>Ga0268262_10003200_pt1 | contig 17957 bp, 29 predicted proteins | sample TergutNc150P3_FD_190354 | JGI IMG/M metagenome (GOLD analysis project Ga0268262, IMG submission 190354) | Nasutitermes corniger P3 segment gut microbial community from laboratory colony in Florida, USA - Nc150 P3 (SPAdes) (version 2) | ecosystem: Host-associated > Arthropoda: Insects >...
TCTCATACGGTCCCGATTTCTGCACCCATGAATAAGCCGTTTTCATTCGCTCATCAATTTCTAACGCTTCCTTTTCCGGCATATCGGTATAACCTTTCATGGTTTTATGTTTTCGCCAGTAGGCATTTGCCGATTTCATGTACTTTTGCAAGGCTTCAAGATGTTCTAATTTTTCGTTGTATCGATTGACGGCTTCCGGATCGTCTCCGCTGATAGCGTTGTTATTTTCTGCGGCTTCAGCTCGGTGCTGATAATATTCGGACTTATCTTCGGAAGCCACAGCCTTTTCCATATTTGAGTTAATCTTTTTTATTGCGGCTCGGTGTCTTTTTTCGCTGTGATGTCCGACAAGAATAGGCTGCCCAAATTCAATACCTTGCCCGGCTCTTATGGATTTTTGGACATACGCTTTCGATTCAATATTCGCTTTGCGCGCTTTATTCGCAAGAGCGTCAATACGATCCTCTCTGCGTTCTTTATAGTCTGATCTTCCTACTGCCATTTATTTCTCCTTTTGATCCGCAAACCAGATAATGATATTAGATCTCAATTTTCCCAATCCTATAAACTGTTTATCCGGTTCACTTCTATATGGAACAAACCAATTTGTTTCAAACTCCCGGACAAAATCCAGCATTTTTTCTTTGACTAAAGTTCCTTCTGTCGCCTGTATAATAAGGGTTCTTTCCCTATCTTCAAGCTCTTGTTGTTTTTTAAGGAGCTTGCCATTCCAATAGATATTTATGCAAACAATAAGAAATCCAATTAAAAAAATTATCATTACGCCACTCATGTTTTCTCCTTAATTTTCGATGGCAATATGTTCTTTGATGTACGCAAACAGTTCCCAAACGCCAAACTTGGCAAGTTCGGCGGCACACCGGACAACCTCACATTGAAACTCCACTGTCATTATGGGAATAGAACCCTTAGCTTTCGCTTCTTCATCGTTTACGGTGATCTGCTTGATAGTTTCTGAAACATTTTCATCAGTCAGATGGCGGATCCCAACATCTACCATATGTGCAATCCCCATCCTGAACATGACATTACCGTACTTGTTTTCTATGACGTTTATTTCTTTATCTACGCTCATATTCCATCTCCTTTAATACTTCTTTTGAATTTAATTTCGCCTTTCACTTTTTTTCTCCTTTTTTATACTTGGAATCCTTCGGGATATTTAGTTTCAACACGCTCTCCCTTAATGCCTAATTCATTTCTTGTCTTGCCGCATTTTGAGCACCTTATCTCATTTGGTACTACTTCATCGTGGAAATAGCGATCATCGTAACAACCTGTTCTATGATCAATATTTCCGCAGCCTTCACATTCAAGGTCAGCGTCAAAATCACGCCGATACTGATTCATTCTTTTAATTATTTTCATATTTTCTCTCTCCTTTTCTTGCCGATTTCTCCGGCGTAATTTGTTCACCCAAAACCTTGGCAGAGCAGCCGGACTGATAACACCAATCCGGCTCCCTGTTCTTTACTTCTTTCCTTTGCCTTTCGCCGCATTTACAGCTTTAATGTGTTTTGCGCTCGGCAATTTCTTGCGAGGTGTCTTTTTTGTCGCTGTTGTTTTATTCGCCGCGGGCGGTTTCGGTTTCGCCTGTTTTTTCTCAACAGGTTTTTTCGCTTCGGGTTTTTCTTTCGGTATCCGTTTTTGGATTTCTTCCTGATAAAGCGGTTTCAATTTGTCTACAGGAAGTCCAACCCATTCCAAAATTTTGCTTTGTTTGCCTTTTGCAAACTCTTCCGGTTCAGGCATATCATAAGGAGCCCATTCCATGGCAAGTAACAAGGCAAATATTTTATCAGAAACCTGTTTTGCAATATCAGATATCGGTGTTTTTCCGACAAACATCTCAAAGATTTTTTTGCCATTACCTGACAGATTAGAGAAATATTTTTTAAGGAATATTTCTTTATAACTGTGATTGACGTTTTTCGGATCGTTAAATTCTTGCGACTTGATATTGATGATTTTCCAAAATACCGAATCCCGAACGTTATTGCTCAAACCAGAAGGAGATATCCTTTTGCTTTCGTTCATAGCGTCCAATGCTTTTTCTTTTGATTCTTGCGGTAGAAGATCAACAATCGGTTTTAAGCGTTTTCGTTTTTCGATACTTGACATACCCTGACGGTAACTACTAGATTGCTTATCAGCTTCTTTCCAGTATACGGGGACAATTTCAAGTTTGTCCGAATTATTTATCCCGATTTCAAAACATGGTTTTGCGTCCTTATCTTTTGCGTTGGCTTCATTGCTCCAACTATGGGGTAGCACCTTGTAATCAATGCCGTCTATGGTCATTTTCTTTCCGGCAATCTTAAAAAAGTCATTATACTGATATACAATAATAAGAGTAGTTTCAATATGAGATTTACGCTCTCCCTTGATACTTTTAATTCTGCCGGTAAGCACTTGCTCCCATTTTTTCAGATAACAAGCATGGTTAAAACAGCATTCGTCCTTATTATCCATTTCAGGGAATAAGTTTTTATCAGTAAAGAATGTTCTGGTTTTACATTCGGCGCATTGCTTATCTCTTAAAAAGCCGTACAGCTTATCACTGCCAAGGTTAGAAATGAAGTAAATGACCCTGTGATCTTCTATCTCTCCTTTATTGTTCTTGTATTGTTTGTAAAAGGCTTCTTGCGCTTTTTCGCTAAGACCTTTTAATGCGGCTGCCGAATGAAGGGATATTTGACCGTTTCTGAACATTATTTTTATGTCATCATTCAAGCCCAGCAACTGTACTCTCTGCCAAATGGCGGAAGGCTTGCGGTCATATCTTTTTGCCAGTTCCTCGATGGTCTGTCCGTTCTCCAACATTTTGGCAAAGATTTTCGCCTCGTCCAGAGGGTGCATTGCCAGACGGTTAATGTTTTCAGAACCGGCGATTTCTTCGGCGCGGTTTATTTCGTCGCCTTCGAGTATACAACTGGTTATCTCTGTCCAACCCAAAAGGATTGCAGCCGCAATTCGGCGGCGACCTGCGACCACTTCATGAGTCTTTTTATCGCCTTTCTTTATTCCCGGGTGATTTTTAACAAAAGCAGCCGCGTCAGGACTATCTTTTTTTGCCGGGGAAAAACTATCCTTTGTTAATTCCTTTATGGTAATAGGGTTAATCAGTCCATTTTCTTTCATATCGGCGGCAAGTATTTTTATTTCGCCTTCGCCGCCGTATGCTCTGTTAGACGCAAATTGTATTGCGTCAATTTTAATCTTTTCAATTCTCATCTTCATTCTCCTGTTTTTTCTCGCTCCGGATATCTGCCGGGCGGTTTTGTGATTCGTGCGGACAAACAGTACTTTTCTTAGTACCCATGTTTTCCGCTTCGCAGTCATGCGTTACGTCATCGATGTACCAGCATCCAATGTCTTGATATAGGCATTTCATTCTGTCCTTCCTTAAAACGGAATATCGTCCGTAGTTGTTTCATCAGGAATGTCCGAAGCCTCTGCCGTAAAAGTTTCCTGACTATGTTCGTTGTTAGCTGAACCGCCGCCAAGAAGCTGTACCGTCATCACGGTAACATTTACTTTTGAGCGGGGGTCTCCATTCTGCTCCCAACGTTCCTGATTAAGTTTTCCGGTTATGGCGATTTGCTTTCCTTTGAGAAGGTATTTATTAAGTGATTCCGCTAATTTGCCCCAAAGAACCAACTCAAAAAATCCGGCGTTATCTTTCCACTCACCGTTTACTTTTCGTCTTTCATTAACAGCAAGGTTGACTTTTGATACTGCCTTGCCATTGGCAGTAAATCTGAGTTCTGCGTCACGTACTAAGCGCCCTATTAAAACAACATTATTTACATCTGCCATAAGGTACTCCTAGAATATGTCCAGTTCTGCGCTGGCTAGTTGTTCTTTGTGCCGAATTGCACTTTCTAATTCCGTTTCAGTTCCGGCAGAGCCGCTTTCCGCACTTTTTCTTTGAACTTCCTCAAACGCTTCTTTCAATGAAGGTTGCGGTTTTTTCTTACCTTTTTTGCCATCGCTTATTAACTCACCTTCTTCCCACGGCTTGTCATCTTCAAATGGTCGCGGCTCACTGGTTTCCTGTTGGGTTTCGCTGGTCGGCGGCTCGCTGGTTTGTTCTGCAGATTGCTCAGCAGGATTTTCCGCAGCGGTAGATGTTGGCGCTGTTTCTTCAGTAGTACCGCTAATTTTTTCCAGTCTCTCATGAAAGATTTTTTTCTGTTCTTCCAAAACTTCTTTGAGATAATCAAGTTTCTGTTCGCGGTTGTCTTTTAATACTGCAAACTTATCTTTGATTTTCTTCATGACCGATTCTTTTTCCTCAGCCGTGAATATTCGTTTGCCTTCATCTTCGCTATCAAGAATGTTTGTAACTTCGGCCAAAGTCTCTTTGTACTGCTGTTCAAGGGTCTTTGGAATTACAACGCCCTCATTAAGCCACGCAATAAGTTCCTGTCCGAATTTCTTGCCGGGCTTTTCGAAGATTTTGTCTTGGAATTTTCCAGACCTATCTTTGATAATGTTCGCAATATGATCGGGAGATATTTCAACAAGGATATCGAATTCATACTCGATTCCTTTTCCCTGTTCCGGCGCAAGTCCGACACGGACAGGGGTCGTTCTTCCCCTGTCGTTAGTTGTAGTTTGCCATTCTGTTTTGCTCCGCATGGTAACAATGATGTGCCCAGGGAAGCTTACAATAGCGTCTACAAGTTTGCGCTGTTCCGGCGTTCCTTCGCTCCAAGCAGACCATGTGTTTCCCTTGTATTTTGCCTGAGCAAGTTTTTCAACAGAATCAAGAAGCATTTGCCAAGCGTGAGATAATGAATCGATGATCAAAACAGTATAACCAGCGTCAGCGGCTTCTCTGATTTTTTGGACATATTCGTCAATGTCCTTGACTTCCAAATTATCTTGATCAAATACAAAGCGATCCGCATATTTGGACGCTGTTGATCTTTCAGAATCGATGAGGGCAATTTTTCCCCCGATTACTGATACAATACCCGTAGCTATTTCGAGGGCTGAGTATGTTTTCCCCGATCCTGACGGACCGAAAAGAGCAGCTCTCAATTTCGCTTGCGATTTTACCGCTCTAGTAAAACCCATAATAATCTCCTTTGCCGGATATTCCGGCTAATTTTATTTTTCTTCATGGCAACTGGGGCAACAACCATCTTTGTCCCATTCGCCACAATTTCCGCAGAGCTCACGCTCGCAAGAACCAGTACAAACGCCCGGATTCTTTTCTCCGGCTATCGTTAGCCAAATACCGTCTCTGTAAATTGTTTTTCCGCATTCTTCGCAGTAAATTTCATCTTTAGCCTTTGGTTCTGGAGACATAAAATCGTCAATTTTATCTCCGCACCATGGGCAATGAGTAATGTCGTATTCAAAACGAAGCTCGGAATTAAATTCTTTGCCGCAACAAGCGCAACGCCCGAAAGGATATTTCATTGTTGATGTGTTCATGTTTACGCCCTGCCCTTTACGCGGCTTCTTGCTCTTCTGCTTCTTCTGCGACAGCGACATTATCACGGTAGAAATTGCAGAAATCGCAACAAGAACAGTACTCGGCGCAACGTGTTGATTCCCCCGGGCGTTTTTCAACAATAAAACCCTTGCCCTTATCCGCAGCGATCTTCTCGGCCTCTTCCAAAGTTTCGATATTTGCCTTTGAGGCTTTTTTGTTGCCTTCTTTTTTAACAGCGTATGTCGTCGCCTTTTCCCATCGCTCTCTTGCACTACAGGGGGGGATATCGTCATCCGCAACGCCGATGTATTTTTTGTATTCTGCGACCTTTTCTTTTATAAAGGACTCAATCTCCTCAAGTCCTTCGGGGGTAACCGCAAACTCATAGACAAAAACAGGGCTTTGCGGATAAGATGAACTACGTCTGGCTTCCCGCTTGGAATGGTCTTTGATGAGGGCGATAAATTGGCATTTCTTGACCTCAAACCCATTCTTTATAAGGAGCCAGGCGTATATTAACCCCTGCTTACGCCAGTCTTCAAAATCTTTGAGCTTGATTTTATAAGACCCTACACTCTTGTAGTCCGATATGATCCCTTCGCGCATATTGTAGTTGTCAATGCGCCCAGTGACTGTGATGCCGTCAACTTCGTAGGATACAAATTCTTCTGCGAATTCATCTTTCCCCTCGCTTTCCAGCACTTTGTGAACGGCAGAGCCGAAAATAGCGTAGAAATGATCTACGACATCTTCCTCAAGCTCGTCCCAATGACGATCATTCAAATGAATTTGTTTGATCCCGTTTAATAGCGTTGTTGCGGATAACCGCCCGGGGTTATTGTGCCGTCTGACGTTAATCGCATTAACCAACGCCTCAGGAAGCCCCATGCTATTCGTAATCTTCATAAAATCTCCTTGCTTCTGTTCAACGAACAGAATTTTTATTTTTTACCACAACGTGGCTTTTTAACCGCCAAATAATGTTTTAAAAATACTTGCGCGATCCCATGATCTTTCAAGTCTTTCTTCAAAAGACTTTTGCAAACTTGTAAATAATGTTTCCGCAACACTCTTACAAAATTTTTCTGCTTCATTATCAAAAACATCTTTAATATTCATAAGACGGTTTCCGATAGAGGGTATCAAGTTTTCTTTAAGCCAACCTGTTACATAATCCGCAATCTGTGCTTGTACAGTTTCAACAATTTTGTAATCCAGAGACGTTTCCAATTGTTTTTGAAGCGATTTTATAACCTCTGGAATGGCTACCTGTAAAGCATTTTCAACAATTTGTTTTTCATCCATCTTTCTCTCCTTACATTTATTTTGAGCCGCAACGCGGCTTTCTCGCTAAAATAATTCCCCTTGTTTCCTTGCGGGGGGTAGTTTAATTTCTTTTATTATTGTTTGTTCCGGCATTGTTTCCATTTCTTCATTTCCGGATTTTTTTGACATTTCTTTTTCACGTTCTAAAATCAAATCTTCAGCTTTAAGTCGATACCGCATACCTGTCATAAAAAACATAAATGTTTCTCTCTCCCAAAAAACTTCATTTGACAGAGCGTTTCCGCAAACAATAACGGCAGGGATACTTAATAAACTGCACTGTATATACGCCATGCGCGCGCAACGGGGGTCAATATCTATACCAACAAAAAAAGAATCTACCTGATAATTAAAACCTCTTTTTTTCAGGACATTGGCCGCGGCGATCATCATTGCGCCGCTTCCACAACTCGGCTCAGTTAATCGGAACATTCGATCTTTTTTTTCTTTTCCAATTAACGCTTCCGCCATAAATCGTGTCAAATGATATGGTGTAAAAAATTGTCCTTTTTCCCCATTATTGTATTCACCAAATTGAAATACATCGCCTAAAAAATCTTGCTCTTGGTTTTCAGTTAAGGCGTCAATAGTTATATCAAAAAGTTTGCCGAACTTTAATAATTCTTCTTTTGTGTATTGATTTGCAACCGACATATACTCTTCTTCAACTTTTTTATCTTTTTTCCATAAATATAAAGTCGCCGCTGTAAGCGTCAGAAAATCGTTGAACAATTCATATCCATTTTTTGAGTACCTTATTTGATTAAGTTCTTTTATAAAATCACGAACATGATTTGTCATCGTTTCCTTTTCTCCTTTTAACTGCCCGGGTTTCCCCGGGCGTTAATCAATTAAGCTGTCTTTTTCTCGTAAGGCCAAAAAAACAATTCTTCATGTTTAATTTTGACCATTGCGCTGAACACGGCTTTGAATGTGCCGATCTGTGTAGTGAATGTTTCTTTTTGTGCAGGGGTTAATTTGTCATTGCTGGGATACAGTACCTCAACTCTTTCAACAAGGCTTGAAACAATAAATGTTGTGTCAGGAAAAACGGCTTTGAGCGCGTTTTTAGCCAGCCTTGCGATCCGTTCGCTGTTGAATTTCTTTTCTTTCTTTGCCTTTTTCTCTTTCGTTTCTTTTGGTTTGTCCATGTTAAAATCTCCTTATCCTCATGTTTGGTATTTCCAGCGCAACGCGCTTGGGCTTTCGCCGACCACCCAAGGGGGAGGGGTGGTTTCGGCGCGGTAGCCAACCGCGCCATCATCAGGGCGATTAAGCCGCTGTTTCCTTATGTAAATTCAAGAGAAATTGAAAACAAGGTTCGCCATAATTTTTTAAGGCGTCTGTCCAGCCGTCTTCTCTGCCTATACTTAGCGCGGCAGAAGCAATATCGCTCATAATGTCAACAGCTTCGGCTTTCTTGATTTTTTTGTTATTTTCAAGTTCTACCGTCATGTGTCCCATAAAACCGCAAAACGCATCTACGCGACCCCAAAAAGTCTTTCGTAAAAATTCAGTTCTTTGGCTTTTCTCAAATGGTGTAGGCAATGGAAGAGCCAATAACTTGGCGCAAACCACATTGTTTTCTTCAATCATGCCGTAATCTCCTTTTCAAACTGTTCTATGTTTTCTTCTGCCGTTTTTGTTTCTGTGGTTTGTCCTTTTTTGCTAAACTCCGGTCGAAACACAACGTGTTCCGCAACTATGGTAATCTTTGAGTGCGATTTACCTTCAGGATCGTTCCAGCGATCTTGTTTGAGCCTGCCGACAACTCGCAACTGCTTTCCTTTTTTGCCTTTGGCATAACAGGTTTCTCCAAGTGCAACCCATGCTTCTACATTGAAAAAGCCGACTTCTTTTTCAAGACTGCCCTCGTTCTTGTAGAACCTGTTTGACGCAATGGTAAAATAGCAAACCTGAGTACCTTTAGGCGTTGACCTTAAATCAGGGTCTCTGACCAAATTACCTTCAATTAGAATTGAATTAAGATTGTTCATTATTTGATCTCCTTTATGGTTAATTTCCTTAAAATGGAAGAGTTATCCGACAAAATGGCGGGATGAATATTGATAATTGCATTTAATACGCTTAGTTCATTTTTATTTGTCCAAAGCAACATTACTTCTATTGCCCAATCTAATTGGCGTGCATTAAATTCATGCGCTCTTTGCTTAATTGTTGCAGCTACACATAATGCAACCTTTACCCTGCCGTATTTTTTTATGCAGTTCTCAAACTCATACCGATTCCCAAGAGCAATGGCAACTTCTTTAATTTCTTTCATAAAATCGAATTTGTATTCACGAGTTAGATTCCCATTAGCAACTTTTTTGACTTCGTTTTCAAATGCTTTATCAAGTGTCATGCCGATATTCTCCTTGCGCCTTCCGCTTCTTTATTTGTTTGGATACGTTCCTGTCGGGGAACAATTTTTAATGGTTTATTCCATTTGCCAATATAGAGATGTGGATAAAAATTGGTATCGAAATAATCAACCCTTGAATCGCTGTCATCATAGCGGAATGAATTTACAAGGGCTTCAATGTCTTTCAATACTTCTTTTGCCTTGTCGGACATCCAATCGTAATACCATTCCCAATTTTGAATATTGCTGGTTGAATTGAGTTGACGGCAAATTATTGAAACATCTTCATTGCTGTATTCGCGCCTCGGATTTGCTTTTATTCTTTCTTCTAAAAAGATTGGTTCCGGCGCTTCCATAAGAGTTACATAAAGACCGCAACCGCCGGAGTAATGTTCTTGAACAACGCTGAATTTCCATGTCGGGTAAACATCTTTTACATAACCGCGAATAATAGGCGCGATATCACTAAGACGAAGATTTGAATTATATCTTGAACCTTCCCAGCCGTTCGCTGTATAGAACGTTCGCCTAAAATCTCCTGCGGTTTCCGTTTCAGTAATCATGGCTCTTTTCTCAAGGATACGGAAAGCAAGATCAAACATAGCGTTTATTTCCTGCATTGTTTCTGTTTTACCGCCTTTGTCCGGGTGATTTTCCATTGCAAGACGGCGGTATTCGGTTTTTAGTTCATCAAGTGTTTTTAAAGTAGCAAAAAACTTCATAAATAATTCTCCTTCGGCTATTCGCCTTTTCGGCTCCCAGTGTCTCTGGAAACCGTTTTTTATATGTTCTAATGTTCCGATACTGGAACATATTATAAATATACTCCCTTTTTATACACCCCGTCAAGAGTTGCATAGGAAATTTACAAAAATTATGAAAATTTATCGTTTTTTCCTTTACGTCTGTATAGTAAATGTCCCAATTTCGGAACATTTTGTCATTTTTTACTTGATTCTTACTATTAACAATGGTTATACTTGTATCTATGGAAGTAATTACAATAGTAGATATGGCGAAAATGTTAGGGGGAAATGTCTCTTCCGACGCCGTTAAAAGAAGACTACAGCGGAAAGGAATAAAGCCATACAAATATATAGGCGTATCTGGCATATATAAAGAAGCTGATTTTGAAGCCATTAAAGACGCCGGCGAAAGAGGGCGTCCGAAAGCGGGAAAAACTGATAAAACTAAACCCAAAAACAAAGCGAAAAAACCCACTAAAAAAGCGTGAGAAAATAAATCAAATTGTTCCGCCCTTTCTTGGCTTTGTTCCTCTAGCTCCTGTTTTTCTCTTTCAATTCTTATTTCTTTTTCAAATTCTGATTCAACCCTTTGATACAGGCTATTATTGCGGTCAATACTGATATATGAATCTCGGCGATGTCTCCTCGCCATTTTCAATATCGCCGGGTACATATTTAATGCGTCAGGATAAACTTTTACTACGTCGTCTTTTAGTTCATTTCCGTAAAATTTATGGTTAAGAGGATAGCCGTCTATAACGACTTTTACAGCGGCGCTCATTGAATTTAAATTCCCCTTATCCATTAACCCTGCTCCTATCCAAAATATTCCCTATAAGATTTTTTTACGTTTTTTTGATTTACATTGACGTATGCCATTGTCGTATCTATCCGCACATGACCGAGTAATTTTTGAATCTGTTCTATTGGCATACCCAAATCGGCGGCTTGCGTTGCCATAGTCCTGCGGAATTTGTGAGGGTGTACTTTTTCCAATCCTATTTTTTTACCTACTGCGCGCAATATCGTTTCAACGCCGCCTTTTTGAAGGCGTTTTGGTTTTGAAAGTTGTCTGTTAAATGGTCTTTTTCCTGTCTCGATAAATTTAATGAAAGAACTGACTGTATTTTTATCCTCTCCAATAATCCGCGCTATCTTGCTTACATTTATCAAGCCAGACGAAACAAATCTTTCCTTTTTTACTAATTCCTCGATTTCTTCTTCCCTGCCTTTTAATTTCAAAACAGGTACTCTATGTTCAGCAACAAACAAAGCGGGATTGTCGTCTTTTCTGGTTTTAAGGTATTCAGTTAAATTCTCGCTCGTCAGTTCATCAAAATAAACAACTCGTTCTTTATTTCCTTTGCCGAAAACTATACATTCACGTTCCTTGAAATTTATATCAGCCCTGTCAAGACCGCATAATTCCGAAACTCTAACGCCAGTTGAAAATAAAAAATCAATTATCGCTTTGTCTCTTAGGTTCGTACACGCTCCGCGCAATGCGTCAATGTCTTTTTCCGATAATGTCTTTTTTATTATCTTGTCAGTTTTTATATTATGTATTCGCCTTACAGGACTTTTTGAAATATAATCTTCGTTTTCCAACCAGCCAAAATAACTTGAAAGAACACGTCGCATATTATTAAGGGTAACTTTGCTAGGTGATTTCTTTTTGTGATATGTCGCCAGCCAATTACGCAAATCTTCTGTAGTAATTTCCAATGAAGGTTTTTTTATATCCTCATTCATATAGCCCAAAACTAATTTATAGTATTTGAGTGATTCTGCGGATAAACCTTCTAAGCGTTTGGCTGATAAAAACATCTCGACATAATCAGGCATTTTTAACCACCTTGATACATTTCGTTCTTATAGCCGTTCCGCTTTCCTTAAATTCTCCCTCGTCAAAATCTTTTATTTCAGCTTTGTTTTTATTCAGGAATTCCATAAATTCAAGAGAGAGTTTATCGTTACAATAAAACGGTGAAGGGCTTAAAATTGAAACAAGTATCCCTTTGGGTTTAAGAAGTTCCCACGCTTTCAAAATATGTTTTATATCCTGCTTTTTTGAGAACGGCGGGTTCATTACTATTCTGTCAAATCTTTTTTTAACATCCCATGTTAGAAAATCTTGACCCATGATACATAGGCTGTATTTATCTTTAAGATACCGGGCGTTTGTTTCGTCTAACTCGATAACGGTAAGGCTTTTCGGGGAATAGCTCCATATTACTTCCGCTATATTTCCAGTTCCCGCGGATGGCTCTAAGCAATCGCATTTTTTGTCAATCTCCGCCATTTCGCAAATTTCTTCAGCTATTTTCTTTGGAGTAGGGAAAAATTGGAATTCTTTTTTCTTGTCTAAGACCTGCCCTGTCAGCAGTATTTCGTCTATAGCGTCGGCGGGGTCATCTTCAAATACATGACCGCCTTTTTTTCTGTTCCACTTGCCGCCAATTTGCGATAATACCATATTCACTTTTTCGTATAATTTTCGCTCCAATCTTTCGGGCGGCAGATACAATACATTGTCCTCGATTTTTGAATTGGTTAAAATTTTCAAAACGTCCTGTTCAATGTTCTTCATGTTCTCACTCCCTTCTTTCCTGTTCTCAATAATTTTTTCAGCTTTCTTTGGCTTGTAAGACTTCAAGTCCAACTGATCAAGCCTTACGTTAATTTCCTTTTCCAGTTCACGACCTTTTTCAAACATTTCGTTTAGCTCTGTTCTTAGCCGAGTGATCTGATCCGGAAAATTTTCGCTCATTTTTAATACCTCTTCCCTGCCATATCTCTTATCCACTGTTCCAAGTACCCAAAGCTACTACTGCGTTTCCTGTAACGAACGCCTCGGATTGTTATATCCGCTCTCCATTTTTTGAAACGTTTCCCCCCCCCTGCCTTTTGAGGAATTGTCCCAATAAATACTCGCTCCCCTGTTTTTCACTTATTATTTTTTACCGCCTTTGGCTTTTGGTTTTTCTACTTTCGCCAATTCTATTTTTAAGAGTTCAATAACTTGTTCCTCTTCTTTTATTTCCCTCTCTTTGTCTCTGATTTCCGCACGGAGTTCTTTAATTGTTTTTTCACCCAAAACAATGTGCTTTTTAATTCGCCCCGCTCCGTCCTTTATTACTTCTGCGTAATTTTTTTGAAACGCTTCTTCAAATGTTTTTCCTGCCATATTTCCTCCGTTAATGTTTCCTATTCCCTTGTATAAAACACCGCCAACGGCGGCTATTTGACCGGGGCAGATTCGAACTGCCGTCTGGCTGGGTAAAAAGGAGATTCCAAAAACCAACCATGTACTACCGCTGTACGACCGATCCAAGTTCCGGCATTTCCCCACCGGAGAGGGCGCTCTACCAAAGCAAAATGGTTTGGAGGGGCTTTGGAGAGCAAGGGCAATCGGTAGCGTCTTGAGTCGCTCCTTTTTACAGGTTGCCCATCCAAGATTAAGGCTTGGTCACTTGATCTGTATTTATATCCCCCTTGGGATAATTTCCGCCAACGGCGGAACGAAGATGACAGGATTCGAACCTGCGTAGGGTGATTGACTGCCTACAGGATCAAGCTCTCTCAATCACGCGATGTTACCGCTACACCACATCTTCAAAATATTTCTCATGCTATTATTTCGTTTTTTATACCTCCGTGAATTTCGTTATGGTGTTTTTTACATAACCACTGAACATCAAAAGGTTTTGAATAATTTTCGTGGTGAGCCTCTGTTTTTGGATTGCCGCATACTTCGCAAGGCAAACGTGTTATCTTGCCTTGTCTAACCGCTTTGTCAAGTAAATTTCTTGCGTGTACCCTTTCCGGATATCTTTCTATTTGTAATTTTTTGTAATAATAATTATTTTTAGCTATACCGCCTTTCCAGTTAGGGTTATTCTTTCCATGCTGATCGTGTTCGGCTTTATATTTTTTAGCAGCTTCAGAAAATATAGATTTATCCGCTTTTATTTCTAGCCTGCAAGCCATGTGCTTTATAGAATTAACTGATCTATGTATATATTTCATAACAGCATTACATCCGCCTACTGGATAATGCGTTTTTAGAATTTCTATTTCCTTCTCTGTCCAGCTATTATCCCTCATAAGCTCCTCTTTTTTCTCTTGCGAAAAAATTTCCAGCGGTTGTGATTGTCATAAATCCACTTACAGACAAATCCGCAAACGCCGACAATTATGCAAACCCAATAAACAACGATCATTTTTTATTTTTTCTCCCCTTTGAAAAGATCGCCGGCTTTATCCGCTACGGCTTTAAGAATTCCTTTTTTCTTTCCCTTTCCTTCGCCCTCTTCTTTGAAGGGAAGAACTCTCTGCCGGCGCGCCCCCTTCAAGAATCGTTTTACTTCTTGACGTAAAGCGGTCGCCGCGCTGTTGTACTGGTTTTTGAGATTTTCAGGGCAGTATTGTTTTACTGCCGGCTTTTTCTCCGTCCTTCCATTCAACGGCTTGCAGTTTGCAAGTAACATCGCTGATCTTAAAAAGACCCAGCGTAGCCAATGCCAAATTATCCATTGCCGTTATCAATTCGTTTTCCGGCTCGTCTTCTGTTTTGAGGGTTTTTATATCCTCGTTTTCTTCATACTGGACAAAATAAACATCTCCGGTTTTTTGAACTTCAATACATCCATAAATCAATCTCCTTAAAATCCTGTTTCAATAATGATTCGCGCCCCGGTTTCTTCCGCGGCGTACCATTTTATTTGTTCTGACCAAAAGACAAGAGCATCATCTTTCCAAACACCAACTTTCGTTATTGCGTCCATAACAGCTTTGAGCAAATTGTCTGTGTCAGGCGTTTTAATATGCGGCACATAACAGTCCTTTTTTGTGTCAATTTTCATTCCTTTGGGAACGGGCATATAAAAATAAACCTTCAAATGCACAGCCTCTGTTATCATTGGACGGCGTATCCCGGCAAATGACGCCATTATTTCTTCCTTCCACGCTTTTACCGATGGCGAATTGGAATAAAAATTACCGTACTTGCCAAGACGGGGGCGCGATTGGGCTATTGGAACGCCTTTAACAAATAGGTTATAAATCTCTTTCTTTTTGCTCTTCATCTAACGCCTGCGCTGTTTTCCGCAACAAAATAAATTCTTTTCCGTTGATAAGACCTGTCCGGTACGAACGGGCGACCAACCAGAACCAGCAATTACTCATAACTACCTCCCATAGTTTTTGATTGCGGCGGGGCTGAGATTGGTAGCCCAGAGCCCCCACCTTGAAATGGCAACCCTTAATTTTTCATAGCACCACCCCCTTTAGCCCAAGCTTTGTCTTTGAGGCTTAAAACATTGATAAATCTGTCTATGTAATTTCTTGTGTGTGCAAGTTGATCTTCAAACCTGTTTTTGATTTGTTCTTTGTCGACATCGCTCAATCTAAGATTGCCTGAATGGTGTTTTGAAAAGAAAATATAATCGTCTACATCAGCGGAATCAAACCGGATACTGCAACGTATTCTATGACACGGAAGTTCGTTATTTGTAATCATTTCGTAAACGGTTTGAAGACAAATACTTAGTTTTTTTGCGACCTCTTTCGGTGTCATAAATTCACCGCGAATTGGCGGTTCAATTTTCTTCTCCATAAACTCCTCCAATAAAAAAAGGGAATCGTTATCTTTTCCGTTTCCGGCGCGGGTGTTCAGGGCACCCGCAAGATAACAATTCCCTTCATCACCCTGCCCTGAACAAGGTTAATTCCAATTTGAACTGGCGGCTTTCAGAACTCTTGAGGGAGAACTTACGCCCCGCCAGCGAAGCCGGTTGCCCGGCTCTTGGTTATATTGTCACATATGTGACAATAATTGTCAATATAAAAATTCACATTTATGACAAATATTTTTTGCCGATAATAAAAATGTGAAAATTGACGGATATACCATTTCTGAGTTGGCTGAGCGTCTAGAACTTCCGTACCGAACCGTACAAAAAAGGCTAAAAAGGGCAAAAATTGACCCGATAACAACCGGAGCAATATACCCTAAAAGCGCTCTCGAAACCATAAAAGATACTCCTTCGCCCGGCAGACCCAAAAAGACCGCCGCGCCTGAGAAAACTAAAGCCAAGAGTAAAAAGTAACCTATGCAGAATAAAGCTGGATGTTTTAATTGCCATTTTTTTTGCATAGTTACACCCATGATGCATTCAACAGAAATTAAACCTATTTTTGACGAATTCCGTAACATGGTTAGTTTTCTTAAACTGATAGAAGATAATTCCGTATATGCGATTTCATATAAATGCTTCAATGGAAACTGGGATATCAAAGATGATGTCAAAAAAAACATTGACGAAATAAAAAGAAAAATTTTCAGGAAGGACAGGGGTAGAAAATGCCCTATGTTTTCCGCATACGACAAAGACGCGACACTGGAAGCCGTTTTGGAAATAAGCATAATAAAAAGGGAAGTCATAGACAGGAAAAAAACCCGCTTCATAGCAGTGGTAGCTATGGTTGTCTCAGTTATCGCTACGCTCATCGCGTCTATCCTCCCCCAGTATCTCTCTGGCAATCTCTCTTTCCCGTAATTCTATTTCCCACTTTAATTCGTTAATCTTTTTATCAGCTTTTACCGCCCAAGCCACTTTCCTCTCGTCTTCAGTAGAAGTTCTCCATATTGCCCAAGCCGCCAAAAGAACCCCAATAATTCCAAGACCAATTGGTACATACCGCAATATTTCAATAATCAACTCACTTCTCCTTTACTCCGATAAATTAACCAGAGGTTAAAAATGACAATTTCCTACGACGAACTTACAAACGACCGCAAACAAATGTTTATGAGCTACGCCGCCCATTGGCTGTCCATAAAGCCGGAAATCATCGGCGAGATTAAATCCGATAAAGAACTTATTGAAAGGATCATCTCCTTTGCAAAGGTTCTTTATGAATATTTCCCTCAAACAGAACCATTAGGACCAACATCGTCAGTAGGGGAAGCTCCTAATTGATTGCCGTCTTTTTCTCCCCAAGGGTATGTCTGCTCTATAGACAGCCGTACCCTTACTCTCCCGTTTTCGTCGTCGTCAAAATACATACCGTTTTTAACGCAAACCCGCATATCGTGTTTTTTCAGTAATTGGTCTACCTCGCCCATGACGCGAGCAATCCGTTCAACGGAATTTTTATTGACCTCTTTGCCCTGATCTTCCAACTCAAACCTCCTTCAAAATAAAAAACCTTCTTGCGAAGGGCGGTTGGAAAGCCGCTCTGCCGGCGCTTAAACGGCAAATCCTTCGCAAGAAGGTCTCTTTGGTCTAAGCGCTCTGTTCCGGTTTCCAAGCCGGATTATCTTTGCCTTTTCTTTCATTAATCCGCAAAAGCGTTCAATAACAGAATAATAATCCGCAATTGCGGTTATGTCAACAAAAAAAATCCATAAAAGTGGATTTTTTTTTAAAACTACCGATAAAAGAATATGACATCTAAATTTTGGGTAAATGTTTCAATTCGCTTAGAAAATCTGGGAAAATCCCAAAAATGGCTTGCCGAAGCCTCAAAAGTGGGTAAAACGGTGATTAATAGTGGAATAACCCGTAAGTCAAGCCCTTCTGCCGACAACGCTTACGCAATCGCAAGGGTTTTTGAGGTGTCCATCGAAGAATTGCTGGATAATAAAGAGGGAGCAAATTATATACAATATTTATCAAGAAACGATCCGAGCGCGATTCGAGTTCCCGATCGAGTATATCCTATTGTTCAAAACCTAATGCTTTTAGAGGACAGGGACTTAACAGGTATATTAGCCAGTACTACGGCTTTGGCAAAAGATAAAAAAGGGATACAGTCCAGAACAACTGGAAAAGCCACGGGTACAGAAGGATGATCTGGTTTCCAAGAAAAAATTTATATGAGGATTTGTAATGAGAATTTTTTATTTTTAAAAAAGGGAAATTTGTCTGCAACATACAGATAAATAAATTGCGTTATGGTAAAGTAAACTAAACTAATGGAAGAACACATAATAAAAATACAGTTTAATAAAACAACTTCTTCTTATTATGAAACAGTAGTTAAG
>Ga0268262_10003201_pt1 | contig 17954 bp, 19 predicted proteins | sample TergutNc150P3_FD_190354 | JGI IMG/M metagenome (GOLD analysis project Ga0268262, IMG submission 190354) | Nasutitermes corniger P3 segment gut microbial community from laboratory colony in Florida, USA - Nc150 P3 (SPAdes) (version 2) | ecosystem: Host-associated > Arthropoda: Insects >...
ATACTTCCGTTAGCCGCATGAACATAGTGGCTCGCGGCAATCCCGAAATTTTGGCTCAAATAATTCAGCAGCTTGAAAAATTGGTTGATGTTATACAAGCAAAAGACCACACTAGGCAGAATGTTGTTGAAAAAGAACTTGTTCTTTTGAAGATACGCTGCAAAGCAGAAGAGAGATCGGAATTGCTTCAGCTCTGTGACCATTTTAAAGCTCATACCGTGGATATGACCGAAGTTTCCATGATAGTTCAATTAACTGGAAGTTCCGAAAAAATAGATTCTATGGTTTCTCTATGTAAAAAATTTGAGATAGTGGAATTTGTTCGCACGGGCAAAATAATAATGATGCGCGGAGAGAACAAAACCTAATGCTAATTCAATACCTTTTTGCTTTAACCTCAAATCCAATTTTTGACAGCCGCTTTTTCAGAGCTGGGCTTGCAGCGATACTTGCCGCTCTATTGGTGTTTTTAACAATGCCGCATTATATGGCTTTTTTGAAAAAAATAGGTGCAACGGCAGATTTCAAAGAAAATGCTCCGCCGATTATGGGAGGTTTGCTGCTCGTTATTATAGTTGTTATTGTGTCTTGTGTAACGGCTATCTTTAACGGCTACACAATAGCTGCGCTATCTATTTTGGTGCTTTATTCAGTGGTTGGTGCAATAGACGACATTGCAAAGATACGCACAAAAAGACTGGTGGATTCTGGCAAAATATCAAAAAAAGATTATGAAGAAAAAGCCAATGGCATTAGCTCAACAGTTAGAATCTCCCTCTATTTTCTGTTCAGTTTTGTTATAGCTGTATTTTGCTATAAATTTATACCAGATTTAACAGGTGAACTTTATGTGCCTTTTGTAAATCCAAAAGACTGGTATCCTCATTTGCCAAATTGGTTGTTCATTTTGTTCATAACTTTTGTTGTGGCATCTAGCGCAAATGGAGCTAATTTCACGGACGGCATAGATAGCCTTGTGAGCATTCCGCTCATAACTGGAATGTTCTTTGTGGGTGTGGTGGCTTATGTTAGCGGAAATGCTATTTTCAGCGATTATCTGCATATTCCTTATTTGAAGGGTTGCGATGAATTGTTCCCAATCGCAATGGCTTCCATAGGTGCTTTGCTCGCTTATCTTTGGTATAACAGCCCACCTGCCGAAATTTATATGGGCGATGCTGGCTCAATAGGTTTTGGGGCTTTGCTCGGTATAATGTTTATACTTGTGCAGGCAGCTCTGTTTTTGCCCATTGTTGGCGTAATCATTTTGGTGGAAGCCTTGTCTGTGGCTATGCAAATAGGGCATTTTAAGCTGAACAAAAAAATGCGCGGCTGGGACTATGCAGATAAGCATAGGTTGTTTTTGCGCGCTCCCATACATCATCATTTTCAGTTGAAATGGAAAGGTCGCTTTGGCGATTCAAAGCCTCTTGTGAATGCCAAAATTGCTTGGCGAATGCATCTCATTTCTTTTTTTGCCCTTATACTTGGTTTAATAGTGTTTTTTGGGCTTAGGTAGCAAATGAAACTAGCGGTTGCTCTAAAGCATGAACTTGGCAAATCAGATGCTCCAAGAGTAGTAGCTTCTGGCAGAGGCTCTTTTGCAGAGCGCATAATAGAAAAAGCTGTGGAAAACGAGGTTCCCATACACAAAGACGATAATTTGGCTGGTCTGCTTTCAAAAGTTTCGGTTTCTTCTTTTATTCCAGAAGAACTTTTTGAAGCCGTAGCCAGAGTTTTGGCCTTTGTATATAGAATAAATGATAAAATATCCACTTAGCATTTACTATATTACCCTTCATAATGCCCTCGTCTGAAAATAGTTTTCTTATTGAATTTCCCGCAGATAGGGATTATATTCCTTTTGTTCAGGATTTTTTCAGAGATTATCTCAAAAGCCATAGTTTTAGCAAAGAATTTTCAGAGAGTGCAGCAGTGGAATCTTCATCTTGGTTCGATTCTGTTGTTTCAAAAGAAAAGTTTTTGCACGCATTGCCAGTGATTTCTTTTAATTGTAGAATTTCTGAAAATGTTATTTCTGTGGAAATATTGACAACTGATAAAAAAGAATTTATAACATCTTTAAGTCCGCAAAAATTGGAGGCCTAAAAAATGACCCTCTCAAATACTGCGGATTTTTTGCTGGAAGGTTTAACTGTTTGCTCCATGGAACCAGGGATTACCATTATAAGTGTTGCCAGTTCTCTAGATATTCCAGCCATTGTCCCTTTTAAAGCTGCCGTTGACAAATGTATAGATAACGGCAATATGTTTATAGTGGTCAATTTAGAGAACGTCAATTTTATAGACTCTCCATTCGTGGGTACCCTTATGGGTTGCCGCAAAATGCTCCAGCAAAGAGGCGGCGACTTGGCTATATGTTCTGTATCTCAATTTTTGCAAGACCGTTTGTCTATAATGGGACTAGACAGAGTATTCCATTTTTATTCAACTCCAGAAGCCGCATCATCTGATTTTCATTTTTTAAGCTCAAGGGAATTATTTTCGTTTAACCTACCTTTGGAAAGAACTTGTGTTACCATTTTGAGAAGGTTTATTTGCACAGTACTTGCAAAAAAAGGTTTTAAGCCAAAGCTTATTTTTCACATAGAAACAATAATTGATGAACTATCTAATAACGCTGTTGATTATTCTGGTTTGAATAGCAAAAATTTTTCTTTAAGCATTTCCATAAGTCGCAAAAAAATTATTCTAATTGTGAAAAATTCACATGGAAAATTAACTAAAGCAGAGATGGATACGCTTTTTAGTAAATATCAAAATCCTTCAATAGATGCGGATTCCGCAAGAGGTAGAGGAATACCTTTGATAAAAATGCTTTCGAACTCTGTTAGTTTAGATTTTAGTCAAACAGAAATAATTGTCCAAGTAACCAAAATCGTTGAGGTATAAAATGCTTGAAGACACAATCCAAATAACTTCTTCGCCAATCAAAGAGAAACCCGACTGTTTCTTATTAACATTGGAAGGAGATTTAGATAGTTCCAACGCTCAAGACATAATAAAATATGTTCAGGGATTATCTAAAAATGGCTTGGTACATTTGGTGGCAGATTTTTCAAAATTGCGCTACATAAACAGCACAGGGCTGGGTGCAATACTAAGAATATCAAAAATGCTCATATCAAGGGAAGGCTCTTTTAGAATAGCAAGCCCAAATGAAAGTGTTTTTGAGATTATTGAGATTGTTGGAGCCAACAAACTGCTCAATGTTTATCAAACTATGGAAGAGGCTTTAGAATCATTGAAGAACTAGGAGGTTTTTATGCGTAGTATTTCTACAATTTTTGTTATCGCAGTTTCACTCTTTGTCTTGTTTGGCTGCAGTTCAGCACCGCAAGACAAAACTATAGCTAAAATAGGCAATACATCGTTGTTTGTCTCCGATGCTGAATTTTTAGCTTCTATAAAACCCGAAGCTTATCGCGATAAAAAATCAATTTCTTTAGATTTGCAACAAACGGCAGAAACAAGGCGAACAGCGGAGGTTGCACGTCTTATGTTTGCAGCAGAGCAAAATTCCGTTCAAAAAAACCTAGCCGAAGAAGAAAATTCAAGGCTTGCCCAAATATATTCCTATTTCTATTTGCAAGCAAATTTAGGGCATGTAAATAAATCATTGTTAGATTTTTACAAAAAGAACAAAGCGCACTATACCGATTCATCTACGACTTCTTCCGATATGCCGCTTGTGGTATTCCGCGAAAAACTAGCAGCAGATTTATTCCTTTCAGAAACTCCGGCACTTGCTGCCGTGGTTAACGATTCCAACAAAACAGATATTATAGACAGTTGTCGCCGTGCAATAGCAAATTCAGAATTAGATAGGCTCAAAAAAGTATATAATGTTGAACTTGTAAAAATAGAACCTCCGGGGGCAGAAGAATACTATAAAGCTCATCCAGATGAATTTCAAACAAGAACCCAGTACAAATTGTTAAGCCTCTCCAATTCAGATTCTTCTTTTTTGGCGAGCAAAATAAAAGGCATTTCCAAAAGGGATGAATTTGCTAAAATTGCCGTTGAATTGCCGCTTTCCAAACAAGGTCATGCTATTATGGGCATTGGAATGTTTCCCGCTCTTGATGCAGAAATTTCAAATTTGGGAGCAAAAAAATTCACCAGCATTTTGCGCTCACCAGATACTCAAGCTTATTATGTGTTTTATATAGATTCCATTATACCGCCTCAATTAAAGCCTTGGGACAGAGCTAAAAGCCTAACAAAATCTATATTGGAAGGCAAAGGTGATTTTCCTTTGGATTCCTCTGTGGTTCTGGCCACAATCAATGGCAAACCTTTTATAACCGAAAAAGAAGTTTTGGAGTTGCAAGAAAAAATTCCTATTCAAAGACGAGCATATTTCCGCAGAGAAGTAGCACTTAACAATTTGCTGGAGAAAAACCTCTATGCCAAGGCCGCCAAAGAAAAGGGACTTGATAAATCTTATGAATATATTGCATGGACTAGGCAATTAACCGATCAGGCTTATGTGAGAATTTTGATGGATTCCCTTTTAAGCAATACATTGGGTGTTCCAGAAGATTCATTAAGAGCGGCTTATGAAGCAGAGAAAGATTCTCTGTTTTTGCCAAAAAGTTTTGAAGATTCTAAGTTGGATATAGCTGTTTGGCTTCGAATTCCCGATATGTCTTATAGAAGAGAATTTGTACTCAACAAACAGTATTATCCGCAAGCTGATAACTGGGCGAGCATTAAAAGAACGCTCTATAAAAACATAAGATATAGGGAATTTTCTGGTATTCAAGAAAGGGAATTGGCTAATTTGCATAAGTCGGTTCCAGTTGCCATTATAGATACCACTTGGGGCTTGGAATTTATTGCAAACAATTTTTCGGAACTCGTGGCTCAGGCAAAAGTTCAATATGATAGTCGCGAATTGCAAAAGGCAAAATCTCTTTGGGAAAAAGTGAGGATTTTATTCCCGCAAAACGATTCCGCACAAAAAACGGCTTCGTTTGAACTTGCCAATATTTATCAGGAACTTGGTTCTTATTCTGCATCTATAAACGAATATAAAGCAATAACGGAACTTTGGGCAAATGACCCAGATGTTTACAAGGCTTATTTTATGCAGGGCTTTGTATTAAGCGAATATGAGAAAAAAGATTCCCTTGCCTTGCTAGCGTTTGAAGAATTGTTGAGAAAATTCCCGAACAGCGAACTTTCTAGCGATGCTAAAATAATGGTAGAAAACATAAAAAGTGGTGGCAAAGTTTTTGAAGACTTGATAAAAAAAATTGAAACTTCTCCCGAAGAATAAATGCGGCAAATAACTTTCCCAAATTGGCTTGTTTGGATAGACAAAAACTTTAGAGGTTTGTCTATACCCAAGCTACCCCTTATTTTAACAATAATACAGATTTTAGGTTATTTATTAAATATGGTAAAACCGGGATTTATCAGTAAACTCTATCTAACTCCAAAGCTTATTATGGAGCAAGGAGAGATTTGGAGAATTTTCACATTTATAGCCATTCCGTTTCCAAACAATTTACTAGTGATTTTGGTTCTTTGGTTTTTTTATGATTTTATGGTTTTGCTTGAGGAGTCTTGGGGTTCAATGTTTTTAACGGTTTATTTTTTGATTGCCTGGTTCAGCACGGTTTTTGCGGCCTTTTTGACTGGAGTTTCTGTTGAAACATTTGCCTATATGGAATGTTCTTTTGTTTTTGCACTTGCCACACTTAATCCCAACAAAGAACTGCATCTGTTTTTTATATTGCCCATAGCCTTTAAATGGATAGCGCTTTTTATTGCTGGAATTTTGCTTGTTATACCCTTGTTTCTCGATTTTTCCAACGGGCAACTTTATGTAATTTTGGTATTTGCAAACTACTTGCTCTTTTTTGGAAAAGACTATTGGTTGCGATTTAAAAAAGAATTGGAAAAAAGGAAAAAGGCTTAAATTTATTTTTTACCGAGTATTATTAACCCAAGGCTCATGGGTTCGCCTTTGATATTTAGGTAGCTTTCCAAGAAAAGTTTTGAAGAAAGAGGAATTATGCGCAAATCAAGCATAGTGCCGCCAAAATGAATGCTCTTTTTACCATAAGCAAAGAATAAAAATTTTTTTCTTTCATATTCAAGGCGATTATCGGAAATATTCCAATTCCAAAATGTTTTTCCATCTGAACTTTGGCTATATTCGCACACATTGCTTGAGTTGCACTCAAATGTGGCAGTTTCGCTGTATTTTTTGTTCCATTCCCTGTTAAAAGCGCAACTTCTCACGGTTTTTTCGTACAGGGCTTCGCTTATGGTTGGTATGTCCATTTCAATTTCCTTAACTTGTTGCCAAACATCTAAAAGAATTAAATAAGCCTCTATGTCGCTTGGGCACTGCCCATCTTCTTCAACACTCTTGTGAGCTTTTAACAGTTTCGTTTGCAAATCTGGAGAAATTATATCTGGAATTCTGCTTCTTTCAATTTCTTGAAGAATTTTTTTAGGCGGAATAACGATGGTTTTTCCCAAGGAATCACTTATTGCATAACCAATGCTATCTCTTATGAATTCTATGCACTGCTGAACATGTATGCCGGCTGTGTTTGAACTGCCAGATACAAAGTCAACACCTATGTTCACATTCCAATTTTCTGCACTTGTTGTTCTTGAAAAATCGCAATATGATTCTTCCCTTATTCCATCTATGTAAATTATATTCACTTTTAATTTTGTGCTAATATTTTTTTCTTTGCGCAAATTCTCTATGCTCCATAAATTAGGATTTGAGGCAAGAAGCTCTGCCAAAGCCATATCTCCGTTAAGAGCGGGCAAAAGAGAATCTGCTTTTGAGTTTTTTTCAAGCATTAGCGGCGAATAACTTGTTTGAATATCGGGACTATTGAATATAATTCTCTTGCTCATATCACGACTAATGGTTTGCGGAGAAGCTGCAAACAAAAGCGAAACTAATACGAGAAGAAAGCGAAACATACAAAAGAATTTAGTAAAGTGCTTAGTTGATTTTCTATATTTTTATTATGCGCTGTATAATTTTATTTCTCGCTCTTGTATCCTTTTCTTTTGCGCAGCCTTTAACGCTAGGTAGTCCTAACAACGAAGAAGCTGTGCATTCTTCTTGGCTAAATATGGGTTTTGGCATTGGCATTCTAAACCCAACCTCGTCTAAATTTAAAGAACAAAGCAAAACTTTTGTAAATCCCGCTTTTTTAGTTGGCATTCAGTTTATGGAACTATCGGCTTTAACCATTGAGGTTGATTTCACTGTTCCCAAGGGTGGAACCGGTGTTTGGTTTGGTTTTGAGCAACAGTTTATTCAAAGGCAAATAACTCCCTTTGTAGAAGTTCAAATAGGAGCTAGGAACCCTGGCAAAAGCGATATTGGAGTGGCAAGCAGTTTGAACGGCGGTGTTATATTTTTTCGTGAGAGCCAATTTCGCATACGCTTAAAAGGTGGTTATGAGTGCATATTCAATGAAAACAATGATATGGCTTGGAATGTGGAAGGTGGGATTCTTTTTACCTTTGGCAGGGCAGGACTAAAAACCATAAGAACAGATTAAATAATTTTCTAGTTTTGGAGAGCCACGGAATGTAGCTCAGCCTGGTAGAGTACTTGAATGGGGTTCAAGTGGTCGGTGGTTCGAATCCACTCATTCCGATGATTACACAATTATATTATATATCTTTCTTCTGTTTCTTTAAGGATTTCCATAAACTCTGTTGGAGATTCAACATTGTTTAGCTCTGAGCTTAATTTTGCTTTTTTGCTTACCAAGTGGCTTATTGCAGAAAGTATGTTCAAATGGGGACCAACAGTAAAATCTGGGCTTATTATTAAGAAAAACAAACTAACGGGCTTGCCATCTAAGGCTTTGTACTCTATGCCGTTTTCTGAAGTTGCAGCAGCACAATAAAGTTGTTTCACTAGAGCAGTTCTTGCGTGCGGAATAGCAATACCGTGGCCAATGCCAGTACTTCTCACCTTTTCGCGCGATAAAACTTCATTCAAAATTTCTTCACAAATGTCTGGGCTAAATTCATCTGAGAGCATTTGCACCATTTCACGCAAAATACCCTCTGCACTTGTGCTTGACGAGTGAATGATTATATGTTTTTCAGAAAGCTGTTCCGATAAACGAATAATATTATACATAGCTTAAAAATAGATAATTAAAATGTTATTTGAAGGCATTTAACACCATTTGCGCTTTTTTTGCCTCTGAACTTTGAGGTGAAGTAGAGATAACTTTTTGAAGTTGTTCTCTACCTTGTTTTTCACCTATTTTATTTTTCAAACGCAAACTGCCGCTCAAAAGCAGTGCTGAAGTAGAGAGCTTGGAGCCGAGGCTCCCTTCTATTGCTTGGTCTAAGTAATTTATAGCCTGAGCTGGCTCGTTCTTTGCACATTCTGCAGCTTTGCGGAGCAATGCCACATGTACCTTTATGGGCTTTGCTTGCCAAGGTGTGCTTGTTTGCCTAGAAGTTGCAGAGGGCTTAAAAGATGGTTCTATTTTTAAACGGTCTATTTTGTAGGGCATTTTAGTTTTTTTTTCAAGCCCCAAAATATGAACAAACAAAAAGGTAAAAAGCAAAAGTACTGCGCAGGCCGCTGCAAGAGAAGCCAAGCCTCCAGAATTTAAATCTGGAACATTCTGTTCGTCTAATTCTTTCAAAAAAATATAACCCTTAAATTCTGGGCTTTCTGCTTTGCGCTCTTTGTACTGTTTCATTTGCGAACGCCATTCTGCAAATTGTTCAGAATAAACAAGACAAGGCTCAAGATTTTCATTGCAGTTGTTTTGCTTTAGCCAGCTTGAATAAATAGCTTCTGCCCTAGGCTCTATTTCATTTAAGGTATTATATTTGCGCTCTGTTTCAAAAAACAGGTAAACAGCTGCACCCACAACGGCAACAACTACCATAACAAGAAGAACGCGAAAAAACTTCACAATTTTAGAATATAGTAAATAACTAAAATTCCATTCCAAAAATTCTTATTTCTGAAATTGCCAAATCATCGTTTTTGGAATCGTTTTGAAAACTTTTAAGTTCAAACATAAGTTCGGTAACTTCTACAGGAGTCCAAGGTATATATTGAACACCTAGTTTGTCTTCCAAAGAAATTTTTCGCACAGAAGACTGCTCATTTACCTTGTGTTCCTTAACCGTGGAATTAGCATAGCGAATCCAAATATCCTTGGGTTTGTTGTATTTTTGAAAATTATCCCAATCGCTTTGGTTGCCTATAGCTATGCCTAAATTGCTTACAAAAACAGGTTTTGTAAATCTTATGGTCAGTAAAATTCCGTTATTTGCTTTTAATGCCGAACTTTTTTGGATTATCCAAACAGTGCTTAAATTTCCATCAAAAAGCGAATTTATGGGAATTTCCGAAGGAACGCTTTGCAACATCCAAGATTGGTTTGGTTTTAAGTAATTGATTGCGGGCAAAATTTCCGGTGTTTTTTTAAAGGATAGAATAAGTATCATTAAAACCAGCAACAATGGCAAAATAATACATAAAATTAAAAATATTACGCGTTCTGGTTTTGAAAGCCTGTGCATAAGAGATTTTGGTTCTCCCTGCGATGTTATGACAGGCCCAATAAATCTCAACTCCTCATCAATTTGAGCAAATCTTTTATAACGTTGCTCTGGTTTTTTTTCAAGGCATTTAGAAATTATTCTTTCTAAATCTTCTGGAACTTCATCATTTTTTTTGCTTATAGGTTCAGGAGTTTCGTGCAAGTGCCTGTTTAAAATGGAAAGAGATGCTCCGCCCACAAAAGGAGGGTCGCCAGTGAGCATTTCGTAAAAAACAATTCCAAAACTGTAAATATCGCTTTGATGGGTTACATTTTTATTTTGGCATTGCTCAGGAGACATGTATTCTGGCGTTCCCATTGTCATGCCGGGGTTTGTGAGCCTTTGCGAATCTGTTGTTATTGAAATTCCAAAATCTATTATGCAAACCTCTTCGTACTTCCTTATCATTATATTTGAAGGCTTTATGTCTCTGTGTATAACACCGCGTTGATGCGCATATTCCAAGCCTTTTGCTATTTGCCAAGCTATATGATTAGCATTTTTCACAGGTAATCTTTTTTGCTTTTTTATAATATCAGAAAGAGATTCTCCCTCTACAAATGTCATTGCTATGAATATTTTATCGTCTTGCTTTCCAAAGTCATAAACAATTGCCAAGTTCTGATGGTTTAATTCCTTCATTGCCTGGGCCTCGCTGTAAAAGCGTTTTTCGGCCTCTTTTTCCTCTTCACTATCGCCTTCTATATGCAAAACCTTTAAAGCTACAATCCTGTTCAATTTAATTTGCCGTGCCTTATAAACGCTTCCCATGCCACCCTTTCCGAGTATGCCAAGGAGTTCATAATCTGCATTAAAAGGTCTAGGAAAAATTTCGCTGCTCATTGCTCATAATATAGTAATAAATTAGCCTAAGTTAAAGCTTTGGTTATCTTGTAGCGGAGGCTGGTGTTGTTTTCCAAGAAAAAAAATGTTAGGGCAACTTGAGACACAGATAACTTGCCCTCTTTTTGAGCGCAAATAAATTGTTTCAAAATTTCCTCTTTGTAGCTGCTAGTTTCACCTCGAGTTCTTCTGTCAAAGCTTATCAGTTCAGGTTCTACAATCCCTTTTTCGTCTAGATATTTCCTGAAACCCTCGTCTATTTTGCTATCATATACAATAAAAGTCTCTAATATGCCGCAGGCTATGTTAAAAGCTGTTTCGTGGGTTATGCTAGCTTCTGCATCGCCTAATTTTTTGTTAAAGCTGCCAAAAACATTAAAGGAATGGCCATCGGTGTTATCAACAAAGGCAACATAAAACAAAGCCGCCACTATATGCCTATCCAACCTATCCTCATCATTTATACCAAGGCATTTTCTAAATCTTTTTCTTTCGTTTTCGTACCTGCTGTACACAGTTTCTTTAAAGCTCCTGTTACTTTCTTTAGCTTCTACTTTGTGCCAGTTGTGGCGGGAATCTATAAGTTTTCTTATTTCTTTTTCAGCCGTTGATTCCCATAGTTTGTAAAAAACTTCTCTTTCCATAAAAAACTACCAAGAACTTTTGCGTTCGCGCCATTCAATATTTTTTATATCTGTTTCATGATTTGCAGGCTTTAGCAATTCCTTTACCTGCGATTCCTTTGTTTCGTCAAAGTTATCGGGATTATCGCCGACTATCTCTATGACTTTCAGAGAAAGTGTTTTTGCTGACATTTTAAATACTCCTTTTGTTTGTGAATGCCTAAGGATAATATAGAAAATTTTTACTATATTCACAGCAATAGGTTTTTTAACGGCAAAACAATTAAATAAGGAGAAAAAACAATGAAAATACAAATCACTAAAATTGTACTTGCTGTAGTATTTGGGCTTACCCTGTGTTTTGCTCAGGTAGCCTCCGAAAAACTCGCCGTTTATGCTTATGGTGCAAGTGATGCTGGTATAAACAAGTCTCTAGGTAGCAAATTACTTGTAGCAATGGTACAAAATGGTACATACGTTGAAATAGGTGACCCTAGCTCTTTTCATGACGAACTAGCCAAGAGTGGCAAGGGTAGTTTAGCCTGGATTATTCAAGTTGCCAAACACTACGGTGCAGATTATTTATGTGCGGTGAACATAACAGAGGTATTCGGTACTCATTCTATATCTGCCCGTCTTATAAAAATATCCGGTTCTCAAATTATAAAAACCAGCTCAATAGACCATTCCCTAAAATCTTTGGAAGACATGACCGTGGTTTCTAATGAGCTTGCCAGCAAGCTTCTTCCTCCTATTGTAGCTCCTTCTCTTTCAGTTTTGGCTCCAGTGGCAGTACAAAATCAATGTGCGAAAATATATGATATAAACGAGCTTCTTTCCAAAATAAAAAATTATTTTCCTCGCCAATTGAAGAATTGTTCCTCAAATCTGGCAAAGGATATGCTTACTCCGACTTTGTTAGGAGGAAAACAACTGGAACCTCAATCGTTTATGATGCAGTGCCCAGTGGAAGGTATAAAAAAAGAATTGCCAGATGGCTTTCCCAATACAGATAAAATACTTGGCAGTTTAACAAATTTCTTGCATGGTCTTTTGAACTTTTCCCTTGCAGACGGTGCGATTGACCCCAAGAAACTCATTAGTGCTGTTTCCAGCATGAATATATATGAACTTTTGAACGAAGTGAAAAAACATGCTGCAGACGAGTGTGTGGTTGATAAGCCTCATTAACTAGCACTAACCTTCATTCCCTCAATAAATTCCTTAAACTTAGGTACTGCAACACTTATAGTTGGAAGTGCAGCGGTAAAGGAAAATCTAACACAGGAATCATCGCCAAATGAAATGCCCGGAACTATAACCAAACCTTGTTCGTCTAGCAAAGCCTTGCAAAAGTCTATTGAATTTGAAACCAAAGTTCCAGCTTCTGTTTTTTTGCCATAGTGCGAGCCAACATCAACAAACAGATAAAAAGCTCCATCGGGTTTCAAAAAGCTAATGCCCGGAATGGATTCAAATACCTCACTCATTCTATGCATTCTCTCATAAAATTCCTGTCGCATTGCAATAACAGAATCAAAGGGGCCGTTTAAAGCTGCTATTGCACCATATTGCGAAATATTGGAAGGATGATGTGTTGTTTGCCCTTGCACTTTTGCTATTCCTTTTGCAAGTTCCTTGGGTGCGGCTAGGTAGCCTATTCTCCAACCTGTCATGCAATAGGCTTTTGAAAAGCCATTTACTATTATGGTTCTCTCTTGCATGTTGGGTAGTGCAGCTATTGAAGTAGATGGTTCTTTAGTGTAAATTAAATGTTCATAAATTTCGTCTGATATGCAATATAAATCATTTTCTACTATCACTTTTGCAAAAGATTCCAATTCTTCTTTGCTATATACAACCCCAGTTGGATTGCAGGGGCTATTTAGTATTATGGCTTTGGTTTTGGGGGTTATGGCTTTTGAAATTTGCTCCGCTTTTAGCCTTAACTTATTTTCTTTTGAGCATTCCAAAAATACTGGCTTGCCTCCGCAATATTTTACGAGTGCCTGATATGTGCCCCAATATGGGGTTGGTATAAGCACCTCATCGTCTGTATCTACTATAGCCGCTATTGCATTAGAAACGGCATGTTTGGCACCGGATGTTGCAATAATCTGTTCTGGCTCATAAATAAGTTTATTTTCCCTTTTAAGTTTCTCACTCACCGTTTCCTTGAATGTTTGCATTCCGCTTGGTGTGGTATAGCGAGTTAAACCCTTGTTTATAGACCTTATAGCCGCTTCTTTTACGTGAACGGGCGTATCAAAATTAGGTTCTCCCACTCCAAGATTCCAAATAGACCTACCATCTGTAGATAAACGTTTGGCAAGTGAATCTATTTCAACCGTCATGGAAAACTGAATTTCGTCCATTCTTTTTGCAAAAGGCTTCATAAATGCCTCCAATACTCTCTCATACACAAAAATTAGAAAAACTTTGTAATTTATTTTAAATGATAGCTTTGCATATACTAGCCCTATTTATAATGATACTGGCAAATGCCCTATTTGTTCTAATTGAGATAGCCGTTGTTTCTGCAAGGCCCTCTCTTTTGCGGCAAATGGAACAGGAAAATAAATGGGGAGCATCTCAGGCTCTGGCGATATTAGAAGACCCCAATGTATTTTTATCAACAGCGCAAATAGGAATCACTCTGGTTGGAGTTTTGTCTGGTGCTTATGGTGGAGCAACTTTGGCAGAACCTCTTGAAATTTTTTTATCGACATTGCCTTTGGTAAAAGATTATGCAAATATGATAGCCTTGCCATTCATAGTTATATCAGTTTCTTATTTTTCATTAATAGTAGGCGAGCTTGTGCCAAAGAGGCTGGCTTTGCAATTTGCAGAAAAAATATCTTGCATTTCTGCACCACCGATGAACGTACTTGCCATAATATTAAAACCCCTTGTTTGGTTTTTTGATTTTTCTGGAGATGTAATACTTCGTCCTTTTAATCTGCACAAAAGAATAAAACGTCCGGTTACAGCAGAAGAGCTTCAGCAAATGGCTACTCAAGGGCACCAAGAAGGCGGCATAGAAAAAGACGAACTCAATATGGTAAAAAGAGTTTTCAGTTTATCTGACAGAACCTTAGCCTCTGTTATGGTGCCAAGGATAATGGTGGAGTGGTTAAAAGTGGATATGGACAAAGATGAATTGCGCGGAATAGTTATGCTCAGCCAATTTTCGCGCTTTCCAGTTGCAAAGGAGAGTTTGGAAAATCCAATAGGAACTGTTGATGCTCGCGACTTGCTCTGCCAGCTCGCCGCAGGCGGCGAATTGAATATGCAGGCCATGCTAAGGCAACCGTTATTTCTTCCTGAATCCATAAATGCTTTAGACGCTTTGCACAAAATGCAAAAGCTAGAAGACCCTATGGTGCTTGTTATAGACCAATACGGGGTTTGCAGTGGCATCGCCACCATAGAAGATATAACTTCTGTGCTAGTTGCAGAAACCGAGCTTACTCAGTTACCTGTTGGAAATTTGAAAATGCAGAATAATGCTTGGGTAGCAGATGGCTTAACAGATATTCATTCCATAATGGAAATGTTTTCTTTTTCGGAATTACCCGGAGAAAATCCCGATTCTTACCACACTCTTGGTGGAATGGCTATGTGTGTTTTAAATAAAGTTCCACAGCAGGGCGATGTTTTTGAATGGAAAAATTTACATTTTGAGATTTTGAGCATGAACGGTCAAAGAGTTGATAAGGTTAAGATAAGCAAAATTACATAGAAAAAATGAATTCTTTTATACCCAAAAAACTTCTCGCATTCACAATTATCTGCGAAAGTATCTCACGCATAGCTTTACTATTTGCTCTTTTTCAAATTTCAAATTTAACAAAAATGGGATATGAGTTTTTCATAGCAATTTTCCTTTTTGCCCTGCTTCATTTTTTTGCGCAAAAATTATCCCTCAATTTGGGTGGAGTTGCAAAAAAAAATTTGAGAGCATATTTCCAAAATAAATTCCTTAACACTTTGCCCATTCAAGACCGAGCTCAAAAAGGAATGCCTCTTCAAGAGCTTTCCCTTCACTATATGAAAACCGCAGATTTAATGGAGCCTTGGTATAGCCGCTTTTTGCCCAGTACCTATATTGCCGCAGTTGTTCCAATCATAATTTTATTTGCGATGTTTTTTATAGATAAAATAACATTTATAATTCTATTTTTCACAGGTTTGTTACTCCCTCTTTTTTTATTTTTGATAGGAAAAATAGCAAAGCAAAAATCAGAGGAGCAGTGGCAGAGTTTTTCAAGGTTGAGAGCATTTTTTTTGGAAAGTTTGCAAGGTTATAAAACCATAAAAATATTTAAAAAAGTAAAGGAGCGAGAAAAAGATTTAGAAATTGCAGAAAACGAATTCAGCAAAAAAACCTTAGCTGTTCTAAAAACCGCCTTTCTCTCGGCACTTGTGCAGGAATGGGCGGGTTCGTTAAGCATAGCATTGGTTGCAGTTGGTTTGGCTTTGCGTTTAATGAACGGCAGCATTGAATTTGGCACCGCATTTTTAGCTTTATTGCTAACTCCAGAATTTTACCGCCCAATAAGGCAATTCGGTACAGCATTTCATACAGCGATAAATGCGAAAACGGCTTGGGAGAAAATAAATGGTTATTAAATTACCTTTGCAAAAATCCTTAATTTACATATCTGGCCCACCAGGTTGCGGAAAAACGCGTATGGTTTTGGAAATGCTGGGGCATATTGAACCTCAGAATACCGATACGAAATTGATTTACGATGGCGATAAAAACGATATCGCTTGGATGCCGCAGAATCCAGTTTGGTTCAAGGGAACTCTTTGGGAAAACCTTTGCCCAGTGGAAATGCGAGCTTTTTCCGAGGTTAAGGCGGCTTTGGAGAGTGTGAATTTGGGGCATTTTACCAACAGATTAAATGAGCCAGTTTTGGAATATGCAAATAATTTCAGCGGCGGCGAAAAACGGCGGCTCGCCCTTGCGAGAATAATTTTGCTAAATCGCCCCGTTTGGATTTTAGACGAGCCTTTTGCGGGACTGGATAGTGAAAATGTCCAAAAAATTGAGAAATTATTGGAAAAAGAGAGCGAGAGCAGGAGTATTTTGTGTATTAGTCATCATAAATAACTACATTTCCTAATATGATTAAATCTCCTCATTTTGTATTCTTTGCAACGGTACTATGTATTTTTTCTTGCACTAATAACGACAACGAGCTGCAGATTCAGTCAACGAGGTATTGCGTTTATTCGGAAAAGCAGGAATGTTTTTCTACATCTCAGCTTTCCTGTCCAGCAGGTGGCGAATAGAGCGATTTTTGCCCTTATGGTATTTCCTCGTCAAGCTCAAAGCCGAGCAGTAGTTCTGCTGGTGGTACGCCAAGTGACGGCAAGGGCAACTATATATCGAAATATAAAACCAAGAAAATTGGCAACCAAATGTGGATGGCGGAGAATTTGAATTATGCCGTTGCAGGTAGCAAATGTGTTGGAGATGATGGCAAACTGAAAGACGAGAATACGAGTAATTGCGATACCTACGGTCGCCTTTACAACTGGGCAACTGCGATGGCTATGGATGCTAGCTGCAATTCCAATTCTTGTGCTTCGCAAGTAGGTGCAAAACATCGTGGGATATGTCCTAGCGGTTGGCATATACCTAATGCCGATGATTGGAACAAGCTGGTAAATTACGTTGAGAGTAGCAATGATTGTAGTAATTGTGCAGCTAGGTATTTGAAAGCGACTAAAGGTTGGAATGATGGAAAGTCTGGCAATGGCAGTGACAAGTATGGCTTTTCCGCCCTGCCGGGCGGCGGCGGCGGCGACGGTGGCACTTTATCCAATGTCGGCTACAGCGGCTTCTGGTGGAGTGCCAGTGAGAACAATAGGAACTACGCCTACTACAGGTACATGGGCGACAGCGAGGATGTGTACGATGTCAACGACGATAAGAGTATCTTGGTCAGTGTTCGTTGTGTGAAAGACTGAGGGCGTTTGCGTGAAGGATTAGGGGAGGGAGGTTTGCCCCGATTTCAAGACAAACCCATTCTTTTCTTAGCTTCGGCTATAGGAACGCCACTTTCCAAAAGAGCAAACGCTTCCCGCAGGGCTCCATCCAGCCTAGATTTATTATCACGCCATTCCTTTAACCTAGCCTCATATAGCATACGGTTATAATCGTCTGCACTGACCTCAGTCAAAACATCTACGGCTTTCTCAAATACAGGGCTTTTTTCTGCAAATTCCATAAATTCCTCTTTGCTCTCCGATTTAATGAATTTCAGCCATTCATGCAAGCTCTCATTATCTAATTTAGATAATTTTTTCAAGCTAAGAACGTGTATCTCCTCCAAATCGTTGAAAGGGAAATGTTCATCCTTTTCAAGCGTTTGAAAAATAGTGTGGCATTTCTCCGATTCGGGAACAAAATCAAAATCTGCCACTATTATGGATTTCACAGGTTTGAGCTTGGAGTACGGGTCTCCCGTGCCTAGCTGCTCGGTAAGCAGATGCGATCTGTAATACGATATCCTGCCTCTTACGTCAGGAACGCTGTGTGCCTGCATCTCTATGTCTATGATATTCCCGTTAGAGAGCTTGGCTTTCACATCCAAAATCCCCAGCTTGTCGTCCATACTCTCCCTTTTCAGATGGGTATCATAAAAGAAAATGTTTTCCAATTCGCCGTCCTTGTAACCCAAAACCGCGCTTATGAAGTTGATTGTCAAATCCTTGTTACGCTCATCGCCGAATAGCAATTTGAATATGATATCCACTTTCGGGGAGGCTAAGTCCGGTAGATTCCCTAATTTAGAGCAAATTTGCGATGCCGTTATTTGCACAGACGATTTTTCAAATGATTTCAAAAGAACTCTAATAATTCGGTGGCTAATATCC
>Ga0268262_10003202_pt1 | contig 17953 bp, 18 predicted proteins | sample TergutNc150P3_FD_190354 | JGI IMG/M metagenome (GOLD analysis project Ga0268262, IMG submission 190354) | Nasutitermes corniger P3 segment gut microbial community from laboratory colony in Florida, USA - Nc150 P3 (SPAdes) (version 2) | ecosystem: Host-associated > Arthropoda: Insects >...
CGCCGTCGCGATACCGATGTACGGCGGCTTCATAAAGGGCGCGCGGCAAGACGCCGTGGACGGCCTGGCCGAGACCGCCGGAGCGGCGGTTAATTCTTATTGGCGCAAGACGGGAGCGATTCCTGCGACGACCGCGCCGAACACGCCGCCGCTCAATCTTTATTACGACAACGCAAAGCACGCGGTGTCAATAAAGGACGACAGCGTGGTTGTGGAGGATGTGAAGTATAAGGTACGGAAGGCTGTGTATTTTAAGTAGTAATCGGACGTTGGTGCGCAGTTGTCTGAACTAGGATTAGTAGGATTATAGGATAAAAAAACATAAAAAGATTATAACACTGACAGGACGTCGTCGGTATGGCGAAAAAACAAATATTCGTAGGCGTCGATATGGACTCCGTCTCCATACGAAGCGTCCGGCTCGCTTTTGATCCGGACAAGGGCGCGCAATCGGGGTGGAAATTGCTGTCAACGGCGGAGATCGACGGCGGCAACCTTCTCGACGACGCCAACGCCGTCGCCGCGCTCAAAAATTTGCGCGAGAAGCTTGGGGCGCGGCAGGCCGACAAGGTGTCCATTTGCCTTTCCGGCAAGCAGACGTACGTCACTCAGATGGACGCGCGCAAACTTCCCGATGAGGATATGGCCGATATGCTTAGGCTTGAGTTGCGCAAAAGCATGCCGTTTCAACCCTCCGCCGCCACCATCGACTATCAGGTTTTTCCCACGGAACAAAGCGGCGGCATCAACACCGACGCGGCGGGCGTTTCGGTTATGGTCAGCGCGGCTACGGATTCTTATTTGGAGCGTCAAGTAAACATTTTTGGAAAAGCGGGGCTGCCGCCTTGCAACGTCGGCGTCTTGCCTATTTCCGTCGCGAACGCTTTTTGGGCCGCTTGCGGCGACGGGTCGGCGGAGCCTGACGGGGCGGTTTTGATCTTGCACTTCGGGACGGATGTTTGCACCGTCGTCATCGACGGTCGGAACACGCCGTTTTTCAGCCGCGCGTTCGCGTTCAACATTGCATTGGCGGTGGGCGAAGACGACACGCAAGAGAGCGACGGGAAAACGCCCTCTACTATAGACATTTTGGCCGGCGAGGTAACCAAGTCGGCGAACTACTATAAAAACACATACCGCGTAAACGGCGTCTCGTCCATATTCATGTTAGGCAAATGCGCGTCGCACATGGCGCTTGACGGATTGGTAAAAAAGACGGGCTACCCTACGCGCGTAATTCAAACGGCGTCGTTCGTGCAGGCGGCAAAGCCGCTTGAACAGGGGAAATACGACTTGGCTATCGCGCTGGCAATGCAAGCGGCGTGATTTTCTAGGTCTTAGCTATTTAAGGAAAGATTTTGACTTTATGTGTTGACGTTGACTGAAAATCGGGGGGTTTAGCCCCCCGATTTATCTATGAAAGGCGCGTAGCGCCTTTCGTCTAAAAATGATTTTTAAGATTTTGATTTTAATTTTTTTTAAAAATAAAGAGGATTTAACCATGTCAATACGGTATCGGATGAATCTGGCAAAGCCGATCTTGGAAGCGGATAAGCGCAACTCCAAGCATCGGATGAACATGGCGCTCATATTCGTCATCTGCTTCGGCGCGCTCGGCGGGGCGGCGCTTTACGCCTACTCGCAACTTTCTCTCATGGAGCAAACGCTTTACGCCGAAAAGCTGAAACTGCTTAAAGTCCAAGCGGAGTACCGCAACTACCAAGAGGAGACCTCCGTTGTAGACAAGGCGGACGTCGAGCTATTGGGGCAATTGCAAACGAACCGCATATACTGGACGCGCAAGTTGGAAGCGATAGCGAAATATCTTCCCGACGCGGAGCCTATTTCCTATTGGATAACAAGATTCGGCTACAGCGACGACTACAAGACGTTTACCGTGAGCGGGTACGGCTACATCACGCAGAGGCAGGAGCAACTCTTGGAACTTGAAAGATATTTAGACAGTTTGCGCGCCGAACCGTCATACGCGCATGTATTTGGCGCGACATATCTGAAATCAGCGGTGAGAAGCGATGAATACCTATTAGACGGCACAAGGCGCGAGCGTGAGCGCGAACGCGACAGAGTCAGTTTCGAGTACGCCTCTTTGAGAAAGGGGGCTGAGAGAAAATGACAGCCACGACTAAGAAAAACAGCAATAATTTAGCGGCGCTTGCGCTATTGCTTGTCGCCGCCGCTTTCGCCGGGGTGCTGTTCGCCAACAGTTACTACATGCCGCGCTTCAAAAGCGAATTCACGCGGATTGAAAAAGAGAGGATCATCGTCTCCAACAAACTCGCCACGGCAATGATCGTGCAGGAGAACATGAACCACGTGCGCGACTTGATATTCAACAACATGGAACTTCCGGGGCATCCTGACACGATAAATCGCGAATCGCAATTCTTTGAATTCGTAACGGCCTGCGTAAACGATTTGAAGTTGAAGTTAGTCTCCGTAAAACCGCTCGCGCCGGTAACCGACGGACGGGTGACAACCTGCGGATACGATGTGATAATAGAGGGCGACTTCTTCAGATTCGGCGAGCTGTGCGCGAAATTCGAGAACAATCCGCGCATCGTGTCCGTAGAATCGTTCGACGTGAGCCTAATCGCCGACATCATGCCGGAAAAGAAGCCGAGCAACACGGATTTTAGGAGCGATAATAAGGGGATATCGGTGAGGATGAGGGTTAATACATATCGAATAAGCAAGGGGGCGGGATGATAGACAGAAATGTAAAGTTCATGGACAAATACCGCACCTTGGTTACGGCTTGCGTTCTTGCGGCCGTCCTCTCCGTCGCGGCGGTCTGCATTGTCATGAAGCGGAAAAACGATTTTTACTCGACAGTCCACTCTTCGCTCCAGGTCTCCGAGGGATATGACCGGCAGTTCATAGACCTCGTGACCCGCCTCGAGAGCGAGCTTGCCGAGCGCGCGAGTTTCGGCTACGCGGGGCGCAAGGATCCCATGACCGGCGCGACTAGAATCGTCGCCGACCGCCCGGCAAGCGGCGCCCCGCGCCACGCGGGCGGGCAGGCGCAGGCGCCAGACCCCGTGCGCCTCACCGCGATCATCTTCGACAACGCCAAGAACGCCTTCACGGCGGTGGTGATGAACGGCGAGCGCTCCTACTCGGCGGAGGCGGGCGACCGCGTGGCGGACAGGCGGATAACGCGGATCACGGCTAACGAGATATACATGGAGAGCGACAACTTCAAGTACGTTTACGGGATTCTCGGCGAAAACAGCAAAACCCCAAAATAATCATATTTGGAATTCCACATGTCTAGGATATATATATTATATTCTTAATGGATAAGGAGGCCGTTTTGAGGAAGCCAACGCTCATAGCATCATACGCGGTATGCGCGCTTTTCCTTGCAAAAACCGCTTTAAACGCGCAACCGGCCGCCGCGCCGGCCCATAACGCCGCGGCCGCCGCCCATACGGCCGCCCCGGCGGCGGCCGCCCCGGCGGCGGCCGCCGCACAGACCCCCGCCGCGCCCGCCGCCGCCGCCGCGCAGACCGTTGCCGCCGCCCCGGCCCCAGCCGCCGCGCCGACCGCCAAAGCCCCGGCGCCAGCCGAAGACTCGCCGATTATCTCCGGCAACCTGAATCCGGCCCTGAAAACGCCCGTAACCCTCGCCGCGCACGAGGCGAACCTCACCGACGTGCTCAAAATCCTCGCCGAACACTCGGGGATGAACTTCGTCGTGGGCGAGGGGGTGACACGCGAGAAGATCACCATCATCCTCAACAGCACGCCGCTCGACGAAGCCGTGAACCTGCTCGTCAGGGCGGCAGGGTTATCCTACGAAATCATAGGGAATTCCATCCTGATCGCCGGGCACGACAAACTTAAAGACGACGCCGGGATGTCCTCATACGTGGTGGAACTCAAATACGCCAAAGCCGACGAAATCGCCGACGCGCTCGGCGACCTCGCCAAGAACGTAAAGGTGGACAAGGGCGGCAACAGGCTGATATGCTACGCCGGCCCCCGCGTGATCATGGAAGTGGAACGCATAGTCAAAGCGCTGGACAAACCGCACATACTCGTCCTCCTCGAAACGCGCCTGATAGAGGTGAGCGTAGACAAACTAAACCAAATCGGCGTAAAGTGGGACCAATTCAACCCCGATCTCCCGTGGGACTTGGGAACGGTGATCCGCGTTCCTCAGTCGCCCCTCAAAAGCGGCCTTCGTTTCAACGGCGCCACGCGCGGCGAAATGAGCCTGAACATCGCCCTTGACCTCTTAGTGCAAAACGGCGACGCGCGGCTGCTCATGGACTCCAAACTCACCACGACGAACAACAGGGAAGCGTCCCTGCACATCGGAGAAGTGATTCCGTACGTCATACAATCCTACAATCTATCGTCGTCCGGCGGAGCGAACCAGCAGATAGAGAAAGAGAACGTGGGCGTAATGCTTAAAATGACGCCGCACATAAACGACAAGAACCAAATCACCCTGACCCTCTCCCCCGAAGTGTCGAACATCACCGGATGGAAAGGCGTGAACTCCGAAATCCCCGTAGTGCGCGTCCGCCGCACAAACACAACCGTGCGCGTTGAAGACGGGCAAACGGTAATCCTCGCCGGACTGCTCTCGGAAGAAAAGACGACGACAATCAGCAAGTTCCCGCTTCTCGGCGAAATCCCGGTACTCGGTCTGCTCTTCCAAAACAGACGCAACGATACAAAGAAGACAAACCTGATAATACAGGTAGTGCCGCATATAATCAACAACCCGGAAGAGATATCCAAATATATGACGAACATAATCCCGGACACACAGCCGAAGAAGAAGATGAAGCGGCGCGATCGGGAGAGCAAGAAGGATCGGCAGGTATCAACAAAATAAACACTGTCTGAACTAGGATTTGCAGGATTATAAGGATTATTAGGATTAAAAACACTAAGAAAGGTATAACGATGGAAAGCCAAGACAAAACAGCCGAGATCTTCAGACTCGCGCTGCTCGGATACTCCCGCAAGGACTTCGACTACATCTCGCGCCTTGTCAACCTGATCGACTTGGGCAGACCGCTCAAACTCTCCGTCGGCGACCTGTCGAAAATGCACAACGTCCAGTGCGACCTCGCCATCGCCATCTTAGACAATATATCAAACCTCGACACATACAACAACCACGTCACCCTCGTCAAACAAAAGAGCGCCAACCCTCCCATCGTCTGCGCGGCGCGGGAGGCAGACCGCCAAATACTCGAAAGTTACCGAATGGGCGTCAAAGCCGACCACATCATATTCATGCCCATACAATTGGAAAGATTCGCCGCGATGATCCGACGCCTCGGCATGGCGAACAACGGCGGATCCGACGACGCGGCGGCGCAATCCGCCGGACAAACCGCCGCGGCGCCCGCGCCGTCGGCCTTACGCCTGGGCGACCTCTTCGTAAAGAGCGGCCTCATCTCCAAAGACGACTTGGACAAAGCGCTGTCGCACCAGAAAGAAACCAACCTGCACATCGGCGACGCGCTGATAGACCTGGGCATAATCACCGAAGACCAAAAACTCAAATGCCTCGCCGAACAACTTAAAACAGTAGTCGCCGCGCCGCGGCAATACGCCGCAATAGACCTCAACGTTGCGGCGCTCATTCCCGAACACATAGCGAGGCGGTTCAACTGCATCGCCATAGAAAGACGCGACAACGAATTAGTCGTCGCCACCACCGACGTGCTCAACCTAAATATGCTCGACACCCTGCGCGACACAACCGATATGCGGATTACCGCCATCCTCGGCAAGAAAGAGGACATCTCCACATCGCTGGAACGCTGCTACCGCGATATCGCCGCGCACAAAGACGCCTCGCGCCTCACCGAAAACATGGACGACCACGTGGAGTACGTCAAACGCAAAGAAAAAGAGAGCGACGGCAACGAAGAAGAAGCCGCCGTGGCCGGCGCGGAACTCGGCATAATAAAATTGGTCAACATACTCATCACCAACGCCATACGCGACCACGCGAGCGACATACACATAGAACCAATGGAAAACGAACTCCTCGTGCGGTACCGCGTAGACGGCGATATGCGAAAAGTCATGTCGCCGCCAAAACAATCGCACCACGCCATCGTGGCTAGAATAAAAATACTCTCCGACCTCAACATCGCCGAACGCCGCCTGCCCCAAGACGGACGCATGGCGATCAAAATCGGCCAGCGCGAAGTCGACATACGAGTCTCAATACTCCCAACCATCTTCGGCGAAAAAGCGGTGCTGCGCATACTCGACAAAGAGTCGTTCGAAAAGAACACCGCGAGCCTCGGGCTCACGCAGTTCGACGAAAGAATATTCCGCTCGCAAATCGCCAAACCTTTCGGACTCGTCATCGTAACCGGCCCCACGGGAAGCGGAAAGTCCACAACGCTCTACGGCGCCCTGCAAGCGGTCAAAAACGTCGCGAGAAATATCGTCACCGTGGAAGATCCGGTGGAATTCCAAATGGACGGCGTGAACCAAGTGAACGTGAACGCGAAAATCGGGCTGACCTTCGGCGCCGCCCTGCGCTCCATACTGCGCCAAGACCCGGACGTCGTTCTGATCGGCGAAATCCGCGACAACGAAACCGCCGACATCGCCATAAAGATGGCGCTCACCGGACACCTCGTGCTGTCAACGCTCCACACAAACGACGCGGCGGGCGCGATAGCCCGCTTCACGGACATCGGAATACCCCCGCTGCTCTTAGGCTCGTCGCTCAACTTAGTGGTGGCGCAACGCTTAGTGCGCAAAATATGCCCGAAATGCAAATTAGAGTACAAACCCGCGCCCGAACTCATCCAAAGCCTCGGACTCGACCCCGAAAAAGTCACGCAACTCTACAAGGGCAACGGATGCGTAACCTGCAACGGCACGGGCTTCGCGGGGCGCACGGCGATATTCGAAATGCTCCAAATCACGAAGAACATACGCAAACTCATCCTCAAAAACGCGCCGACACTGGAGATACAAGAGGCGGCGACGGCGGAAAACATGAAGACTTTGCGGGACGCGGGGGTGGAACTGGCTATAAACGGGACTACCACCATAGAGCAGGTTTTGGCGGCGACGGTCGAGATTTAGCGGACGGATTTAACTACCTACGCTTCCTCTTCACGCTCTTCATTTTCCTCGTCTTCCCGCTGCGTCTTCTAACAAAACTCCGCCGTCTTCTCGAGAACAGCACGACAATGAGGAGCAACCCCGCCGCCACCGCGATCAGCAAAAAAACGCCCGTCACCGTGGAGACAATGTCGCCCATCATGGCGTTGACCGCCTGTTTAGCGATCTTTGCGGCGATGTCGTTACCGGTAGTGTCCATAATTGTTACATACCGCGTTTAGCCAACTTCTCGAACAGGTCTTTTTCTTCGCGCCCGAGTTTCTCCGGCGTGTTGACGTGGATTTTCACGAGCAGGTCGCCCCTATTTCTGCCTCGGTATTCCGTTAAACCTTTAGATTTGAGTTTGAATATCTTTTCGGACTGCGTGCCGCCCGGGATTTTCAGGCTGACTTTATCTTCAAGCGTGTTGATGGTCTTAGAGCATCCCAGCGCCGCCTCGGAGAATGTGATGTCGAGTTTGCAACTCAGGTCTATTCCGTGGCGGATGAACATCTCGTGCGGTTTTTCGTGCAATACGACGATGAGGTCGCCCGACTCTCCCCCGCCCCTGCCGGCGTCGCCCCGTCCCGGCACGCGGATGTAGTTGCCCTCTTCAACGCCGGCGGGAATGTCCACCGACACGGTTGACTCGGACTGCCTCAACCCGCTGCCGCCGCACGCCGCGCAAGGATCGGACACCGTCTGCCCGTCGCCGCGGCAAATGGGGCAATCGGTCTCTTGAACCATCTGCCCGAAGAATGAGTTGGACACGTGGCGCACGCGCCCGCTGCCGCCGCACTTCGTGCATGTAACGCGCTTGCCGCTCTTGGAACCGCTGCCGCCGCACTCCGAGCATCTGTCCAAGCGCCGCACTTTTATTGTTTTTTTAACGCCGGCGGAGATTTCTTCGAGGGTTAGGCCGAGTTTAACCTGCAAATCGTTGCCCCGCGTCCCGCCGTGCCCGCCGCCGCGCCGCGAGCGAGAACCGAAGCCGAAGAGATCGCCGAAGACCGAGTCGCCGCCGAAGTCGTTCATGAACGCGCGGAGGGCGTCGGAGAGGTCGAAGCCGCCGCTGAACCCGCCGTACCCCGAGCCGCCGCCGCCGGACTGCGGCATATCGAACGCCGCGTGCCCGAACTTGTCGTATTGGGCGCGCTTCTGCGGGTCTTTCAGAATCTCGTAGGCCTCCGTGGCTTCGCGGAACTTTTCGACGGCGGTCTTGTCGCCGGGATTCTTGTCGGGATGGTACTTCACGGCGAGTTTGCGATACGCTTTCTTTATATCGTCGTCGGAGGCGCCTTTGGGGACGCCGAGTATGTCGTAGTAGTCAGATTTTGCCATTTCGTTAATTCCTATGCGTGTGGTATCAACAAATATCTATTAGGTATCAATATTAAACATCAGCCGGCGCTACCGCTTGATACTACCACGCGGGCGTGTTTTATTACTTTGTCGTTCAGGCGATAGCCGCGCTCGAAGACTTCGGCTACGCAGTCCGCCGGGATCTGCGCGTTGGGCGCTTTCATCAGGGCGTCGTGAATCATCGGGTCGAACGGCTCCCCGGTCGCCGCGAACGGGGTGAGACCGTGGCGGGTCAGAACCTCGTCGTACTTGGAGAAGATGAGCTTCATTCCATCATAGAACGGCGCGAACTCGCCGCCGGTGCCGCCGGATTTTAACGCCCGCTCGAAGTTCTCGCGCACCTCAACCATCTCCAAGATCAACTTCTCGTTGGCGGCGGAGATGAGGCGCTCGTACTCTTTGCTTGAACGGCGCTTGTAGTTGTCGAACTCCGCCATGAGGCGCAAATACTTGTCTTTCCCCGCCTCAACCTCCTGACGCAACGCCGCAACCTCGCCGGACTCGTCCGCGTCAACATTAATAGACTCCGATTCGGTCTGATCGACATGTTGAACCGGCTCAGACGCCTTATGCGTCTCCGCGACTACCTTCATCGACTCTGTCTTTTTACGCTTTGTACCTGGCATATAAGCATCATTCCTCAAAATAATCTTGTCTCACGGAAAATCAAACCCATAAAATCAAATGCTTTAAAATCAAATGCTTTTTTAGACGGAAGGCTTCGCCTTCCATAGATAGTTCGGGGGCTAAACCCCCGAACTTCAGTCAAAGTCAAAAGAAAAAAGCCTTCTTTAATTACATCATCCCCATACCGCCCATACCGCCCATACCGCCCATTCCCCCCATCCCGCCCATGTCCGGCATGCCGCCGCCGTGGGCGGAGCATGTCTCTACGGGGATGTCGCAGATCACGCACTCCGTAGTCAATACTAAGCTCGCTATGGACGCGGCGTTTTCGAGAGCGGTGCGGGTTACTTTGGTCGGGTCGATAACGCCGGCTTTGACCAAGTCCTCGTACTTGCCGGTGTAGGCGTTGAAACCGTAGGCGGCTTTGCCGTTCTTTACTTCGTTGGCTACTACCGAGGCTTCAAGGCCGGCGTTTGTCACAATCATCCGCAACGGCTCCTCGCAAGCGCGGCGGATGATGTCCACGCCTACCTGCTCGTCGCCGTCCAACTTTAAGCCGTCCAATTCGGAAGAGGCCCTGATTAAGGCGACGCCGCCGCCGGCGACGATACCCTCCTCCACAGCGGCGCGGGTCGCGTGAAGGGCGTCCTCAACACGCGCTTTCTTCTCTTTCATCTCCGACTCCGTCGCGGCGCCGATGTTGATCACGGCCACGCCGCCGGCGAGTTTCGCCAAACGCTCCTGCAGCTTCTCGCGGTCGAAGTCGGAGGTCGTCTCGTCAATCTGCTTCCTTATGCTGCCCACCCGCGCCTTGATGTCCGCCTGCTTGCCGTTACCCTCTATTATGGTAGTGTTATCCTTATCTATGACGACGCGCTTCGCCTTGCCGAGCGCGTCTATCGTCGCGTTCTCGAGTTTGTACCCGGTCTCCTCGGAGATAAGCATCCCGCCGGTCAGCACCGCGATATCCTCAAGCATCGCCTTGCGCCTGTCGCCGAAGCCGGGGGCCTTGACGGCGGCTATCTTGAGCGTGCCGCGCAGTTTGTTCAGCACCAAAGTAGCCAGCGCCTCGCCCTCAACCTCCTCGGCGATGATGAGCAGCGCCCGCCCCATCTGCGCGACCTTCTCAAGGATGGGCAGCATATCCTTCATGCCGCTGATCTTCTTATCGTATATAAGTATAAGCGCGTCGTCGAGCACGCACTCCAAGGTGTCGCCGTTCGTAACGAAGTAGGCCGACGTGTAGCCGCGGTCGAACTGCATCCCCTCGACCACCTCCAAATTGGTGTCGATCCCCTTGGCCTCCTCCACCGTAATGACCCCGTCCTTGCCCACCTTGTCCATGGCGTTGGCGATCAAGTCCCCGATCTCCGCGTCGTTGTTCGCGCTTATCGCGCCGACCTGGGCGATCTCGTTCTTCCCGGAGATGGGCTTGGAATCCTTCTTCAGCCTCTCGACTATGACCCTCACCGCCTTATCGATCCCCCGCTTGACCGCCATGGCGTCGGCGCCGGCGGTCACGTTCTTTATGCCGAGCCGGGCGATCACCTGCGCCAAGACCGTCGCCGTAGTGGTCCCGTCCCCCGCCGCGTCGGAGGTCTTGGAGGCCACCTCTTTCACCATCTGCGCCCCCATGTTCTCAAACTTATCCTCAAGTTCTATCTCCTTGGCAACGCTGACGCCGTCCTTGGTGACGAGCGGCGACCCGAACCCCCTGTCCAATACAACGTTGCGTCCGCGCGGGCCGAGGGTGACGCGAACCGCGCCGGCTAAGGCGTCCACGCCTTTAAGCAGTTTTTCACGGGCCGATACGTCAAAAGATAGTTGCTTTCCCGACATAATGTACTCTCTCCTTTGTGTTTTTTGTTTTTGTGTGTAATGACGTAAATTAATTTCCGCGCACGGCGGATGTCAAATATTTTTTATTTTCGGGACGGCCGGCCGGTCGCGCTGCGCGCGCCGTTACCGGCCGTAAAGGCAACAATTTTTGGAACGCGGAAAGCGGGAGTCAGGAGAGAAAGATTTGCTTTCCGACCCCGGACGCAATGTCGTAAATTATACACGTCTTTTATCAACGTATAGAGCGTCTTTTCGACGAATATACTCAAATTCCCGCAATCCGGCGGGTAGTTGTTTCATCCACAGCCCGCCCTTACTCCACAATTTCAAAATGCGCCACCTCGTTTATCTCCATGCCGGTTACGCCCGATTGGGTGACCTGGAACGTGGCTTGGGACTTTACGAGTTTTTTGCGGGCGAGGTCGAGTTCCGCGTTGCCGCGGCCGGAGCCGATCAGCGGGTACATGCGCTTGCTGTTGCCGTCCTCGTTGTTCTCTTTGGTGGCTACCCTGTAACTGAACGCCCAACTTATGGCGGCCACCCGTATGCCGGAGTCGTTCCGGTACAGGCTGTCCAGCATATATAGTTGGTACATGAGCCCCTCGGCCTCGCCGTTCGGGATGTTCAGGGGGAAGCGCTGCTCCCTCTCCCACGACGACCCTACCGACATATCGGCGTTGGGCATGGCCGGGATCACCCTCGCCGGGGCGCGGAGGATGTCCCACCCGCCTGCCAGTACTCCGGGGATCCCGGAGGTGTCGCTGAGGGTCACGCCGTTCTCCGAGACGTTCACGCGCAATTCCGAGAGACGGCGCACCACGTCGCCGCGCTCGGACTCCGACAGAAACGGGGCTACGAGGTTCACGTCGGTGAACCCGCAGCGCAACGGCCCCGCCGCGGCGTCGCCGGGCAGCCCTTGCAGGTACGCCCTGAGCGAACCGGAGAAGTACTGCCCGGAATCGACCTTGGTAGGCGTCCCGTAGACGTCCGCGCCAAGCATATAGCGCCACTCGGAGGCGTTGGAAAAGTCGATCTCGATACGCACCTTCTCCCGCCTGCCGCAACCGGCGACAGCCAATAACGCAACCGCGAGGGCGGCGATAGCCAAACTCACACTGTTCCGTATCACAAAATCTTCTCCTTGATGGGGAGCCAATTATTATTTTATGTAATATAATATAATCGGTGGGCGATTGTGTAATAATCGGTAAAGAAAACAACTAAAATAAGGTAAAGAAATATGATACCCAAAGAGGTGCTGCAAAAAGTCCGCCAAATAGAGATCCGCACCCGCCGCATCGTAGACTCCATGATATCCGGCTCCTACCACAGCGCTTTCAAGGGCAAGGGGATGGAGTTCTCCGAGGTGCGTCCCTACATAGACGGCGACGACGTGCGAACCATCGACTGGAACGTCACGGCGCGCATGGGGGCGCCCTATATAAAGAAGTACATAGAGGAGCGCGAGCTCACGGTCATGCTCGTCGTAGACGCCTCCGCCTCCGGCGACTTCGGCTCCATAGACAAGTTCAAGGGCGAGATGGCCGTGGAACTCTGCTCGCTCCTCGCCTTCTCGGCCATACGCAACAACGACCGCGTGGGCCTCGTCGTCTTCACCTCCGACGTCGAGTCGTACATCCCCCCGCGCAAGGGGCGCAACCACGTTCTGCGGGTCATCCGCGAACTGCTCTACTTCCGCCCCAAAAACAGGGGCACGAACATCGGCAACGCGCTGAAGTTCCTGAACAAGGTGCAGACCAGGACGAGCGTCGTCTTCTTAGTCTCCGACTTCATCTCCTCGGGCTTCGAGGCGCCGCTCAGGGTCGCGGCCAAGCGGCACGACCTGGTGACCATATCCGTGAGCGACCCGCGGGAGGCGGCCATCCCGCAGATAGGGCTCGTGGAACTCGAGGACGCGGAGACGGGCGAAACGGCGCTCTTGGACACGCGGAACCGGAAAGCGATGGATATATATAGGAAAGAGCGCGAGCGGCGCAGGGCGCAACTCGACGACCTGTTCCGCTCCACGGGCGTAGACGAAATCAGGGTATCCACCGAGAGCGGCTACGTGGCGCCGATAGTGAAATTTTTCCGTAAACGTGAAAAACTGTAGAATTTGATATTTTTCGGCGCGGAATATATTTTGTTATATTAACGGATTGGTTCTTTTTTAAGTGTTTTTAGGGACGAAAAAGTGGAATCAAAACCTGTCGTAGGATATTACGGACTTTGGGTCGCGCTGACCTACCTGAGCGTCATAGTGGCTATCCTCGGTATCCACTTCGCGCTCATGGACAATGTTCGCTACGCCCTCGTCTGCCTCATGATCTCCGGCCTCTGCGACATGTTCGACGGGCGCGTGGCCTCCCTGTTCAAGAAGCGCAACACGCGGGAGAAGCACTACGGCATACAGATAGACTCCTTAGCCGACATAATCAGCTTCGGCGTGCTCCCGGCGGCCATCGGGTACCTGCGCTACGACCCCTCCGGCAACTTCATCTCCTTAGGCTGGTTCGACACGGCGATATTCCCCATATACCTAATGGCCGCGCTCATACGCCTCGCCTACTACAACGTCATAGAAACGGAGCTCCACGGCCAAAACAAGAAGCGCACCCACTACGAGGGGCTGCCCGTAACAAGCGTGGCCTTCATAATCCCGTTCGCCTACGCGATATGCCACCTATTCGACAAGTCGATATTCGGCATCTACAACATACTGCTCCTCTTCCTATCCGCGGCGTTCGTGCTTAAAATCAGGGTGCCCAAACCGCACGCCCGCACGCAGATCGTGCTGGTAGCGCTTGGACTGCCCATCATTATATACATCCTCTACCTATGCTTCAGCAAATGAACGCCCGCGACCTAAAAACGGTTGAGATATCCCGCCGGGACAACCTCTTCATCCGGTTCCTCTACAACACGGCGCCGGGGAGGATCGCCCTGCGGCTGTTCACGGCAAGGGCGGTCTCCAAAGCGGTCGGCGTCTTTATGGACAGCCGGGCGTCAAGACTTATGATACGCTGGTTCATCCGGAGCAACCGCATAGACATGAGCGAGTACGTGAGCAAAAAATACTCCTCCTTCAACGACTTCTTCACAAGAAAGACCAAAGAGGGACGCCGAACCTTCTCAAAGGTGCTGAGCGACCTGCCAGCCCCCTGCGACGGCAAACTGACCGCCTACAACATAGCCGCCAACAGCGCCTTCCAAATAAAAGGCTCCGTCTACACGCTGAACAGCCTGCTTAAAGACAAGGCCCTCGCCGACGAGTTCGCCGACGGCGTCTGCCTCATCTTCAGGCTGACCCCGGACGACTACCACAGATACGCCTTCATAGACGACGGCGAGGTGGTATCGCGCAAAAGGATCAAAGGCATACTGCACACCGTACGCCCCATAGCCTGCCGGTACTGCAACGTGTACGCCCAAAATACCCGCGAATACGTGGTGATGAACACCAAACGCTTCGGCAAAGCGGTGCAAATGGAGGTCGGCGCGCTCTTCGTGGGGCGCATCTCCAACCGCCCGCTAAGCGACTCCTTCAAACGCGGCGAAGAAAAGGGGATGTTCGAGTTCGGCGGCTCCACCATAGTAATGCTCTTCCAAAAAGACGCCGTAACCATAGACGACGCCATATACGAAAACACCCGCAAAAACAGGGAGACCGTGGTCAAAATGGGCTGCAAAATCGGAGAGAAATCGCTTCGCGCCAAACGGTGGTTCAAATGAGGCCGGCAAACATGTTAGCGTTCTTCCTGATAGTGATGGCCGCCTACGCCGGAGCCAACCTGTACATCGGCAAGAGGATACTCCAGTGCATACACGTACTCTACCCCAAAACAAGCACCGCCCTCTTCGCCGCAATATACGCGGCCATAGCGGTACTGATGATTTTCATGAACTTCGCGACGGTCGCGCATTTCCCGGCAATCGTCAAAGACGCCATGCGCTACTTGGGAGGATGCTGGATGGGATTCTTCCTATACGCGCTTATGCTGTTCTTAGCCGCCGACGCGGTTATAACCATCGGACGCCTGTTCAGATTAATCCCCTCCCCCGCCCCGCAAAACCTCCGCGTATACGCGTGCCTCGCGGTAATGACGCTGACCGCCGCGCTAATGGCCTACGGCATAATCCACACGAGCAGAATCAGGGTGACGCCCTACACCATAAAACTAAACAACGGCAAAACGCTCCACAGCGGAATGAAAATCGTGATGGCCGCCGACCTGCACCTGGGGGCGGCAGGCTCCGAAAAACGGCTGCCCAAAATCATAGACGCCATAAACAACCAAAAACCCGACCTTGTATGCCTCGCCGGCGATATATTCAACGACAGCTACAACGCAATCTCCAACCCTGAAAAAGCAAGCGAACTATTCCGAAGCCTGCGCGCCACCCACGGCGTGTACGCCTGCCCCGGCAACCACGACGCCGGAAAGAGCGCGGACGATATGGTAGAATTCCTGGAACGCAGCAACATAAAATTGCTGAGCGACGAGTTCGACGTATTGAACGGACAAATCGTCGTACTCGGCCGCTTAGACCCAAGGCCCATAGGCGGCTTCAAGGGATTGCGCAGAGCCGCCGTCTCCGAATTGATACTGAAAATGAGCAACGAGAAAAACATCACGCTAATCAATAACAAGAGCGCGCCCGGGCAAACAAAACTATTTACGGTCAACGGGAATATGCCCATAATCGTGATTGACCACAATCCAAAATCAATCCACGAATACGGAAACGAGGTAGACCTGGTGCTATCCGGGCACACCCATAAAGGACAGCTGTTCCCCGCCAACTTTATAACAAAAGCTATCTACACGGCGGACTACGGACACTACCAAAAGGAACACGGCGCGCCGAACCTAATAGTAACATCTGGCGCGGGAACATGGGGGCCGCCTATGAGGATCGGGACTAATTGCGAGATTGTCAGCATATCGCTGTTTTGATGGAGCGACAAGGCGGGCGGTTAGTCAGCGTTTTTTGCAAGGGTTAACTTCTCCGCCATTTCAAACAATAACGAAAGCGTATCTCCTGATGTGGCGCGGTATTTCAGTGTATATAGCAAAGATTCGAGTATTTTGTTGTCTAAGGCAATCCTTTGCTTGTATCCATTCGCCTCAAGCGCGGCGTTGATCCGTCCAAAAACGACATATAGCGCGAAAGACTCGTTGACGAATTTTGGCTTCTGCGGGTTGTCAAAATAAACTCGGTAACCGGTTACGCCTATAGGGTGCAACTTACAAATCCAATACGCAAGGTAACCGGCTATTTTGCGGCTGTCGATAAGCGGCATATTGTGAAAACTGTGAAGGCGCTCAACGTCCCGCCAATAGTGCGTAGCGACGTCCTTTATCGCATAGTGGTCTATTTGGTATTTATGCACATCCGCCCTAAAGTCGCGTATAAAACGGGCATACTCGCCTAAAAGGTGCTTGGTTGTTGCCAGAACGCTGCCAACATCTGGAGTGATCATCTCTTACCCCATCCATTTCTTTAGGACGTCATAATTGTCTTTCGCGAACCTCTCCGACCCCCGAGACCATGCCTCGTAATCCGTCGGATCGCCGGTATTCGACAGACAAAACTCAAGCGACGCGCTCACCGTTTCGCTATTATTGATCTCCTCAAATGCTTTGAGATCAGCCTGATACATCTCCTCAACGCCATCAATAGACTCCAAAACACTCGTTTTTGCCTCCATAATATCACCTTTCATGTAATTTTATGGGTTTTGGCGCTGCCGTCGCCTTTTTTATTTATAATATAACATTTGGGCGACGATTCCGCCATTATTTTGGTTCATAAAACATCCTAAAATCTTAATTCGGACGTTTTTATTCAGTCTTAACGCAACGAACAGAGTACCCAACGCTCTTGCTACTAGTGACCTTGATCACGACACTATGGTTGTAGGCCAAGCCCCGGCCATAGGCGCAGTCGGAGCAATTCGGATCTAAAGAGGCCGTATCTGCCGCCCACCAATTACCATTACTGCCAACCCCATCGAAATAGGTTTCGCTGTACCGGTAGCCACCGGGTAGAGCCGAAAAACCAGACTCATTAGTACTACTAACGCCATTATAACTATTCCAACCGCTTGCCGATTTCAACTTACTACCCGCATTAGAATAACCGCCTGTCTTCGCCACCAACCTATTCCAGTCCGACGTATCAGGCAGACGCCAACCTGTAGGACACACTGTAGTCGCCGTATTCCAATCGTACAATCTCCCGTACTTCACACAACTATCATTGTTGTTTATATAACACCAAGAACCGCTTGACTTCTCCATATTCAAATTCTCCGCCATCCACGTCTGACCATCTATCTCTGCGGTCTTGCATGAATTGGCAGTCCCGTCTTTACCACAGTTATTAACAACTCCACCACCACCGTTATTGTTGTTATTATTACCTGTGCTGTCACCGCTCGACTTATTATCATTCCACTCATCACCACCCCCGCCGCCCACAAACCCATCAATGAACTGTTGCAAATGTTCATGTTCATCGCTGATATGCCCGTCGCACCCAACAACGCCGATCATCGTAACAGCAACAACGACAGCCGCGGCGAACGCGACAGCGACAGCGTGTATAATTGTCTTTTTCATACTTCCTCCGTTATGATCGTTAATAAATAATCAATGTTACAGTTTAAACCCCGCCCCCGCCCTAACAGTAAGCCCGTGCCCCAACCGCGTGAGATGCTCTCCAATTGGGTTCGGCGTGTCTTCTTCGAATCCGTTAGCCGTCCTAAAGCCGTAGAGCATTTCGAGGCGCAGGAACGTGTTTTCCGCTAAATAGAAATCGATTCCGCCGCCCGCTTTCACCCACATGGCGCTCAGCGCGTCCCACGACACTCTTGTTACCATTTCTTCGCCACCGGCATTTTTGATCTTGAAGGCGTCGACTCCGAACACAAACGCGCGTCCGTCAAATTTCAATTCTCCCGACATGGATATTTCGTAGTCTATTCCCAAAATCGGGTAGA
>Ga0268262_10003203_pt1 | contig 17951 bp, 16 predicted proteins | sample TergutNc150P3_FD_190354 | JGI IMG/M metagenome (GOLD analysis project Ga0268262, IMG submission 190354) | Nasutitermes corniger P3 segment gut microbial community from laboratory colony in Florida, USA - Nc150 P3 (SPAdes) (version 2) | ecosystem: Host-associated > Arthropoda: Insects >...
TTCTTTTTGTAACGTTTTTTTGTCTCGCTTTCGCTGCCATTTTATTCCTCCTAATACTAATACCTAAAATAATAAAGAAATTTAAAGAAAAAGTCAATGTTTTTAAGCAAATTTTGAGCAAAAAACACAAAATCGCCTCAATTTTACATAAATTTCGGCATTTTCTAATGAAAATTTAGTATTTTAACCGATTTATGGTGTAGTCAAGAGTTACTTGTCGATTTTTTCTTTTTCCATAATTTTTCTACTGTGCTATCGTCCCTTATAATTCTTCTCTATCCACTTCTTATATTCGCCGCTGCGTATGCTGTCTATCCATTCATTGTTAGCCAAATACCAGTCTACTGTCCGTGAAAGTCCCTCTTCAAAGTTTACAGTTTGTTTCCAGTCAAGCTCTTTTTTTAATTTGGAACATTCAATCGCATAACGGCGGTCGTGACCGGGACGGTCTTTTACATAAGTAATTGCAGAATGAATTTTTTCGGCGTCTTTGCCGGATTTCTTTGCCGTAATGTCAATTAAAACATTTAACAGTTTGATATTCTCCCACTCGTTCTCTCCGCCTATATTGTATGTTTCTCCTACCTTGCCTTTTTGCATGATAGTCCAAACTGCATTGTTATGATCTTCCACATAAACCCAGTCGCGGATATTTTTTCCGTCTCCGTAAACGGGAAGCGGCTTTCCTTCCAGCATATTAAGTATCATTAGCGGGATAAGTTTTTCCGGAAATTGATATGGTCCGTAATTGTTGGAACAGTTAGAAAGGGTAACGGGCAAGCCGTATGTGTGATGATACGCCATCACTAAATGATCGCTTGACGCTTTGCTTGCGGAATACGGCGAACGTGGATCGTAAGGCGTTGTTTCGGTAAAGTATCCGGTCTCTCCAAGAGAACCGTATACTTCATCGGTGCTGATATGGTGAAACAGCGTGTCGCAAGCGTCCTTCCATGCGTTACGTGCAACATCAAGCAGGGTAAAAGTTCCCATGACATTGGTTTTTATAAAAGCTTCCGGTCCCAATATCGAGCGATCTACATGGCTTTCCGCGGCAAAGTGAACAACTGTATCTATTCCGTATTTGTTAAACAGTGATTCAACAAAAGCGCGGTCGCAAATATCGCCGTGTTCAAAAAAATAGCGGCTGCCGCCGAACTTTTCATTTATCTCCCTTAAACTTTCCGCGTTTCCCGCGTAAGTAAGACTATCCAGATTAATTATCCGTCCTTTAAAGTCCGGTTTTTTTTCTGTTTCGCAAAAAAGAAAGCGAATAAAATTGACGCCTATAAACCCAGCGCCGCCTGTTACCAGAATATTTGTTAATTTACGCATTAATGCGACTCTCCGCTTATCATATCGTGAATTATTCGGTCAATGTCATCGCGAAATTCCTGCCAGCTTGGTTTTTTTGTCCATGCAATTGTTTCAAATTCGCTTTGGGGCATACTTGTTAAAATTTCAGAAATATAAACAAGTTCAAGACCTGCGTCTTTATTCCGCGCTTCATTAATAATTGTTAACCAATCTACAGTTTCGTGCAGGGCAATTTCTCTTATATCAACGATATCTTTTGCCGCATACCGAAAAATAGCGGATAATTTATTGGAAAGCATATTACGGACTGAATCTGTGCGATAAAACAGGCTTGTTTCTTTGATTTCTCCAAAATGAGGAACAAGATCGTTTACAAAATCCAATTTTAACAATGTTTCAGAATCTTTCCTGACTTTTAACGTCATAAAATCTTTAGCCCTGGTATATTCATTACTGGTATCCCAAGTGTATCCATTTTCTTGAAGCAGAGCTAAGACTTTATTCAGCTGATCATCATATGTCTTAGACTGATTTACAAAAAAATCAAGATCATCGGAATAACGATGATTATAATAAGCCCGGCTAAGCGCTGTTCCCCCGGTCAGAAAAAAATCTGTGCCGCTGTGTTGTAAAATATTCATCACCCCATCTTGTAGGGGGTAAAGGTTCTCTTCGTAATACTGCGAGGGCAAAATCAAAATGATACCTCCTATCCTTTGGCCAAATACGCTTTGCTATTTCCGGCGTATATAACTCTTTTATTTTTTCAACTCCCCAAAGAGCCGTTACATAGTGCCAGGGGAGCCGTTCTAAAGAACGGACAAAAAGTTTATCCTGAGTAAAAGCCCCGGAGGTTTTAAGCCTCCCTTCGATTACTGCAAGCATATCTTCATGTGTGTCCAAGTAATCCCAGTTGAGGTTACTCATTAGTTTCAATTTTTCTTCATTGCTTAAGATCATAATCCTGTAAAAATTCCTTCAAACTATTATACCACATGGGAATAGTAATACCCAGAGCGGTTTTAATTTTTGTCTTGTCCAGTACAGAATAAGCAGGGCGTTTGACTTTTGCAGGAAAATCAGCGCTTGTACAGGGGTTAACGCCGCAGTCTTTGACAATGAATTGCTGCTCCCGTCCTTGTTTGAAAATTTCACGGGCAAAATCAAACCAGGTTATTTCGCCTTCGTTTGTAAAGTGATATATCCCATAGAGGACATTTTTATCGTCTTTCTCTGTCTTGATAAAAGTTATTACCGTCTCAGCAAGATCAAATGTCCATGTGGGACTGCCGCGCTGGTCGTTCACCACTTTAACTTCGTCACGCTCATTCATCAAACGGAGCATTGTATGTACAAAATTATTACCATGTTTGCCGTATAGCCAAGCTGTGCGAATTATGTATGAATGGGGATTGTTTTCCATTACGGCAATTTCCCCGTCTCTCTTGGTCAGCCCGTAAACGCCGATAGGAGCGGTCGCGTCATCTTCACGGTAAGGGCGCAGAACATCTGTCCCGTCGGCTTTAGTTCCCTTTCCGTCAAACACATAATCAGTAGAAATATGAATCAGACGCGCGCCAATGCTTTTGGCGCAGGCAGCTATATTGCCAGCGCCCAGTGTGTTCAGTCTGCGGCAATTTTCGGCATCGTCTTCTGCCTTGTCAACCGCAGTATATGCGGCGCAGTTGATTATCCAGTTGATGGATTGATTTTCAGCAAATTTTTTGAGCGCCGTCGTATCTGTAATATCTACTTCACGATCTGTGCCAACAAAAGGAAGACCGGATTTTTCCAGAAGCAGAGAAAGTTCTGTCCCCAACATACCTTTATTGCCTATGAGCCATATCATTATTTTTACACCCGGCACATAGTGATGATAAGAACGGAAGTTTTTTATCTTTATCAGATAAGATGTATTCCATTCCCAAGTCGGTCCATTCAATGCCGATATCAGGATCGTTCCAGATAATGCCGCCTTCGTCTTCGGGATAATAAAAATCGGTGCATTTGTAGGCAAAAACAACTTGTTCTGTTAATGCTAAAAATCCGTGGGCAAATCCCGGCGGAATATAGAATTGGTTTTGCTTTTCGCTGTTTAAATTAACTCCGTACCATTTGCCTCTGGTTGGGGAGTCGGGACGTAAATCTACCGCCACATCAAAAACTTCACCTTGTATTGCTCTGACCAATTTTCCCTGCGGATGGGTTTTTTGAAAATGCAAACCCCGGAGTGTACCTTTGCTTGACTTTGATTGGTTATCCTGCACAAACGGAAGCGTGATTCCAGCGGCGTGAAACTCCCTCTCGGAGTAACACTCGAAAAAATAACCGCGCGCGTCTCCAAATACTTTTGGCTGTATTTCGTATAAACCTTGTATTGGACACAGTGTAAAAGTAAATGGCATTACATATTCTCCGCAATATACCGCAAGTATTCGCCGTATTCGGTCTTGTATCCAGCCGCAAGCCGCAAAAGATTGTCTTTACTTATCCAGCCGTTACTATACGCGATTTCCTCTATACAGGAAACATACATCCCCTGCCGTTTTTGTACAGTTTCTATAAAATTCGCGGCTTCCAGCAGGCTATCGTAAGTGCCGGTATCAAGCCATGCCATACCGCGGTCAAGCGTTTCTACGGTAAGCGCACCCTGTTTAAGATATGCATTATTAACATCGGTTATTTCTATCTCGCCTCTTGCCGAAGGTTTTATATTTTTTGCAATATCTATTACCGCGTTATCATAAAAATAAAGCCCCGGCACCGCATAATGACTTTTGGGGGATGTCGGTTTTTCTTCAATAGAAATTACTTTGCCTTCTTTGTCAAATTCCACAACGCCATAAGCTCTTGGATTTTTAACAAAATAGCCAAAAATTGTCCCTCCGCCGTTTTTTTCCAGCCGGTTTCTTATTTCTTTTAAAGTTTGTTCAAATCCTCGTCCGTAAAAAACATTATCCCCTAAAATCAAAGCGCAGTTTTCTTTGCCGATAAAATCGGCTCCCACAATAAAAGCGTCGGCAAGCCCTCTGGGGGTTTCCTGTACTTTATATTCAAAATTCATGCCAAGCCAACTGCCGTCTCCAAATAATTCTTTAAAATACGGAAGATCTCTGGGAGTAGAAATAATCAATACTTCCTTAATCTTCGCAAGCATTAGTACGGAAAGAGGGTAATAAATCATCGGTTTATCATACAGCGGTATTAGCTGTTTTGATAAAACTTTAGTGATCGGAAAAAGCCTTGTGCCGGAGCCTCCGGCAAGAATTATACCTTTCATTTGTAATACTCCCCATATGCGGCGCAAACTTCTTTTGCGTCGCCTGTCATTACAGCTTCGCCCTTACGTAACCAGAGCGCTTTATTACATAAACGTTCAATCATACTACTGTCATGAGACACAAGAAGCAGTGTTGTGGCGCTTTGCAGCATTTCACGTATCCTGTTTTCGCACTTACGCTGAAAAGAGGCGTCTCCTACGGCAAGAACTTCATCCACAATAAGAATATTGGGGTTTACCACGGTTGCCACCGAAAACGCCATACGCGCCTGCATGCCGGTAGAATAATTTTTAATGGGCATATCAAGAAAATCCTTTAGCTCGGAAAATTCCACTATCTCATCATAATGCTCGCGCATAAACGCCTTGCTATGCCCAAGCAAAGCGCCTTCCAGATAAATATTTTCTCCTGCGGTTAATTCAGGATCAAAGCCGGCTCCCAGCTCCAACATTGGAGATATAGAACCGTTGATTGTTACTGAACCGGCGCTAGGAGCAATAATACTGCAAATAAGTTTTAACAGGGTTGATTTTCCAGCGCCGTTACTGCCGACTATGCCCCAGGATTCTCCCTGCTTCACTTCAAAATTAATATTCTTAAGGGCAAGAAATTCTTTAAAATGGAGACTGCCCTTTATGAGTTTTATAAAATATTCTTTGATGTTGTCAATTTTTTCCGATGCCATGTTAAAACGCACTGTTGCGTTTTCCAACCGGATAACAGTAGGTTCCAAAAAATACCTCACATATATAAAATGAATTTGTTTTTGCTGTATGAAAAACTTATAAGCCCTATAAACAGCATAATAAAAGCAGAAACGGCTCCGCGAATTGCCAAATCTAAACTGCCCATATTAGGACCGCCTAAAGTAAAATTACGAAACAAGGTTATGTAAAAATACATTGGGTTATAGCGCGTAACCGCAAAATAGAGCCAGTCCGGCAGAATGCTTGCCGGATAAAATATGCATGAAAGATACAGCCACGCGGTGGAAAAAATCTGCCAAATATATACTAAGTCCCGGAAAAAAACAGTCGCCTGCGCCATAAACAGACCCAGCCCGATACTGAAAATAAATATTTGTATAATAGGAATAACCACAAACAGAAAGCGTATTGTAAAAGGAGTCTTGGTAGCAAAAATTAAAATGATAAGCGCTCCCATTGAAAAAAGAAATGTTACAAATTCACTGGTTACCACCGCTAGGGTAAAAATATACTTGGGTACATAAATTTTCTTTAAAAGACTCGCATTGCCTAATACAGAAGTAAGCGACCTGGATACGGCGACTGACATAAACATAAAAAGTATGTTCCCGATAAGAAGATAAATAGGGAAATTTACAACATTTTTCGCAAATAAATTGGAGAAAACAATAACCATTACCAGCATGGTAAGTAGGGGGTTTAACATGCTCCAAACGTAACCTAAAACACTTCTGCGGTACTTAAGTTTTATATCACGGGATACAAGCTGAAAGAAAAGTTCTCTGTATTTATAAAAAATTTGTAAACGTGAAACTGTTTTTTTTATAACGTTCATATCGCCTTTTACGCTCTCTTTAACACACCGCTAATCCGCCCAATTTATACAAAACCAGACCAAATAAATGCCTTACCGCTCGGAAACGGCTTTTTTAAAGAAAAATAAAAAAATCCAGCCGCCGCCGAAACAGGCTTGCCGAATTTGCCGGGGTTTAACCATGACTATAACCTTAATATAGCCATATTTCTTCTATTTTTCAATCAAATTTGGTTAAATTTTACGAATAATTACCATATTGTGCCCTCTTAAACCTGCTAATATCCTAAAAAAAAGCTGTTTTCCGTGTTTTTTCCTTATTTGATGCTGTAATTTGCGTTATCCAGCGAAAAATTACGGTTATAATAGGGATCTCCGGCGGCAAGCTCATTTTTCCATTTTAATTTAAACAGGGCTATTTCATTGGTCAATTTCCGCTTTTTTTCATGCGTTATATTGTATCCGCGCGATTTTGACTCAAAATGATAGGCTTCGGCATAAGGCGTCCAGACAACTAAATAACCTGCTTTTCTGATTCTGATGCATAAATCAACATCATTGTATGAATTATAAAATTCCGGCGGGAAAAAACCGACATCTTCAAAGACTTTTCTTTTAACCATCATGCAAGCGCCGGTTACAGCGCTCATATTTTGAACAATCTGCAATCCTCCCATGTATCCGGTGGAACCAAAAGGCGCGCCGTATAAAATATGCCCGGCTGTTCCCTCAATTCCCAATACAACGCCGGCGTGCTGAATAGATCGGTTGCTGAAATAAAGTTTTGCTCCTACGACTCCAACATCGTCTCTTTGGCAATACATTAACATCTCTTCAATCCAGTTAGGCGTTATTATTTCTATATCGTTATTTAAAAATATAAGCTGTTCCCCTTTTGCGTGTCTGTAACCCATATTGCATATTTCGCTGAAGTTAAATTTTTTCCCTTCCCAATTAATAATATGAACATTGTCATATCGTTTTAATTCTTTATAAAAATTTAAAGTAGCGTTATCGGCGCTGTTATTTTCAACAATAATTATCTCATAGTTATCATACGTTGTTTTTTCCATAATGGACGACAGGCAGTTGCGTAAAAGAGAAGCGTTATCCCTATTCGGAATAATTATCGAGACTAACGGTTTTTCTGTTAATTCATAAATAACTCTGTAATATCCGGGAAGCCCTATTTTGCTTTCTACCTGCGCGCGACTTCCTCTGGTTTTTAAATGCTCGGTTATCGCTCTTTCCGCCGATGAAATTACACTCAATTTTTTTTCAATATTTGATTTTTCACGCTTCCTGTGAAAATACAGCAATTTGGAAATATGCCGTACGTTTGACGCAATATACGTATACCTTAAAATTAAATCATAATCCTGGCTTCCGTCAAACTCACTGCGAAATACTCCTGCTTTATCCATCAGCGTTCTGGAAAAAACAGTAAAACGGCTGATATAATTGCGCGAACATAAAGTATCTACGGCATAATCGGGTTTATAATGCCTTAATGTAATTTTACCGTTAGAAGAAAATACCGCTTCATCTGTATAAATAAAATCGCTGTTATACTCGCATATTACTTTCATTATTTCGTATAACGCGGACGGGTGAAGCGCGTCATCATGCTCAATAAGCCCTATATAATCTCCGCCGGACATTTCTATCGCTTTGTTTGAGTTTTCGGAAATCCCGAAATTCTTTTCAAGTTTTTTATATTTTATTCTGCTGTCTTTATCGGCGTATTCTCTACAAATAAACATGATATTACTATGTTCGTCATCGCTTCCGTCGGTCAGACACAGTTCCCAATTACCGTATGTTTGCGCAATAACAGATTCAATCATTGTAATAAGATATTCTTCGTTGGTGTTGTATAACGGCGTAATAAGACTGAACTTTATTTGCTTTGGAAAAACAGTGTTTTCCTGCATTGTTCTTTTACTATTTGTTAACGCCAGCTCTTTTTCCAGCCGGGAAAATTTCTTTTTTATCTGCCTTTGGACATAAACGCCGAATTTTTTTGATGTTAACTTTATTCCGTTTCTTTTTAAAAAGAGCGCCTGTTTTGCGAGGGAGTATAATGCGCTGTTCCTTCGTATCAGGCTGAGAAACGACCATATAATCCCTTTAAAGAACCTGCTTATTCTATTCGTATAAACTCCTCTACTTTGAGAAAAATAACTTATGTTCTCAATTTTTTCAACCCTTTGACGCCGGAACACCCAAAATGTTATAAAATAACGCCGTTTTTTAATCTTTTTACACTCAATCACATTGACATATTTCTAAAAAATGTCCAATATAAAAAAATAGAGACGCGGCAAGATTTTAAAGTCGATTTTGGAGTATAATAACTTGTGATAATCAATGTAAAAGATCTCTGGAAAATCTATCCAATGGGTAATATCGAGATTAACGCCTTAAAGGGTATTAATCTTGAAATAACAGAAGGCGAGTTTGTTTCTATAGCCGGTCCTTCAGGTTCCGGTAAAACTACCCTGATGAATATTCTGGGTTTAATAGACAAATACAGCCGCGGTTATCTTGAAGTAAATAATCTGGAAATAAAAAATCAAGACAGACAGGAACTTGCGCGGCTCAGGCGTGAATATATCGGGTTTGTATTTCAATCATTTAACCTCTTGCCTGTCTTAAATGTTTTTGAGAATGTTGAGCTTCCTCTTGTAATAGCAAAAAAAGGCGGAACAAAAGCGGAACGCCGCGACAGGGTAAATTATCTGCTGGAAGAAGTGGGGCTTTCGGAGCGGAAAAATCATATTCCTGCGGAGCTGTCGGGCGGCGAACAACAGCGAGTTGCAATTGCGCGTGCGCTTGTAACCGCGCCTAAAATTGTTATTGCCGATGAGCCGACCGCCAACCTTGACTCCGGTACCGGAGAAAAAGTTTTAAACTTAATGCAGAAATTAAACCGCGAAGAAAAAACAACTTTTATTTTTTCTACGCACGATCCTGAAATATGGGAAATGGCTAACCATGTTGTTTTTCTGCACGACGGAACTATTAAATCGGAGAAAAAAAAGTAATGGTTTTTTATCTGGCAATCCGCAATATTATCAGAAACAAAAAAAACAGCGTCATTATAATTTTGCTTATCGCGGTTATTACTTTTTTTTTCTTTATGGGGAACAGCGTCATCGGAATGATAGATCGCGGTATTCGTCAGGCGTACATTGAAAGCCTTACAGGCGATGTAGTGCTGGAAAAAACAGCTGATCTTACCATGAATCTTTTTAGCGCAAACGCCCCTGTTATCAGTTCTTTTTTTAACATACCGGTTCTTCCGGCTTATGATTCAGTCATGGAAATTGCAGCCGCCGAGCCCGGAGCCAGCGGAATAACAAGCCAGGTATCGGGCAAGGCTTTTCTTGATCTTCTGAATGTACGGGAGCCGGTTTTACTGTGCGGCGTTGACGCGGAATCATATTTTTCGCTTTTCCCCGGAATTATTCTGGAAGAAGGACGCTTTTTGCGCGCCGGAGAATACGGCGCAATGATTACGGAAGAACGGGCGCAAAGAATTAAAATGCTCAGCGGTCAGCGTCCCGGTATCGGCGCTCCATTGCTCTTAACGTCCGGCGGCGCAATGGGTTTTAAAATCAGGGAAGTTCCGCTAGTCGGGATTTACAGGTACAAAAATCCCGGGCAACTTATGAATGAGATTGTTATCATCGATCCTCAAACTGTAAGAGCGCTCAACTCGATACAGGTCGCCGGAGCCGCCGCCAAAAGCGATTACATGAACGCCGCAGTTGTCGAGACTTCCATGCGTCTGCTTGCGGCTGATCCGGATGATATTTTCGGCGAAGCGTTTTCGGCTAATGACGAAACAAAAGAAGCCGACTTTTCCGTAACCCTGCTGGAGAATTATTTAAGGGACTCCAAAACGGGCAAGAATGTACAGGAAACCGGAGGCGATTGGAATTTTATTATTCTGCGCCTGAAAAAAGGAGTATCCGCCAAAGCGTTTATCTCATCTTTGAATAAAAAAATACAGCCTTACGGCATAACCGCGGTAAACTGGAGAATAGCGGCTGGAAACTCCGCCATTCTTTCTCTGCTGCTTCAAATAATGTTTAATTCAGGGATTTTTCTGGTATGCGTCGCAGGCATTATCACCGTAATCAATATACTTTTAATTACTGTTTTCCGCCGGACAAGAGAAATCGGCACTCTCAGGGCAATCGGCGCGTCGGACGTTTATATCCGCTCGCTTGTTTTCTCCGAGAATTTTATTATCGCCGTAATTTCCGCTTTTGCAGGACTCATAGCCGGCGTGCTATTTATTTCATGGATTAACAGTCTTGGCATTAACATTTCAAATGAACTGATTGTTTCGATAATGGGCGGCAATATATTAAGGCTGGAATTCATACCGCAAACCGCCGTTTTCTCTTTTCTCATGGCAGTATTGTTTGCTTTAGCGGCGTCTTTATATCCGGTTGAAGTTACAGTGCGGATTGAGCCTATTGTGGCAGTGCAGAGGGGATAGGGGATAATGGAGAAATTTTTTGCCGTTTTCAAGCTGGGTTTAAAATACCTGTACCGTTACCGCAGACGTTACAGTTTCCTTGTAGCCGCGTTAATCTTCGGTTTTGCCGTAGTTACTTTTATCACGTCAATTAAAGACGGAATGTACGACAATGTTTACTATACCGCCCAGTCGCATTACGCCGGAGATGTTGTCGCAATCGGATACGACACCGACACTTACAGAGATTATTCTCACCATCTGGGACAGAATGAAATATCGGCTATTCTGAACGCGGCGGATCGCGCAGGAATAAATCCCAAGTATACGGTATTGCGGACAATCTACGGCGCGGACGGTATTATCCATTTTAACGGTAACGCAGTACAGCTTAAATATTTGATGGGCTGTGACTGGAACAGGGAAGCGCATTTACTTAACAAAATAAATTTTGATAACGCGCCCGATTCAGCTCTGGGTAACGAAGACATTATTCTTTCAGTCCCGGTAGCCAATCAGCTTGGCGCAAAAATGGGGGACAGTATTATTCTGGAAGCTGTAACACGCTGGGGGCAGAAAAATACCAGTATATTTGTTGTAAAAGGGATAGTAAGGGATACCTCAATATTCGGTTATTATAAAGCTTATGTTTCAAGACTGAGTCTTAACAGGCTTATAGATTTTGAAGACGGCGATTGTTCTTCCATTGGTTTTTTCTTTGACAAACCGGGCGACTCCGAATATAAACGCAGGCAGTTACAAAACGTTTTACCAAAACAACAGATACAGATAGGTCCGCTGGTTTACGACCGGAATCAAATGGCGCTGGAAAGAGACCGTCCGTGGAAAGGTGTGAGAGTTTTTCTGTATACCCTGCCTGTTTATCTCTCGGAAATATCAGAGTTGTTAGAAGCGATGAACCTGTTAACTTATTTACTGTACGGAATGATGCTCTTAATAATTCTTGTAAGCGCCGCCGTTACATACCGCTTGATACTTCACGAACGGGCGAAAGAAATGGGCACTATGCGGATTATCGGCTTTTACGGAGGAGACCTGCGTCTGGTTCTCTGGACAGAAGTTCTTGTGATAGGATTTATATCCCTGATAGCCGGATTTATACTGGCGCAAATTTTCTGCCGTGCGGTTTCATTACTGTCCTTTTCATGGTTTCCCGGTTTCGACATTTTTTTAAAAAACGGAAAGTTATTACCCCTGTATCTTCCCGGGACAATGTTTGTTAATATAATATTAGTTTTTATTGTGCTTTTTGTGATGGCGTTATTGCCGTCTATTCGAGCCTCAAGAAAAAATTTGCCAGGGCTTTTATCAGGAGAACCATTATAATGTCAAAAAAAAATCAATATCTGCTTTTACCTGTTTTGCTTTTTTTTACAACAGTTTCCCTTCATGCGGTTCCGGATCAGGAACTGTTAGCCAAAGTTGATTCGCTTGTCAGTTATTACGGCGTCGATTTTTCCGCCGAGTACACAATTGTACAGGATAAGCCCGGACAAGGACTTTCCACAACCGTAGCCGGAGTTTTCAGGAGAGACTCCGGCGAAACATTTGTAATCGTTATCATGGAGCCCTTCATCAGCAAGGGACAGGGATATCTAAAGCAGGGAAAAACGCTGTGGTTTTACGATCCGGAGAGCCGCAATTTTAACACTACAAGCAACGCCGATCGTTTTCAAAACACCAACGCCAGAAATTCGGATTTTACCCGTTCCACTCTGGCTCAGGATTACAAAGTTACAGCCGGAGAAGATATAACATTGGGACGCTTTAAATGCCGGCTACTGTCCCTTGAAGCCGTTACCAAAGATGTAACATATCCAAAAATGAAAGTATGGATCAGCGAAGACGGTCTACTGCGTAAATCCGAGGATTACAGCCTTTCAGGACAATTACTGCGGACATCGGCAATACCGGATTATTATCAAATCGGCGGACGCTTTGTTCCAAAACAGATTTTATTTGTAGACGCACTGCAGGGAGCGAAAATCAACGGAAAATTTGTAAATGAAAAAACTCAAATTACCATTTCAAAACCTTCTTTTAACAAAGTAGCGGATTCGGTTTTTTCAAAGACTTTTTTGGAATCGGTTAATAAATGAAAAAGTGTTTATTTGTCTGCATAGGTATTTTGTTTTTTGCAAGTCTCCCGGCGCAAGAGCAAAATACGCTGAATTGGGATATAGACACAATTTTTGACAATCCCGTCGAACCGAGCGAACCGTCAAAGACAACCTCGCAGACAACGGATATCGCGAAAAAAATACAAAGGCGCGGTTACACTTTCGGAGTTAATTACACATTCATTACAGGCGTTGCGCCCGGCTGGTATGAAATGCCCGGTACCAAATATTGGGACAAGGCTGATTATTACTTGTATCGATATATAACAATGATAAGCGCTTTTTCTCTGGACGCGCAAATAAGCGAAGACTTTAGGGTAATAAACAATATAAATTATCAAATACCGGGCGCGTATTTTTATATGGGTGATTTCTTTTTTGACTATAAACTTTATGATACTGTTTTTTTCCGGGGCGGAAAATACAATATGACTTGGGGTATTTCACCTAACTACGGTTTTACCAATTTGCTGATACGCGTTCCAAATGGCGCCCCGAGCGGCGATTCCTATATTTTTAAAGCCGATGTTCCCGTAGGGAAAGGGGGCTTTCAGGTTCTTACCATGACAAGAGTTAATTTGGCGAACAGCATTATCCTTCCAAAAATGAGCGATTTTGGATACGGAGGTAAATATAATTTTGCCCACCGCTTTATTGATTTAGACATTGGTTTTTTCACTCAGGAAGAAATGCCCTACAGGGGATTTTTATCGCTTAAAACAACTATAAAAAATATCGAGCTGTACAATGAATGGGTAGCCGCTATGGATCGTGAAACCCATGATAAGGATATTTCATTTAACATTGGTTTTGCGCTGACTTTCTTTGATAAAAAATTGAATATAAACGGAGAATTTTATTACAACGGTGAAAAAGACGCTTACTGGTATCAACATAAAACAGAAATAAAAGACGCTGCAAGTTATTCTTTTATAAACGGCACCAATATAGCCCTGAACATACAATACAAACCATGGTCAAAAGGAGACCCTCGCCTTTTCCTGCAAGCGCGTTATATTCCTATGGAAAAATCAGCGCAGATTATTCCGGGTTTTATTTTGTCTCCCTGGAATAACGTAGATTTTTGTATTTCCGCGCCGATGGGGATTGGCAATAGGGACGGTTATTATTATAACAATACAGCTTATTACAAGCCTGAGAATGAAACAAATAAAGAAAAACCTCTTCCCTTTGCCGTTATTCTTTCTGTCAGAATCAGCGGAGGCGTTTCGTTTGGTCACTATAATTAACGGAGGATATATGCGTAAAAATATTATTATTTTATTAATTCTAACCGCAATTTTGATACTTAGCTGTAATATTGACGAATATGAAATAACAGTAATTAATAAATCTTTCCAGCCAATTGAATTTGATTTTACCACAGGTCACAGACTTAATGAAAAAATCCACCTTGATCCCGGAGGGAAATGGGATCATTCATTATTAAAATCTTTTGGTCATGAAATGGGAACTTTTAAATCTCTTACTGATAAAAAGGTAGATTGCAGTTATTCTGATTACGTTTATACTTTTTACGATGTAACGGAATAGCAAACCCTACACGTCCAAGTTACTGACCAACAGCGCGTTTTCCTCGATAAACTCGCGGCGCGGACCGACAACCTCGCCCATCAGCGTGGTAAAAATTCTTTCCGCTTCGGGAACGTCGTCCAAATGCACCTGAATAATATTGCGCTTGTTCGGGTCCATTGTTGTGTCGCACAACTGGTCGGGGTTCATTTCACCTAACCCCTTGTACCGCTGAACGGAAACTTTTTCTGCGTCTTTGCCAGACTCGGAAAGAATACGGTCCTTTTCAGCATCGTCATAAGCGTAGAATGACTTTTTATCGTAACTCACCTTGTAAAGCGGCGGCATGGCAAGGTAAACGTGCCCCTGCTCGATAAGCGGCGTCATGTAACGGTAAAAGAACGTTAAAAGCAATGTGCGGATATGCGAGCCGTCAACATCGGCATCAGCCATTATGATAATTTTATGATAGCGTATTTTTGAAACATCGAATTCATTGCCGCAGCCTGCTCCTATGCTTGCTATTACAGGCTGTAATTTTTCGTTTGTAATTACTTTTTCGATACGCTGTTTTTCAACATTTAACATCTTGCCCCACAGCGGAAGTATTGCCTGTGTGCGCCTGTCTCTGCCGCCTTTGGCGGAACCGCCTGCGGAGTCGCCCTCTACGATAAAAAGTTCGCACTTTACAGGGTCTTTCTCGGAGCAGTCGGCGAGTTTGCCGGGCAACCCTGCGCTGTCCATCGCGTTTTTTCTGCGCGTAGCGTCTCTTGCCTGACGCGCGGCGATACGCGCCTTTGCAGCTAACACTGATTTTTCAAGAATGTTATTAATTACATCGGGGTGTTTGTCAAAGTAAAGTTCAAGCTGTTCGTTTACAAGGGACTCTATTATACCCTTCACTTCCGAGTTGCCGAGCTTTCCTTTGGTCTGCCCTTCAAACTGCGGATTGGGAACTTTAACCGACAGTACCGCGGTCAGTCCTTCGCGCACATCGTCCCCTGAAAGAGTTTCGTCTAACTTTTTGGAATGTTTTGACTTTTTTAAAAATTCATTCAAAGTGCGTGTAAGCGCGGATTTAAAACCGACAAGATGAGTGCCGCCTTCGCGGGTGTTAATATCGTTTACAAACGAAAACATTATTTCGTTAAAGCCGTCGTTGTACTGTATCGCCGTCTCTACTTCAACCTGACCGCCCAAGCCGTCATCGCGGACGCCTTCAAGGTAAATCGGCTCATGATAAAGAACGGTTTTATTTTCGTTCAGGTAGCCGACAAAACTTTTTACGCCGCCCTCAAACATAAAATCGTGAACTTTAGGCGTAGAAAGCCGCTCATCGCGGATAGTGATTTTTAAGCCTTTGTTTAAAAACGCAAGCTCGCGCAGGCGGTTGGAAAGCGCGTCAAAATTATACGTTGTTGTTTCAAAAATCGTCGCATCGGCTTTCCAGCGGACAACTGTCCCCTTGCGATCCGGCGAATAAGCGTAAGGGAGTCCTGTAGGCGGAATTTCTTTTGCAGGGCTGTCGGGAATGCCGATTTTATACCGCTGTGTGTGAACTTTCCCGTTAAGATGAACATAAGCCTCGCACCACTCGGAAAGCGCGTTTACGACAGAAACGCCGACGCCGTGCAAGCCGCCGGAAACTTTATACGATTTCTTATCGAATTTACCGCCGGCATGAAGCCTCGTCATTACCAGCTCCAGCGCGCTGACATGCTCTGTAGGGTGAATATCGACGGGAATACCGCGTCCGTTGTCCTCGACCCTGACTATATCGTTTCCTTCCAAAACAACCAAAATATTGGTACAGAAGCCCTGCATGGCTTCGTCTACGGAATTATCTACTACTTCAAAAACCAAATGATGAAGCCCGTCTATGCCTGTCGTCCCGATATACATGCCGGGACGCTTACGAACTGCCTCAAGACCCTTTAAAACGGTAATATTTTGCGCGGAATAGCCTTCTGTTGTACTCATTTTATCAGTATACCTTTTTAAGACCTCATAGTAAATACGAAGAATATTTTTTAAATGTTTCTCAAAAACCTTTAATTTTTCTCTTGCTAAAAAAATGGTTATAGGTTATATTTAGCCTTTGCCGAATAAGGATTTTTTGATGGAACTATCTGTTGGTGTAAAACCTGTGGATAAATTCTGGAAAAAAACGGCTAATTACGGCAAAAATAAGGAGAGTAAAAGTCAACCTGATTAAATATATATGATTGTTGCTAATTCTTTACAGGATAAGGAATTAGCTCGATACTACCGTATCAGGTATTAAGTAGATGTATAAAAATTCATACGAATATTGACTAAAAATGTGGAATAAGTTTGTGTATCCTTGTGGATAACATGTTAGTAAATATTGATTAAAGGCAAATAAATGGCTGATTTGGATTTTGAGGGTTTGTGGAAAGAAACTCTCGTCCAACTGCGGAATTACCTAGGGGAGGAGGAATTCAGCGGCTGGTTTTCGGATATGAAATATCTGCGTTGTTCAACAACAGATGCTGGGAACAGCATTGTAGCAGGAATACCCTCTGCGTTTCACCGGGACAAGGTGAGTTTTCACTATAAAAAGCAAATTACCTCGATTTTTAAGAAAATTTCAGGTCAGGATATTGATTTTGAAATGGAAATCATCGGGAAAACCGCAAAAAAGGCTGAAACTCACCATGCTAATCAAAAAAAGGATGAAACTGTCCCGGCGGCGGCTGAAAAAACTCAAAAAGCAAAGGAAAAAAGGGGTCAGCACCCTAATATGAGGGACGACTATACCTTTGAAAAGTATGTAGTCGGGGAAAATAATAAATTTGCCGCAAACGCCGCCCACGCGATAAGCAAAAATCCCGGAAAAGCGCACAATCCGTTCCTTATTTACGGCGGCGTAGGGCTTGGAAAGACCCATTTAATGCAGGCAATCGGCAACCATATCCATGAAAATACAAACAGCCGTGTAATTTGTATCACTTCCGAGGAATTTTTAAACAAATACCTTGAAGGGATCAAAGAAGGTACGATGAATGTCTTTAAAAACGAGTACCGTCAAACCGACGTTCTATTAATTGACGATATCCAGTTTTTTACCGACAAACCGGGCGTACAAGAGGAGCTGTTCCATACTTTCAACGCCCTGCGCGACGCAAAAAAACAGCTTGTTTTCACTTGCGACCGCCCGATATCGGATTTAAAGAAATTTTCAGACCGCCTTATCACGCGCTTTAACGAAGGTCTCAGCGCCGACCTTCAACCGCCCCGTTATGAAGAACGCTGTGTAATTTTAAAAACCGTCGCTCAAAGCAGAGGAGTAGCTTTCCCGGATGAAGTTATCGACTTAATCGGCAAAAATGTATCTTCAAATGTGCGCGATCTTATTTCCGTAGTAAACAACCTTATCGCGTATTCGGAACTTATGGGAAAACCGATGAATTTGGAAACCGCTCAGGAGCGCCTTAAAAACATTTTTAACGCTCCAAGACAGGCAAATCTTTCCATGGATAATATAATCAGGGTATCCGCCGAATATTTCGGACTTACTCCGAACGATTTAAAAGGCAAAAAAAGGTCTCAAAACATCGTTTCCGCGCGCCAGCTGGCAATGTATATGGGTCGCGAAATGACGGATTATTCCACAACGGAGATAGGTCAGGATTTTGGCGGCAA
>Ga0268262_10003204_pt1 | contig 17946 bp, 12 predicted proteins | sample TergutNc150P3_FD_190354 | JGI IMG/M metagenome (GOLD analysis project Ga0268262, IMG submission 190354) | Nasutitermes corniger P3 segment gut microbial community from laboratory colony in Florida, USA - Nc150 P3 (SPAdes) (version 2) | ecosystem: Host-associated > Arthropoda: Insects >...
AGAGCTGGACGATATCAACAATACGTTGAATGAGTCCATATATTCCCAGCAGAAAATAACAAAAGACGAGGAAGGGAAAAAGATTTTGCAGCAAGTGATAAAGATAACTGACGATTATACCGATTCGCTGATGGCTTTTATTGGTCGCGCAAAAGCTTTTGATGCAGAAACAGGGGTAAACGTGGACAGAGCGCCAGAAGGCTTGATTAGAGTTGGAGGCGAGGCGTTGAAAGATTTGCAAGTAGCAAAAGACCATAGAGTAAAAGCAACCAGCAGCCTTTCAGACGAAGCCTCGGCAGATGCCAAACAAAATATAGGTGCGGCAACTAGCATTTTAGTGGTGGTGCTTATTTTTGCCGTTGCTCTTGGCATATTCCTAACCGTTTCCACAACTGCCCCCTTGAAAAAGGTTGTCACCGTTCTTGGCAAAATTGAAAAAGGCGATATGACCGCCCGTGCGAATATGGAGCGCGGAGACGAATTTGGGCAGCTCTCCAAATCAGTGGATAACGTTGCCTCCAAACTGCAAGCCATAATGAAAGATTTGCACATGGAGTCCGATAGCCTAGCAACCTCGGCAGAAGAGCTTTCTGTAATCAGCAAGCAGCTTGTTGGCAACTCAGAAGAAACAGCCAGCAAAAGCAAGGTAGTTATGAGCGTGACCGAAGAAGCCGCAAGAGCCGTAACCTCCATAGCAAGCACTGCCGAAGAAGCCTCCGCAAGCATAACCGATGTTGCCAGCTCCGTTGAAGAGATGACCGTGAACATAAACGCAATGGCAAGCGGCGCAGAAGAAGCCTCCGCAAATGTGAATGATGTTGCAAACGCTGTTGAGCAGGTTGCAGGAAACATAAACGCGATGGCAAGCGCAGCCGAAGAAGCCTCCGTGAACGCAAACGATGTGGCAAGCTCAGCAGAGCAAATGTCCATGAACATGAACACCGTAGCGGCTGCAATAGAAGAGATGAGCGCAAGCATAAACCAAATATCCAGCAACGCTGGCGAAGCCCGCACAGTTGCAGGCGAAGCCACCGTGAAATCTAAAGACGCAACCGAAGTGATGGGCAAACTGGGCATAGCCGCAAAAGAAATAGGTCAGGTGACCGATGTGATAAAGAGAATAGCCGACAAAACCAACTTACTTGCGCTAAATGCCACCATAGAGGCAGCCAGCGCAGGCGAGGCAGGCAAGGGTTTTGCCGTGGTTGCAGGCGAAATAAAAGAACTAGCAAACCAGAGCGCGCAAAGCGCAGACGACATAGCCCGCCGCATAGAAGGAATACAGAGCGGCACGAGTGACGCGGTGACGGTGATAAGCGATGTTTCTGAGATAATAGTTAAAATAAACAAAGGCGTTGAGGCAATAGCAGGTCACGCCGCCCAGCAAACAAAGGCGAGTAGCGAAATTGCAAAAAATGTTGCGCAAGCAAACACGGGAGCCAAGCGCGTGGCTGGAGCCATAAACGAAGTAGCCAAAGGCAGCAAAGACATAGCCCGCAACGCAGGGCAGGCGAGCACCAACGCCAAGCACGTGGCAGATTCCATAGGCGAGGTAGCCAAGGGCAGCAAAGACATAGCCCGCAACGCAAGCCAAGCAAACACAGGAGCTAGGCGAGTGGCAGGTTCCATAGGCGAAATAGCCAAAGGCAGCAAAGACATAGCCCGCAACGCAGGCGAAGCCGCCAAAGGCGCAGCCGATGCCAGCCAAAGCGTAGCCAGCGTGAACCAACTCGCAAACGACAGTGCCAAAGGCGCGCACCAAGTTGACAAATACGCCATTGAGTTAGCCAAAGTAGCAGGCAGCTTGAAGGGCGTGGTTAATCAGTTTAAGGTATAGCGGTGGCTTCGGCTCCGCTCAGCCACCGTTCGCTCGCTCGCTCGCTCATTGAGCGAAGCCGAAATGAGCGAAGCCGAAATGAGCGAGAAGCCGAAATGAGCAAGCTAATAGCTTTTATAATTGCACCTCAAAATTCTCTAAAAGACATCTGGATAAGCGAATTATCCAGGTATTTTGGCGATTTTGAGCATAAAGGCAAATTTTTCCCCTTCAACAAAACCACCTACTACAACCAAGAAATGGGAGAAAACCTGTACAGGTGTGTAGTATCTTTCAAGGGCTTAATTGAGCCGGAGAATATAGGAGCATACAAAAAAAAGGCAATTGAACTAGAAAACAGCCTAAAAAACGAGAATGGCGGTCGCACATTGAATATAGATATAGGATATATGGATTTTGACAAAATTGTGCTTCCCTCAACAAAAAAAGGTCCCTTTAAGCTATATGCAGGGGACGGAATTTGGCTGGATATGGTTTTAACGTATGCAAAAGGGGATTTTAAACCCACAGAGTGGGCTTTTGCGGATTTTAGGGAGAATCCGTATAGAAAAGACCTGCTTTTGGTGAGGGAGAGGTTTAAAAATTTCCTTTAAAATCACACAAAAACCCTCTTTTTTGCCGTTTTTCGCAAAAAAAAAACTCTTATAAGCAAAAAATATATATATTTAAGTTGGGAGTACTATCCCCCGTATAAACTATTGGAGAGTTATGACCATAGAACAGCAACATATTAAGCGAGAAGGCTACGCAGAAGCAATGCGCTACATTGCTAATGCTAAAGATTATTTGCAAAAAGCTGGCATGGATGATAAGGGTTGGTACAAAGACAAAAAGTATATTCGCACTGCTTGTGGCACGGCATATAATGGGGTTTTAGAGGCTCTGAAAACTTATTTAAAGCTAAGAAACCCTGATGTGCTTAAAACCAAGGAACGCAAAGACATTGATTTTTACAGAAGACATTTGGCTAAAGACAATAGAAAGACATTGAAAGCATTGGAGACCGCATATTATGTTTTGCACATAAGCGGTTATTACGATGGTGTTAAAGAGCCAGATTTTATTAAACTAGGTTTTAAAAGCGCAAAAGATATTATTGATTTGATTAAACCAGTGGGGGTTGCGCAATGACCCAAGACCAGCAACATACTATGCAAAAAAGCTACGCAGAGGCAATGCGCTACATTGCTAATGCTAAGGATTATTTGCAAAAAGCTGGAAAAGGGGAATCTCATTATAAAGATAAAAAATATGTTCGCACCGCTTGCGGCACTGCTTATAATGGAGTTTTTGTGGCACTTGATGCTTTGCTGGAAATGAAAGGAATTGACCTTCCCCACAAAAAAACTAGAAGAACAATAGATTTTTACAGAGCAGCACTCAACAAAGACAGAAAATTGCTAGATGCTTTCAATTCTGTATACAATATTTTGCATTTAAGTGGCTATTATGATGGCGAAACCAGCATAAAAACCATACAAAACGGCTTTGAAATGGCGAATTTGGTTATTAATAAAATAAAGCCAAGCTCGCATAATGGACTTCACCCACACCCGGAGGCTCTATGAACCCCGTAAAAACACTGTGTTTTACATTTTCCCTGGTTGCTTTGCTTGCAGCAAGCGTGGCAGCCCAAACTCTTTACTTTTACCCACCAGACGATGGCAAGTGGATAGCTGGCAGAAGCTACATTTCGCAAGGAACAGCAGCTAGTGCCCAAGCACTGGTCTTGGAGCCAAGCAAGTGCGGCTGGTATAAGGTTACCGTTCCAAGCAGCGGCACTCTGCGCTCAGTTGCTCAATTCTGGCTTGGGAAATCCGGCATGGATAGGATTGGACCAAAAGGCAGGATGGCAGTGGATTTTGACAGTCAATCCGATTTTGAGAATACTACTGGCAACACTTTTAATTTGGGGCAGATAGCTCAGCGTCTTGGCACAGGCAGCATTTATTTTGTTCCAGACGAACTGGATGCAAGCGATCCCAACTCCGGCTGGTACGACCACGACCCTGGCTATGACGACAAATCGCGTTGCGAATTTCAGCTTGCCGCATTCATTTACGATACCGATCCGGCGGTTCACCCAGATTTCAGTTGCGGCACATGGCGGGAAGGAGCAAGCGAGGGCAACGGCAAGGATACCAAAGCGGAATGCGAAGAAAGCCCGGCAGCCTATACATCTGGCGGCAACAAAAAACCCACCTGCACGGGTGTTATCACTGGCTTGGCTGCGTCAACGCTTGGAGAAGACAGAAAAATCAAATGCGGTCAATGCACAAAGAGTGGCTGCTGGACAAGCGAAGACTGGTTCAACAAAGCCTTCACGCCCACAAAAGGCGTTAATGTTGAGCGCTGCTACAATATGCCATTCACTCAGATAAAAAGCGGCACCGGCGGAGGCAGCTTTGAGTTTGACAGCGATAAAATGCAGAATGCAAGCGGCAGGCTTGTGGGCGGATTTTTCCCACAAATTTTAAATGATGCGCCAAGAGACAATGACTGCCCCAGTTGCAACACCAAACGCACGGCAGATAGATTCCCTCCCAGAATAGCGGCGTTAACCAAAGAAATGTTTGATGCATACCAAAGCCAGCCGGGAGATTTCGCTGACGGAGACACTCCAAAAAGAAGTGCATTTGGATTAACACCAGCCAATGAGTCTATCTATGACTGGGGCGCAAGACCCGATAACGCGACCGCCACTGGAAGCGGAACTTGGACACCCTGGTATTTGCACAACGGAACCACGGCTATGAAAACCTATTACGGGTCTCCTCAGGCAACCTATGACGCGAACGCCAAAGCAAACCAGCACTTTTGCTTTGAAAGCCATGCGGATTTTTACTATGATCCCGAGCAGGTGTTTTACTTCAGCGGTGATGACCCAATTTGGGTTTACATAAACAGAAAGCTGGTTATAGATTTGGGCGGCGCTCACATGGCGGCTCCAGCTCACGTGGAATTAAAAAATCTGGGGCTAACAGAGGGCACCCTCTACCCCATAGACATATTCTTCTGCGACCAGCGCACGGTTAATTCCAATGCGCGCATAACCACCAATATGTATGTGGTGCAAAAGAGCAGCTTCTGGAGCAAGTCACCCAATGATAGAGAACAGTTGATGTGCGCTGCGGTTTCCGGCGGAAGCGACTGCGCCAGCAAAATGAGCGGCAACAGCAACACTGAAGGTTGCGGTGGCAAACTTATAGATGCGCAATTTAAAGTTGAATACTATATGTTCGCTCGCGGCAACACCAAAGACACCATCTGGCTCTCGCCCAGCCAAGATAAAAAAAATCCTGCAGACAGGCAAGGCAAATGCAGTGGCACGGATAATAACTTCACCTGCTATAGAGGCATCAAAAACGAAGATGCCGTTTACAGTTGCGGAGGCGCCCACCAGTGCAAAAACAATCCAGATGCGGCAAAAAGAGTTGACTTAAGTGGAAACTTCAACGTATATGCCCGCTTGAAGAACAGCACCGGCGCGGTGGTTGGCAAGCCCATTCTCATAGACAATATCAGGAGCGCAGCAAGTGGCCGCATAGTTTGGGGTCACATTTCACCTTGGGAAGGAAGCAAAACGCCAGCCCAGGATTTGCTCGATGCCTATGGCAAAATAACCACCAGGGAGCAATCCATAATCGCCGGCAAGCGCACGCAAATCTACATATCAGACGGCTCATGGGATGACGAAAGCTCATATAATAGCTTCTCTTACGACGATTCTTCATCCACGGGCTATAACGTTTCAATAGTTTCCGGCGGCAATGGGCTGAAAATATACGACAGCGAAACAGGAGGCACCGGTTCCAATAGCTATAGCGGCACTCTTTCTAACGGATTGGCAACATTATGGGTAGAGGGTTCTTACGATATAGGCGAAAAGGAATTTGAGCTGAATGTGACCTCAGAAAGCTCTGGCGCGCCTAACCTGAAAATTAAAGTTTACCAGCCCGAGCTCAGATTCGTGGAAAGCGATGGAAAAAATATCGGTAGCAACGGTTCTGGATGGACACGGTGGCAAACAATTACAAAAGATGATCAGGGGCGTGAAGAAAAAAAGCCTCCTTTTGTTGGCTCTGCGCTAGACATATATCTTGTTGCGTGGGATAAAAATAGAAACGAGATTTGCGGAAGCTGCAACTTCTCTCTCAAATCAACCAGCACCACGAACAACTCCGATATAAACAGCAAGTGGGGAGATGCAATTGTCACCAGCGATGCCTCTGGCATTACCAACGGAAAAGCAAATATCTATCTCAACGGCGCAGATGCGGTTACGGAGCAGAATTTTGCCGAATGGGAAATTTGGGGACCGAGCAAAGATCAAACCCGTGCAAAGTGGGAAAAATTGCAATTCAGAACCTCGCCTGTTCCAATGCCTGTGAAAAGCTATATCTTTGACAGAAACGGCGATGGCATTGGGGATAGCTTGGTGGTTGAATTCAACAAGGCGTTTAAAACAGGTAACACGGTGTCGGATAGCTCCTTGCTCCTTCTCTTAGAGATAGTTTGGGAAGCAGGAGATACCATACGTTTCCATCCCGATATTCCAGGTCATTCCCTGAGCGACCTGAAAGACAAGAATAAGGTTTTGGCACTGTATAAATCTGGCAGAGCCTTCTTTGACAGAAATCGCGATTATTGGGGGGGCAAAATAAAGGACACAAATATGGTTTCCGTAACATCCGAAGACGCGGGCGGAATAGGTTTCTCTTCAAAAATTCTTACGACCGGCTTCCAAGCTGGCAAGGGTGTTGTTTCAAGCTACACTCCATTCTATGAAACGGATTTGTGCCTCGCAGGCGTATGCAGGGATAATGCGTTCCAGTATAATACGGAAGGTTCCAAGACTGCCATATTTGACCGCATTCCGCCTATTGTTGTGAAAGCCGAATATAACTACGCCAATAACAATGGCAAAAACTGCTTGGACGAAGTTGGATGCAAAGAAGAGTTCAAAGTTACTTTCTCCGAGCCTGTGTTTAAGGGCAAGGATATAAGCGATGTGGACTTGATCAAAAATCCGTTCCAGTATTGCTTTGGGCGCAGCCAGGGACCGAACAACTGCCCTGTGGTTAATATCGATAGCGCTTCGCAAAGGGCCAAACAAGATTGGGATAATAAGGATTGGGATTGGGAAAATCCAAAAAATGAGGATTATGCCAATTCGGCTATCTACAAGCCAAACACCAAGGGTCTTAACCAAATGTCAGATCCTGGAGCCAATGGCGGAGACGAATATGTGGAGATGGTTTATTATTCCAAGAAAATCAACGCCGACAAGCTAAACCGTATGCCTAAATCGGATGACTGGGTAAAGCTCCGCACAGATTTCAAGGTATTCCAAGATGCCGAAGGCAATGTTGCCAATCCCAGAGAGAGAGGCGTTATAATAACCGGAACCAGCCCAGCCAGAAAGAGGCAGGTGAAGGTAGCACAGATTAATCCTAAGATAAAACCCGAAGACAAGTGCTCAACACTTGGCGGAGTTTTCGAAGGTTGTGAAGGTACAGATGCTCCGTGGTGGTTTGGCTCGGTAGCCATAGACGACATAAAGAAAGGCGGGTCAAATGAATTGTTCAAACCCGGCAATGTTGCAGAATTTTTGCCTGTGCCAAAGCACATAACCGACCCAGATACCATAAAGTCTTACTATCCAGGCTCTGTGGGAACCCTCTTTGACATTTCCGATAGGCTAAGCCAGGATTTGAAAAAGTTCTGGGCTGCCAACTGTGCGGCTCCAAAAAAGTGCAAGATAAAAGATGCAAATGGCACCGAGGTAGATTTTGCGGAATCTAGGATTGATGAGCTTGCTCCTTATGGCATAACCTTGCATGCTAGTGCATTCTACCACACCAATCTGGGCGATTATACCGCGCACAGAAACGATTTGAAGCTGGATTGCACTGCCAAGATCTTTAAAAATCAATCAAACGAAGGCAACTGCCTCGCCAACGCCTATAATTTCTATTTGGCTTGGAACTTGAAAACCAATGCCGGAAGGTTCGTAGGAGCTGGCGCGTATGTTGCAATTGGCAAATTCTACTGGCAAATAGATTATATAGATGCTGGTGGACGAAAAAGTAGCAAGAAATTTGGCGAGGATGAGGCTATAGAAATGTTTGGAGTTAGAAGGGCTCCCAAATAATTTTCTATATTTAAAGTGAGGTGATTATGAAAACAAAGCTCTCTTTTTTGGCGTTTGCCCTGTGCTTGGGCGTGGCTCTAACTTTTGCGCTTTCCGCTTGCGACAGCGGCAGCGGCTCAAAGCACGAGGAAACTAGCTCCAGCAGCAAAGGCGGCGGCGATAACTTCTCTTCTGCTAGGGAGAGTGAGCAAATAAGGCAAAGCGGCTTTGGCTTTACTGTGAATACAAACTCTGACAAAGTAGAGCTATCGGGTACATTTAGCGGTTCTCCTGACGACCCCATAAAGTCATTGGAATTTTCCCCATCTGGCTGGGTTAAATATGATGGTCAGGTGAGAAATTCTGTTATAACTATGAGCGTTCCCTCTGTCAACTTAAGCAACAAAGACACTGAGGTGGATTTGTTGAATAGTTCCATAGACTGTGGCGCACGCCAGGTTAAAGTGACAGCCTGTGCCGCTAAGAATGGGAACGAGGAAAATTGCTCAGAATATATTTACAGGTTTGAGAAGCCGGCATCTTATTGCGTTTCGTCTTCTAGCGCCAATATTCTTTCTTCTTCTTCGCAAGCTATGTGGAAATTCGGTTCAAAAAGCGGACCCGTAGAAGTTACTGAAACCTCCCAAAATTCCCAAAAAGAAATACCCGGTTTCTCTGCGAAATTCACGCTGAAAGAGATTGAAGTGAACACCGTGGATGAAATGAATATGTCTATCTCAGGTGGCAATATAAGATGGCTCAACATGAATTGGGTTATAACTTTCTCTGGTGGCTATCCTGAGGCGGGCAAGCCGTATCCAAACAACATACTTGGGATAACTGAGTCTCAATCGTCTATGAAAGTTGAGCTGGAAGAATATTATATCATCTCAGCCTCTGGCAGCGACAAATATTTAGTGCGTGTTGAAACTGAAAGTGGCAATCCTGGCGCATGGCCCAAGAAAGTTTTTTATTGGAAGGTAGATGAAGGTCCAAACTTGTAGGAGGTTTTATGCAAAAGAAATTGAGATCATTGCTTGCGCTCGCCAGCTTTGTGGCAGCCACGGCTATATTTTTCATAGCTTGCGGCGATGGCGAAATGATAGAACTTGATTCCGGGAAGGTAGAGCTATTGGACACTGCCGGGGATATTTTGCTGGGCGATAAAATTGAAGGGATAAAAAGTTCCGTTAGAGAAATGTCGGCTCCGGCTATGTCTTCCAGCGAGCAAGAAGACCCACAATCGTCAAGTTCTCAGCAAGCCACGCAAAGCAGCAGTTCTAACGACGATGGTGGCGATCCGCCAAGCTCAAGCTCTCGCGCTTCACAGCCAAGCTCAAGCTCGCAAGCCTCAACTCCAAGCTCAAGCTCAAAGCCTGCCAGCAGCAGCTCCAAAGCACCCACACCGCCGCCAGCCACTGGAGACTGCATAGAGGAAAATCCAAAATCAGGCTTCAATTGCGCTTGGAATGTAACAGGAACTTTGACCCCAGGCACCACGCTAAAGCCAGCCGCATATACTTTGCCAAGCGGTTGCACTGCTGTTGATTGGAAATTCGCGCCAGATACCAGTAGGATGGTATTGATGGCAGCGTGCGAGTCAACCGATGATAATGGCTTTAAAGCAGAAGGCTCAAATACCTATGTTTTATTCGCAAAATTAACCTGCTCCGATGGCACGCACACAAATGCTTGCAACCCCAAAACAGGTTTATCGTCCAAACGTTCACCTGAACTTCAAGGAGAATGCGAGTGGGAGAAAAACCCAACAACCACAGCAAGAGGCGGCACCCCAAAGAAAGCTAATATAAAAATAGTAGACCCAGACAATATTTGCACGGGTGGCAAGGTAGTATATAAATACGATGGCGGCAGCAAAACCTGGCCAGAAAGCGGAATTCTTTCAGAATGGGCAGGCTGGAAGAGACCGCAGTCACAGACATATTCAGATATTGAGGCTACTCTCAGTTGCTCGTCTTTTAGCCAGCCTGTTAAAACAGCCTGCCCAGCATTAAAGGTAGATGCCGGCTCGGATCATATAATAGAGTGTACAGGTGACTGGAATGCTGCAGCTTGTGGTGGTGCTGGCAAAAACTCAGCTACTCTGAAAATGGATGAGTGCGTTGAAATAAATGTTTTGGGTTTAGACAAGGCACATCAAAATGGTATAGAATTAGTAATGAGATGTCAGGCGGCAGGAAATGAAAATGAGGCTAATGTGTCGTATACCCTATCATTGAATGGCGGAACGGGAACAAAATGTACTGGTAGCTATTCTTGTAATAACACTATTTCAATAGGAAAAACACATTTGGGCGATAATGAATTCGGAACCCTGTGTTTAACTCAACTTGCTGGCAAAAGCAGCGTTAAATGCGATTTTGGTCAGTGATCGGCATCTAAATCATCTTCCCCTCCCCAGGGGGTGGGCGGGGGGAAGATTCTTTTTTTTGTATTTTTTTCGTCTTTTCCCTTGCTTTTTTCAAAATTTTTTACTATATTATAGGTAGAGGCTTCGGCTTTTACAGCCACGTCTGCGGAATTGGACCGCAGTTGAGTTGTAAGTGCCGAAGCTTTTTCTTCATTGACGTATCGCAATAATCCACTATCGCACCAATTTGAAATAACTTCCAATAGTCTATTCTTTGGATATACACTTCGTATAGAGTTTATTTCAGTGTTTTTATTATATTTGCCCTTATGGTTCATTTCCATAGCCACGACAAAATTAACACCCTTGCTTTGCAACTCGGTTAAAATAACCTTGCTCCCCTTTCTCGTTTTGCTGTCAAAAACCATAATGGGGTCTTGTATTGCGTTTGGCAGGTCTTTTATTTCCGATAGATCAAATGGGTGACCATAGTTTTGGCTTGCTTTCAAGGCTAATACATCTGCATTTATTTCAATAGGCAAGTCTGGTATTCCTGCATTCCGCAGAATATCCCCAGGTCTGCCAAGCTGGTAAATATGCCCTTTAGGCAAGTCTCCATTTATTTGAGCTTCCAATTCATTGTTAAATCTTTCATTCATAGCTTTGAGAATTTAAAATATAGAAGGTTAGAACCCTATTTTCAATATAAATGTAAAAAATGCAACTATTTGTTGCATAATTACGATTTTAGGATTTTTTTTCCCGTTTTTTACGTCTAATATAATAGAGAAAGAAAACGGAGTTTTTTTTATGGAAAAAGAGAAGGCTAAGCCTTGCGGCGGTGGGTGGAATTTTGTATATTTAGAGGAGGATCGGTATGAACAGCGATGAATTTGACCGCTGGTTTGATCCGTGGGAGAGTTTGTATAATGGCAATGGTGACTATTACTTCCTATTCTTCACAATGGCGTCAAATTCCATTAGGTTGGTTTTCCATTTGCCGCTCTTGAAGGCGGCGTAGTTTGAAATTGGGGCACGGTTTCCTTTTGCGAATTGTTTTGCCGCGTTTTCTATGTTGTCCACTATTTCTTTTATTTTTCCATTTACAACCTTGTTGAAAACACCAAGATTCATAATGGAATTCAACACTGCGCCGCTTGGCGAAACAATGGAACGGAATTCATAAGACACGGAGTCTTTGCTTATCTCTTTCAAATCTAAAATAGCAGTCGCGGTTCCGTACAACTTCCATGCCAGGATTTTTGTTCTTCCTCTGCCAAAAAATACGTTGTGCATTCCGGGATCCCTGCCTGCGCTGTCGTTCAGCAGCCAAACAAAACTGCCAAACAAATTGTCTCCGTTATCGCCGCTAAAAATTTTTTTGTCGGGTGTATCGTATTTTATTGTGTATTTTGTTTTTCTATAGGCATTTACCAACTGCGCGGTGAAATCCATATTGTCAAAAAGATATATCATCATTTCTTTTGAAACGGGAAGTTTGCCTTTGAGTTTATAAATAACCCTGTATTGCCGCCCCATATAGCGATACAAATCGAAAGCTCTTGGGTCGTTTGTTTGCAAGCCCCTCTGTTTAAGCTCTATGTATGGAGCGCAATATTCGGCATTGTATTTGATATCGGGATTTGGTTTTTTTTCTTCTGCGGTGCACTGCGGAAAATCATAATTCAGGCATTGCTTAACGCCAGAGCACATTGCCAAATGCCCAAGGCTAGGCGGTTCGTTTGCGTAAAGCGCCGAGAAAAAGAAGAATACAAATATAAACGCAAATTGCACACTTACCTCCCAAGCTCCGCAGAGCGTTTCGTTGCCGCTTCTATTGCAGCCATAACCGCTCCCCTAAAAGCTCTGTTCTCAAGTTCCTGCATTCCAGCGATTGTTGTTCCCGACGGGCTGCACACATTTGCCGTTAGCTCTCCGGGGCTTAATTTAGTGCTTTTTAACATTTCTATTGATCCTTCAATAGTTGATATTGCCAGCTTCATTGCCACTTCACGAGACAACCCAACTTTAACGCCACCCATCGCAAGTGCTTCTACAAATTGGAAAATAAAAGCTGGACCGCTGCCAGAAAGCCCTGTTACCGCATCAATTTGGTTTTCAAGAACTCTAACTGTATTTGCGCAGGTGGAGAATAAAAATTCAACCGTTTGCAATACATCTTCTTCAACTCCTTCTTCTTTTACTATTGCAACCATTCCTTTTTTCACAGAAACGGCAATGTTTGGCATTGTGCGGACAATGTTCTTTACTTTTAAAGCCGAACGCAAAGTGGCAAGCGTTACCCCAGCCATAATGGAAACTATAGTAGGATCCTTTCCAGAGGCTTCAATCTCTTTGCTTATGACGGTATGAGCTTTTGCAAATATTTGCGGTTTTATGCACAAAAATACTATATCGGCTTTTGCAAAGCCATCAGTTAAAGAAGGCAATCTTGCAGTTTTGCTTTTTCCTGCGGCTTTGTTTGCGTTTTCATCGTTTGGCTCGTAAAAAAATATGGAGCTGGGAGGGTAGCCGCTGCCTGAGAGGGCATTCAAAATTGCGCTGCCCATATTTCCGGTGCCTATAAATAATATGTTTTTGGCAGAAGATTGCATAAATTTTATTTACTCCTTCATAGCTGCCAAAAAGGTTTCATTGTTCTTGTGGTTTTTCATCTGCTTTTGCAGTTGCTCCATAATTTCAACAGGGGTGTGGTCTTGCAAAAATCTGCGCAAAATCCAAACGTGGCGAAGCTCGGCTTCAGAAATCAAAAGCTCTTCTTTGCGCGTCCCAGATTTGAATATGTCTATGGCGGGCCAAATACGCTTTTCGGCTATGCGGCGGTCTAGCACTAATTCCATGTTGCCTGTGCCTTTGAACTCTTCAAATATAACCTCGTCCATGCGGCTTCCGGTTTCTATTAGAGCGGTGCCTATTATGGTTAGCGAGCCGCCAAACTCAATTTTGCGGGCTGCTCCAAAAAAACGCTTTGGTCTTTGCATTGCCATAGCATCCACGCCGCCAGAAAGGATTTTGCCGGAATGGGGAATAACCACGTTGTTCGCTCTTGCAAAGCGGGTTATGGAATCTAAAAGTATAACCACGTCATCGCCTTGCTCAACAAGCCTTTTGGCTTTTTCCAAAACCATATCTGCAACCTGGGTGTGGCGATCTGGTGGTTCGTCAAATGTTGAAGCCAGAACCTCGCCCTTTACATTCCTGCGCATATCGGTGACTTCTTCGGGGCGTTCGTCTATCAGCAAAACCATCAATTTTATTTCTGGGTGGTTTTTGCTTATGGCGTTTGCAATGTGCTGCAAAAGAACTGTTTTGCCTGTGCGCGGCGGCGCAAGTATAACTCCGCGCTGACCTTTGCCTATGGGTGTGAACAGGTTCATTATTCTGGTTGAAAGCTCGCTTGTTTCGTATTCCAAATTTATTCTCTGGAATGGATGCAAGGGGGTTAAATGCTCAAAGGCAACACGTTTTTTTGCGTATTCGGGTTCCTTGTAGTTTATTGTCTCTATGCAGGTGAGGGCAAAATATTTCTCTTTTTCTTTTGGGGCGCGAACCTGTCCGGTTATGGTGTCGCCCGTTTTTAGCTCGTAAAACCTTATTAAAGTTGGGCTAACGTAAATGTCGTCTTGGCCCGATAAATAGTTGTGGTCTGCGTTTCTCAAAAAGCCGTAGCCTTCGTTTATTATTTCCAAAACGCCTTCCGAGTAAATTGGCATTCCTTCCTCGGCAGCGGCTTTTGCCTCTAGAATGCGGTAGATTATGGCTTGCTTGCGCATGACCTTGATATCTGGCAGGTTAAGGTCCCTAGCCAGAGCTTGAAGCTCAGGCATGTTTATGGCACGGAGTGCTGCCCATTCTTTGCGAGCTTTGTCTATGGACTCTTTGTCTATTTTTGGAATGTCTTCTGGAGAGATGTCTTCTACATAAGGGCGAAACCTGTTGTTTTTGTTGCGGTTTTGATTTTGGTTGTTATTATTGTTATATCTGTTGTTATTGTTGTTATTATTGTTGTTTTGGAATTGCTGTTTTCTGTTATTATTATTGTTATTGTTGCCGTTGCTTCCAAAATTTCTCTGCTGCTGGCGGTTTTGGTAGCCTCCTGCGTTATTTTGGCCATCTGCTCCCTGTTCTGCGTTTTGAGCAGGCATTATTGGCGGAGGCGGTATGTCTGGCACGGTTACGCCTAGAGGCAATACGGTTTCCAATGTGGGTACGGCAGAAGTTGCTTGCTCAGGACCATCGTATTGGTCAAGCTCAGGATCTGGCTCTGCATGGCTGGCTGGTTTGTTTCTGCGGGTGTTTTTAACGCCAAGGTTTTCAAGCATTTCCTTGGTTTCGGGTGGAAGCTCTGCATCTTGCGGAACTTCATCTGACAATAATTGTTTAGAACGAGGTGCCAAAGGTATAACTCCTTTTTTGAATTTTGGTCTAAAATATGCTTTTGCGCCAAGGGAATATGCAAGCATATTTAGTTGAATTCCCTTAATTGCAATAAATATAGAAAAAAATTAGCGGGTTGTCAAGGGATAAACCAGCAATTACTATATTTATTAAAAAATGAAATTTCTGGAAAATTACTTTGGGATAGCCAAGAATGGTTCGACCTTATATAGGGAATTGGTGGCGGGCGTCACTACTTTCTTTGCTATGTCTTATATTCTGTTTGTAAACCCCGCAATTTTAGCTGAAGCAGGCATGGATAAATCGGCTCAATTCACCGCAACGGCTTTGGCTGCCATTTTTGGCACTTTTGCTATGGGTGTGTATGCGAGGCTGCCTTTTGCCCTTGCCCCAGGCATGGGGCTGAATGCGTTTTTTGCATATACTATATGCTTGTCCCTAGGGCATAACTGTAGTTTCGCTTTAGCCGCTGTTTTTGTGGAAGGTCTTATTTTCTTCGTACTTTCCATTTTCGATTTAAGAAAGCTGGTGGTTAGCTTAATTCCAAAAAGTTTGCAACTGGCATTTTGCCCCGGCATTGGGCTTTTTATAGCTTCCGTGGGGTTGCAGCAAGCCGGAATTATTGAAATGCACGAAAACAGCATAAGATTTGGCAATATAACAGACCCCAACGTGTTGCTCGCCTGCCTTGGAATTTTGGTAATTGGCGTTTTTTACGTAAAAAGGATTTACACTGGAATGATAGCCGGAATTGTGATGCTTACGGTTATAAGTTTGTCTTTTGGATTAACCCAAATAGATTCTTTCTTCTCAATGCCGCCTTCTGTTTCTGGCGTTATGTTTGCATTTGATTTTTCGGAAATATTGTCTTACGATTTTATTTGCCTGGTTTTTTTGCTGCTAAGCGTTGATATTTTTGACACAATGGGAACTTTGCTCGGCATTTCAAATTCTACCGAAAACATGGTTGATGAAAACGGCTACCCGAAAAATATCAAAAAAGCCTTTGTGGCAGACAGCCTTGCAACCGTGTTTGGGGCAATGGCTGGAACTTGCACAACCACAACATACATAGAAAGCTCCACGGGAGTTTCCGTTGGAGGCAGAACAGGCGTTGCAAGCATAGTCACCGCTTTTTGCTTTGTGATAGCATTGTTCAGTTTCCCCATGCTCAGCGCTGTTCCAACTGCCGCCGTGTCTGCTATGCTCATATTTGCCGGTTACAATATGTTTATGAGCCAATCATTTAAAAATATGGATTTTAGAGACTATTCCGAATCTGTTCCTGCATTCATCACAATGATTGTAATGCCTTTTTCGCATTCCATTGTGGAGGGAGTTTCTTTTGGTGTTTTGAGTTATGTATTGATAAACTGCGCTTCTAGGAATGTGAAAAAAATAAGCACCGGAACCTATTTAATAGCGGCATTTTTTGCCGTGCGCTATATTATTTTGCCAACGTGAGGGTATATGATTTTTTTGCTAATTCTGGTTTCTCTGGCAGGCTTTTTTTTGAGCGGCTGGTATTTTTTGAAAAACCTGAAAATAATAGACATCAAAAACAGAACTGAAAAGTCTGCTTTGAAAAGGTTTTTGAACTATCCGTTTACCGTTTTATGGTATAGTTATTTGCTTGTGTTTTTTGTTTGTCTCACCATAAATAACCTTTGAGGATTTATGTTAAAGCAAATTTTTTCTTTTCTGCTTCTTTTGGCTTTTGCCGTTTTTGCCACACAGAATGCGGTGAAGGAAGCCAATCCCTTTGTATTTGAACCCGTGGATTTGGGGCTTTTGCAGCAGGGCATAAAGAAGAGTGTTGAAATAAAAGGCAAAAATATTTCTTCGCAGTCAATAGAGCTTGAAAACGTTTTTGACCAGATGACAGGCGGCGAGAATTTTACTTACCCCAAAAAAATAAATCCTGGGCAGAATTTTAAAATCAACTTCACATTGAACACGGCGTATATGGAAGGCGAATTTATGCACAATATAATATTGGTTGATACAAGCGGATCCCCTTATGTTGCGCTGGTTAAGGGCAAAATTGAAAATCCCATTGTGTTCAGCGAAAGGTATTTGGATCTGGGTTTTTACAAGAATGGAATGCAAAGAAAATGGACATTTTATGTGTGGAACCCAGACAAAAAAACCTTGAAGCTAAAACTCAAGCCGGAATTGCAAAAGGAGTTCAAGGCGGAATTCAAAGATGTGAAACTGGATGTGAGTGATTTTGATAGCCTTAGAGAAGGCGGCAACACTCCGGCTGTTAAGGTGACTTTATCTGTTGTGAATTTGGAGAAGCCTAAAAATTCTCTTCGCAGCATTCGCAAAATAATTTCTTTTACTTGCGAAACTTTCCCAAACGCAACGCCGGAGCTACAGGTTACTGGTTATTGGGAAGAGTGACATTCATACTCATAAGAGCGTCAAAAGCTTTTTGCGAGTTGATTTTTTGTTTTGCCATATCGTTTAGAATTGACTCTATTTTGTCTATTTCTTCTCCGTTGTTGAGCACTCTGGCAGCTTTAATGGCTAATCCTCTTTGAAAATTTTTGTAATCCGGGTTCAGGTAGTCGTCCATAATTTGGACTATGGCTATGTTTAAAGGCATGGCTTTCAGCTCAAAAGTTCTGGCTGTTGTGCGAATATGCTCCGGTGCGGTTGTATCGTTTTCAAAGGGTTTCATTATTTCTGCCGCATAAGCGTAGTTTTTGCCAGGTCCCTTTGCAAATCTAAAGGCAGAGCTAACTGCCAGCCGCCAGTCGTCTGGGAAAGCATCTATGCCTCTGCGCAGAAGCACGTAATCTGTGGTGTCGGGATCGTTGTTTGCCGTTATTGCAATAACGAATGTGTATGGGGTTTTGAACAAGCTGTCTAGCCTTGTGGAGGCATCTGCCAAGTGGGAGAGCCATTTGAAAGTTTTGCCGTCAAACATCGTTTCGCTATAAGCAATAATGCCGCTTATCCAAAACAAACTGGCTGCGGCTGAGTTGTAGCCCATAGACATCCATTTGGCTGCCTCTGTGCGAGGCACAAACGCATTAGCTTCTTTAATTTCTGGCAATTCCGGCGATTTTGCAAACCCCAGTATAGACAAAGCTAAAGCGATAAGTGCCGCAAATAACACAACCTTCATTAATACCCACAGCAAGATTTGAACTTGCGACCCACTGCTTAGAAGGCAGT
>Ga0268262_10003205_pt1 | contig 17940 bp, 17 predicted proteins | sample TergutNc150P3_FD_190354 | JGI IMG/M metagenome (GOLD analysis project Ga0268262, IMG submission 190354) | Nasutitermes corniger P3 segment gut microbial community from laboratory colony in Florida, USA - Nc150 P3 (SPAdes) (version 2) | ecosystem: Host-associated > Arthropoda: Insects >...
GGCAGGTTCCGCCGCAAGACGTGCATGGTGTCCCGATGCCTGCTGATGATAGATTTGACGGTGTTTCTCTTTGCGCGTTTCCACGTCAATGGGTCACGCGAGGAAATACTGCAACTGTGTAATAATCCTTTTTGAAACACTCTCTGGCTTTGAATGGACATAGCTTGAGTAGCATGATAATTCCTCCCTGGTAATCCAAGATACTCAATTTGGCGGCCGCTATCAAGTCCTGAAATTACCCGTCAACAAAATAGTTCATTGAGAAATAAGAGAATTGGAACAATTTTAGGTCAAAATGCAGGTAGAGCATCAACTAAAGTGACCTGTGTCATACTGTCAACTCCGTCAACTGAATGAGGTTGATGGAAGGGCAGAAGATTAAACTTTACTGAGCTAAATAGATAGGCATGATAGAAAATGGCAACAGTTAGGTTGTTTCCGCAGTCAATGAACGAGCCAGTATTGCATCTGTTTTCAATATCGCGTACATCTTCATGTTCACAGAGCGGCCATTTTTAAACGCGTTTTGACGCAGAATGCCTTCAAACTGAAAGCCCGCTTTTTCCAGTACGCGGCATGAGGCGTCATTAAATTCATATGGTTCCGCAAAAATACGGACAATATCGGTGTTCTCAAAAATGTGAGCGCACATCTGCCGGACAGATTCTGTCATGATGCCCCTTCCCCACCAAGACTCGGCAATGTAATATCCCATCTCGGCAGTCAGCCGATGGACATTCTCTTTACGGAACACACCGATACCGCCGATCACTTTGCCATCGTATTCAATGGCGAAAGCATACTGCGTGTCTTTTTCAGCGGACAATGCCGCGGTAATGAATTCTTCGGCGTCCTTTTCTGCGTACGGATAAGGGACACCATCCCGCAGATTGTCCAGAACTTTTTTGTTGTTTATAGCCACCGCTAAATCCGGCGCGTCCTCTAATTTCCACTCACGAAGTTTCAGATTCATATAGCAGTTCAAAAAATTGCATACGCATCAAGCCTGAAAAACATTACACAGGCTGTTTTTCGTTTGTTGACTACCCTCCACCCAATGTCATTTCTTCCAGAAGCAGCGTTAATCCTGCTGAAGAAGCGTACCAGCGCAGGTCTGATCCAACTTCCACGATGTTGAGCATCAGGTCACGTAAATTTCCGGCAAATGTCATGCGGTCAATGCTTTCTTCAAGAGAGCCGTTACGAACGCGTATGCCGCTGGCCCCAACGCTCATGTCGCCTGATACGGGGTTTATGGTGTGAAGCCCCATGATTTCAGTGATCATTACGCCATTTTGCATTTGAGCAATGATTGATTCAGGGCTTTTTGTGCCAGTTTTTGGAAAGAGGTTGAAAGTTGTGATACCCGGATTGCCAGCCGTGCCGCGCGATGCGTTTGCGGTAGTGGATACACCCATCTCTGCGGCGGTTCTGAGGTTGTGAAGATATGTGACCAAAACGCCATCTTGAATCAGCACATTTCGTTTTGTGGGTACGCCTTCTCCATCCCACGGCTCAGAGCCAAGTCCGTCCGGCATTTGTCCATCGTCTGTCAAAGTCAGCAATGGTGAAGCTATGGTTTGTCCCAATTTGTCCGCAAACAGGCTGCGCCCTTTCAGTACGGATTCCGCATTGAGCATTCCGGCTATAATTCCAAGTATATCAACAGTTACTTCTGGATGCAATAAAACTGCATACTTGCCAGCGGGCAACTGCTGGGGGTTGAGCTTTATTTCCGCTTTTTTCGCGGCTTCACGTCCGGTGGCCTCAATGTCAACCGATTCAGGATGCCGCCCAATATTCCAATGCCAAGCGGCCTGGCGGTCATTGTTCCATTCAGCGGCCAATTCAATACTTGCCGAACAAGAACTGGCTATGCTTGGAGTACGGACGCCTTTATCGGTTAGCAAAAGACTTGCGCCTGATCCATCCGCCCATGTGGAGTCCCTGACAGCGCAAACTTTTGGCGAGGCAGTTCTGGCAGATTCTTCAAGCATCAGCGCGCGTTTAATGCGATCATCAGGCGTTAGTGCTTCAACGCGTGTGTCAAAGCGGCTTGGAAGGTCGTCTGTGCCTTCTGGATCGGCTTGGCGAATCCAGGTGTCTTCGTCGCCAAGCGCTGACAGCTCCCAGGCTTGCCGAAACAAGTCTGTTACATCGCTGCGCGTTATGTCTGATGTTGTTGTACTGCCGATACAAATACCATCAGCCCCTTGGCGCATTACTCTAACACCAAGCCCGCCGCGCTTACTCCTTGTCAGGTCCTCCAAAACGCCATTTTGTACTTTGGCCCGTCTAGAACGCGAAACGGATAAATAGGCCTCGGCCCCGCAGGCCCCCAGAGTTTTGGCGTACCGGATACCGGCCATGACAGCGTTTTCCAAGTCATGTGCGATTATTGATCTGAAAAGCTGCTCATCGTGCATGTGTATTCCGTTTGGATAATTGCAAAATCATGCTGCAGGCCTATGCCCTCCACTTTTCCGTCCGCTCCGCTGACATCTTACAATGAACTGGCAAAACTGAATATTTTGCAAGTGGCTCTATTAATTAAAAAATGCTTTAGTGACAATTCGTTGAAAATTTTAGACATAAACACTAATAATAAAATAAATAACAATATTAATTAAACAATCGTTCATTTGTTTATACGGAATTGCTTTACTTTTGAGCCTGACTAACCAAACTCTGGAACTTACCAGGGTCTAAACTGGCTCCGCCCACCAAGCCACCGGCTACTTCCGGCGTCTGCAAGAGTTCCGCAAAGTTGTCTGGTGTGACGCTTCCACCGTACAAGATAGGGATTTCCGCTCCGGCTTCTCCGAGCAAACGAATAACTTCTTTGCGGATAAATACATGAGCTTCTTCGACTTGTCCGGGTGTGGCAACACGACCAGTGCCGATTGCCCAGATGGGTTCATAAGCGATCCAAAGAGGTCCCGCCCCTGTCTGAGAGAGAATCGCCAACTGTCGGCTTATGACTTCCAGTGTCTCTTTGGACTCTCGCTGCGCCAAACTTTCACCAATACAGAGCAACGGAAGCAGGGCGTTTTCTCTGGCGGCGTTGATTTTCTGGGCCAGAGTTGCTTCTGTTTCCCCGAAGTACTGCCGACGCTCGGAGTGTCCCAGTATTACGCCGTAACACCCGACGTCTTTGATCTGTGACATGCTAACTTCGCCTGTGTATGCACCCTTGGGCTTATCCGACCCATTCTGCGCGAACAACAACGCGCCGGAGGCGCTGATACGGTTTCCGACCAGTTCCAGATATGGAAATGGGGGCGCAATGCCCACGGCAACTTCGGCTTTTTTTACATAGCCGGAAATAAATTTTGAGCAGAAAGTCTCTGCGTCAGTACGCAGATGGTTCATTTTCCAATTTGCAACTACGGCTCTAATCGTTTTCACTGTTATATCTCCAAAGCCTTGACACCGGGCAGCGCTATACCTGATAAGAATTCAAGACTGGCGCCGCCGCCAGTGCTGATGTGCGTGATGCGAGGCGCGACTTTAGCCTTGTTTACCGCAGCCACGCTATCACCACCGCCAACCAGCACGAATGCCTTGTTATCCGCGGCTTTGGCCATCTCTTCAGCAATGGTGAGTGTTCCCACAGCGAACGGACTCATTTCAAAAACGCCCATGGGGCCGTTCCAGATCAAGGTTTTAGCGTTTTTGATTTCAAGCAGATAAGCGGCAAGGGTTTCAGGACCGATGTCCAAACCCATTTGACCATCTGGAATATTCACGTTGCTGGTGATAGATGCCGGCGCGTCTTCTTTAAATTCAGGGGCAACCACGTGATCAAGAGGCAGCAAGAGTTTTGTCCCCTTTGTTTTTGCCTCCGCCACTATTTCTTTGGCCAGTTCCAATTTGTCCTCTTCGCAAAGGCTTTTTCCGATTGGTATGCCTTGTGCTTTCAGCAGTGTATAACTCATAGCGCCGCCGATCAAAATGGCGTCCGCTTTGCCGATAAAGTTTCGGATCAAATCAATTTTGTCCGATACTTTGGCGCCGCCCATCACGGCCACCAGTGGTTTTTCAGGATTATGTGTGACTTTTCCCAGAGCGTTCAGCTCTTTTTCCATCAGGAAACCGGCGGCTATACGATCTTTTGGGAAACTGGGAACAATGCCAGCGACTGAGGCGTGGGCACGGTGGGCGCTACCAAATGCGTCATTTACATAGGTGTCGGCCAAACGGGCAAGAGCCGCGCAAAATTCCGGTTTGTTCTTTGTTTCACCTTTGTCAAAACGCAGGTTTTCCAATAACAATACTTGGCCTGGTTTAAGAGCTGCGGCCTCGCGTTCCACTTCTTCCCCAATAACGGCGGAAGCCAGACGACAGTCCAAACTTTCCTTATCCTCAAGCCAGGCCGCAATGGGAGCCATGCTATACGCCGCCTCAAAACCAATGCCTTCGGGGCGTCCCATGTGGGAACACAAAACAACACTGGCACCCTTTTCAATCAGGTAATTGAGGGTTGCCATTGTTTCCTTGATTCTTGTAGCATCCTTAATAATGCCATCTTTGATGGGCACGTTGAGATCAGCCCTCAAAAAAACACGATGGCCTTGAACGTTGAGATCTTTGAGTTTTCTGAACGACATAATTAGCTCCTTAGTTGTACTGCTCCAGAATATTATCCATCAAATGCAACGGTTCCATATCAAAAATTCGTTCCGATTTTGGATTATCTACAATCCATTTTCCAATTCAAATTCAGGATCAGGATAGGAAAGAATTTCAGGCCCATTCTTTGTAACCGCCACCATGTGTTCAAATTGGGCGCTAATTTTACCGTCTGCTGTACGCACTGTCCAACCGTCAGGCTCCACAAGACATTTATGTGTTCCTGTATTTAGGATTGGCTCAATTGTGAAAGTCATTCCCACTTCCATTCTGAAACCTGTTCCGGGCGGCTGGTCTGCGTAAACCACTTGGGGGTCCTCGTGCAGATCACGACCAATGCCGTGACCAATGTAATCACGGACAATGTTGTATCCTCTGGCTTCCGCAAACTTCTGCACTGACGATGCCATGTCGCCCATGCGCAGGCCTACTTTGCAGAAACTTACACCAAGGAACATTGCCAACTGAGTGGTGACGATGAGATCTTTGGATGTTTCACTCACATGACCAACGCCGACAGTTAAGCAAGTGTCACCATGAAATCCGTCCAATTTCGCGCCACAGTCAATAGCCAGGACATCGCCGTCTTTCAAAACGTAACTATTTGGTATTCCATGCACAACGCGGTCGTTCACCGAAAGACAAAGGGTCGCGGGATATCCGCGATAACCCTTGTAATTTGGCACGGCTCCCTGTTTGCGAATGTAATTTTCCGCCAGCTTGTCAAGTTCCAAAAGTGTGACGCCCGGTTTGGCGGCTCTGGCTGCTACCCTTAGAGCGTTGGCGGCCACTCGTCCGGCATCTTTTAACTTATCAATTTCCTTGCGACTCTTTATGCGGATTTGCTCGCGTATATGCACGGCGTACTCCCTGAAACAGTCTATAGTCAACATAGCAGAAAAACAAGTATGCTCTGTTTTTCCGCTATGTTGAGCTTCTTGCAAAACCCTGTTCCATTCAATTTTGAATTATTCGGCTGCGGCGAGACGCAGCTCGCCTTGCCTCACGAAATGCTTCGCATTTCGGGCGCGAAGTCCGTGTCGCGCATTCCAATTCCAAATAGAATCAGTCTGTGTCAGTAATAATGCGGTCCGCTCTAAAATCGCATCCGGGGCTTTACTATGGCGTAGCCTATCAACTCAGTTGATTTTGCAAAACCAATATAACATTTTTCGCATTTATTGCTTGTTTACATCGGGCAAAGCGCGCAGTAAACAAGCAATAAGCGGCAAGGATTTACTCGCAAATCCTTACATAGAAGTTCACCCATGAATACTTGAACTTCTATAAATTTAAACAGGCCACGCCCCCGCGCCTTCTCGGAGTACAGTTATTGGTTCGGTTGTGAAATCAAGTATGGTGCTTGCCATACCTTCCGGAATACCGCAGTCAATGACAAGATCGAGTATATGCCCAAGCTCATCATTAATTTCCCATGCCGTTTGCATGGGGGATTCTCCCGTGCGTTGGCAGCTTGTTGTGATAATTGGTTCTTCCAGCAACTTTGTGATGGCCGTACAGAAATTGTGATTTGGGATACGTAGGCCTACAGTTTGTTTGTTTTGGAGATGGCGCGGCACTTCCCGGCTTGCGGGCAGAACAACGGTGTAAGGGCCTGGTAATAGTTGCTTGAGAATGCGATATGTGGGTGTTTCAAGGTGTCGGGTATAACGGCAGAGCATTTCTAGGTTGGGGCAGAGGATACTCATGGGGCGCTTACCATCTCGTCCTTTGATGCTGAGAATCTTTTCATGGGCCTTTTTTCTGCTGACCAGACAACCTAAACCAAACAGAGTGTCTGTGGGGTAGGCGATGACCCCGTCTTTTTGCAGAAGTTCAGCGATGCGCTCTAAATGGCGCTGCTGCGGGTTATCCGGGTGAATCGTGAGAATCATTTAATCACTTGTTTAATGATGATGCGGTGATTTTGAAATAGAATCACTATAGCCAATTATCATTATAAAGTAATGCAAACGGGGCATAAACAGCTAAAGATTTTTTGTAGAGTAAATTCTTAAAAAGTAATCTAAGCAAGACTAAAAAACAGAGTGTAGCCTATTTTTCATGCTTTTTGGTCAAAAAACAGTTTGTCCCATTCCGCTCTTCCTTTACTTGGATGATCAGCCGGGCTTTGAAAAAATCTCTCTAAAAGGTTCTGTTCCATGAATGATTTTGTTCCGCCACGTCTTGCTTGTTCGGCAAATAGTGCTATTACTGTAAGTCCGTCGGCAATTTCGCCCTTAAATACACGTTGGAGACAATTTTGGAAAGGCTCGCGGATGCAGGCCAGTTCTTCTCCATCGTCTGGATGTGATCCACCCGCTGCCGGACTGAGGTCTTTTGCCACAAATATAAAAGCTTCTTCATCTGTGCTGGAATTACTCAAATTACAATACAACAGCGGCTCCCACAGAGCGGCCTGCAAACCTGTTTCTTCGGCAAGCTCACGCTTGATGGTGTTGAATGGAGTTTCATTTTCCATCCCGCCGCCCTCAATGATTTCCCATGAGTAGCATTTGAGCGGATGCCTCCATTGTCCAACCAATACTACATTGTCATTTTCATCCAGAGCCAGTACAGCACAGGCAGTCCGTCTGAATCCACATACGGAATAACGCCCTTTCGTACCATCCCTGTGCGTAAAAATATCTTCGCGCAATCGAATCCAAGGGTTGTCAAAATACAACTTGCTTGAAGTGACATTGTAGGGGTCGGGGTTGTTAGGTATCGGCAGATTTTCCATAAAATGCTTTCTTGTTAAAACCGCTTTGATGCTTTGAGTCAGTGGATAAAATGTAAGGGAACTACATATTTAACTTCCCGCATATTGCAAACCAGCATGGAGGTTGAGAAATTCAAGAAGCAATATTATTAAGCAATTTATCTGTTTCTTTGCTTAATTCAATTGCATTCATTGATTTTCCTCTCGTGTTCGGATTAATTATTTATTGAAGGTTGATATGTGGGGAATTAAGTATGTAGTTCCCTTTAAATTAGATCCTAGGGTTCCGCAGAAAGCAAGTCTTCACATGATGCTTCAATGGTTCGCCGGTTTCGCAACGTCAACGGAGTTGATGGATTTTAGCTGAATGAAGCCAGACGCTATGCTGGAGCGAACAGCGAAATGTGGTCAGACAAAACAGGTTTTGTAATTATTTGATGTTGGAAACAACAAGTTTAGCGGCGCAGACCCAGACGTTCAATCAGACTCGTGTAGCGATTGCGGTCTTTTTTCTTGAGGTAGTCCAGCAGACGCCGACGCTGACCAACCATGATCAAGAGACCTCGGCGGCTGTGAAAGTCTTTGGTATGTGTCTTGAAATGTTCAGTCAGGTCATTGATCCGCTTGGTCAATATGGCAACTTGAACTTCCGGCGATCCGGTGTCAGTCTCGTGGGTCCTAAAGCCCTCAATAATACTTTTTTTCTGCTCTGGATTCAGGGCCATTTTGGCTCCTCATCAGGGTTTTTTCCCGTCACCATCCTCGCAGCCCTGCGCCGCTTGGGGGTCATAGTCCAGAAAACGGCTGGACGCCAAATCTAATGTGTCTGGTGCGGATAAAGGGACTCGAACCCCCACGACCCTGCGATCACTAGTACCTGAAACTAGCGCGTCTACCAATTCCGCCATATCCGCAAAATGACAGATGGAATGCCCTAAAGCTATTCCATAAAAGTAAAAGCTAACATGAAATCAAAAGGAGGTCAAGCAGAAAGTGGGTTTTTGTTCAATGCTTTCTGGTCTTGGCCCTGGTTACGTTCCTTTTGTATCAAAGAGAATCAGTTTGAGCTTCTTGCAAAACTCGGCGGTACGTCTGCTCCCGACCTTCCGCTGTCTCTGGCTTGATTTCGTAACTTGCTTGTTTGCAGTGTTTCACGCCAGAGCCTACTCCGGTCGGGCGCAGCCTACACCTCCGGTGACTTGCAAAACTGACGTTTTGCAAGTGGCTCAGTTTGAATTTCTGGCAGCGAACCATATTGTCTGTCAACTGTTTTGCTAAGCGGTCAGGTTTTTCAATTCTTCGTCAAGCAGACCTAAAAAGGCGAGGGTGGATTTTCCGTCTTTGCTTGGGTCTATGCGCCCGAGGTGTATCGGCAGTCCGTATTCTTGCCATTTATTCAGTATCTTAGGGTCGTTGCCCTCAAGCCGCTTAAACATCTTGTAGTGATTGTAGCCCTCGGTCTCCACTCGCTTGATAGCCAAATCGCGGATGAGATCGTGTGAATAAGAGCCATTTTTGTCGCGATGACTGTGAATGAGGTCTAGTCCGAGATGCAAAGTGCTGTGCGCCTCGGACCAGTATAAGGCCCATTTCTCAATGCCCTCCTCTGGTAGAACTTCGACTGTGTTCATGTCTATCTCCTTATCAAATCCAAGCTAGATTGAGTCTAGCCTTGGCAACAATAGTCGCTGTTGAGTCTTTTGTCAACTTGTTTTTTTGGGAATTACAAATAGTTCCAAATATTTTACTTCCAATTAACATTGAGAAGCGTGTTTACTATAGCAATTTTCGCTTTTATTACTTGCTTGACGGCTGGCAAGGCCCGCCTACGAACATTACGCGGCCAGGATTTGCGAGCAAGTCCTTGCATAGCAATTCACCCATGAATATCAAATGTAATTATCATCAAGCAATTTTTTTGCGGATACGACCGTATTGCTAATTCACTGGCTTGTAGTTTTGCAAACAACTCCCCTGTTTTTCAGTTGGCTCTACCACTCTTTATACGGTACGCCATTCAGGCCTGTCCCCTTTGCCGTGCTGTGGACGTCAAAGACACTGCCGCCTCCCCAGGAATTGGTATTTGGTTCATCGTTGATAGATCGCAATGACCATTCCGCCTTGCCGGTAATTGGGTCTGTCGGTATTTTTCGCAGGAACGGGAGAGTTCCCATACCTGAGCGCCTTGGCGCGCCATCTACAAGAATTTGCAAGGATTCGGGGTATCCGAAATTTTCATTTGGCGGGGGATTGATTATTCCCGCATCAGCTGCTTTTTTATAGTTGTCAATAGCTTCGCGCATTTGACGCAGGGTCTGATACAGCTCAATTTCTTTATCTCTGCGCCTGGAATTTTTCATCACAGGAATAGCCACGGCTGAAATTATTGACAATAGCATCATAGTTATCATCAACTCAATAAGAGTGAATGCGCGTTCAGATTTTAAACGATTGTTTAGCAACATGTCATTCGACTTCAACAAGAGCGTTTTGAATTTGAGCCGATATTGGATTTTCACCAATCAAACATCTATAAGATTCTACAGTTATTGTGGCATTCCCCTTTTCAATGCCCTCAAGCTCAAGCGTAAGCAATATACCACTGTCAATAGAGGTGGTTTTCTTTTGAAATCTGACCTTTATGGTGTTGTCTTTCATGGAATCCATAGAAACAGTGCCGCCCTCGCTTGTCAGGAAATTAGCGGCGGTGATTCCATGCAATTTTAGCTTTGGTTCAATTTTGAAAACCAATTCTCCCGAAGTAACGCCTCTGCCGCCGCTAACCTGCATATTGACCTTATACCTTTCGCCTTTCACGGTTTGCCCCATGAATGGCGTTAGAAAGAGAAACAGATCTGAATCTATGGGTGGGGGGTCAGACTTTTTTGCTGTGGCAGATGCAGCATTTTCTGCAGGTGGCGTTTGATTTTCGCTGGTTTGCGGGTTTGTGGAAGCTACGGGAGCCGGTGGATTTTTGTCCGGCACTGCATTCTGATTTGAATTTACCTGTTGCGGAGGTGTTGCGGGAGCTGCGGTTGGCGCTTGTGTTGGTGTCTGGGATGTTGTTTGCGGCGCAGCTTGTGGCGTTGTGGCAACAGAGTTTGCCTTTTCGGCGTTTTGTTTGGTTTCCGACTGTTTAGTTGCTTTCTGTTCCGCTCTCAGGTCTTCCTGGAGGGCGGTGAAATCTGGATCAAAGGGAAGAAAATCATCCGCCCGCAAATCGGGTTTCCTGACAATTACACAGCGAACCGTCAATAAAACGTCTGCTTTTGACTTGTCATTGCGGTTGTTCCCAAGAAGTTTACCAATGATAGGGATGTCAGATACTCCCCAAACGCCTTGTCTGGATTTAACTTCGTCTTCCCTTAACAAGCCCCCGAATATAATTGTTTCACCATTTTGCATTCTGACTTCAGTATTCAGTTTACGTTGTCCGATATTGGGTCTGTCAGGGTTGGAACTTGCTTTGAGGTTACTGACTTCCGTCTTAAGGTCTAAAGTGATCTCATCGTTATGGTGGACTCTCGGAGTTATGCTTACTTTTATGCCAACCTCTTGTTGTTGATAGTTGTTTCCATATGGAAGGTTGTAGGCTCCGTATGCTTGCTGAAGTTGTGAAGAAATGGCGGAATTACTTGACGATGTGGACGGCGTTCCTGTCACGGCCCAAACTTTATCGCCGAAGTTGAATTCACCGGCAGTATCAGAAGATATACGCATGTTCTGTTTTGCCGCCATTTTAGCATCGCCGCTGTTTTTCAGAAAATCCAACTGTAGGCTTGGGAACAGAAAAGCTATATCTGATTTACTGATTCTTATAGCGCCTTTGTTTATGTTGGGGCCACCTGTGTTATCAATAGTGGCGCCAAGTTTATAGATACCCTCGCCGCCAGGCGTCATTACCGGCAAAAGTCCCGCCTGTTCCATACTGCTCTCAGTAACTTCAAGCAACTCAATATAAACCATGACTTCTGCCTTGGCTTTATCAAGTTGGCGAACCATCCTGGTAAGTGTTTTGATGTCGTTTGGGCGCGCCTTTAATATGACCGCGTTGAGTCGCACGTCTTGCGTTATTTGAAATCTTTGGGCAGACCCTTGTTGTCCAACCAAGCGTGTCAATGTCTGTACAATATCCTGGGGTTTGGCATTATCAAGGTAAATAGTTTTATATTGTTGATTTTCAAACTCGGCTCTTTGCGCGGCGTTGCCGCCGCCTTTAAATACCATCACAGTCTTTGTATCAATATATCTATAGAAAAGATCATTTTGAAGTGCAAGCGTGTCTAAAATGCGCTCCAGAGACATATTTTTAACTGAAAATTGAATAGGCGAGTCAACACTTGAAGCGAATGTGCTATGAAAAAGAAAAGATATTTCAAAATTCCTTTCCAGTAATTTGAAAACTTGCTTTAATGGTTGATTAGGTACAGTAAATTCATTTAAAACCAACTCTTTCGGCGCAAGTCTAATTACTAATTCATTTTCAACTCTTTCTCTGATAGCCCTTAAATCTTCTTCCGCATTTTTAAACTCTTCGTCACGCATCTTTGCTTCGTTAATAGCGGCAAGCCAATCGAGGGCAATGGAATTTTGCGGGTCGAATCTCAGTGCCTGAATTATTTCTTCCTCAACAACATCAGGTTTACCATTTTTTTCAGCTTCTTTAGCTTTCAACAGGCGCATTTCAGCCGCGAGAACGGCAGAACGCTTGTACCCCATTTTTGCTTTTACGTTACTGGGGTCTTGCTGAACTACTCTTGAATAAGTTCGCGCGGCTTCCTCGTATTTACCTTCGTCAAAAGCCTTGTTGGCGCGATATAGATTACAACCAGTTGATACGACGAGAACAGCGGTCAAGGCTGTTATGGAAAAGAGTGATGCAGAAGGTTTTAAGTGCATATGGTTCCATCCGTTTTCATTTGACTAGAAAAAATTTGTGACTTGCTGGTTCTGGCCGGAAGTCTGACCAGTTGCGCCCATTTGAATCTTAATACTGTATTTCAGCTCTTGAAATTTAGTGTTTTGAAAAAGAGCTTCATCCTCACTGAAAGCCGTAAGCTTCCAATTTGGTGCAAGCTCATCGCCAACAGCAAAGAAATCAATGTCATCGCCCTTTTGGAATGCACCCCTTCTGGGGCCGTTATATCCTTGCAGTATTGCAATAAACTTGTAAGCCGATGGCTGCGTCCTGACTTCTCTATCCATAGCGGCCTTCAGTTCCGCCGCAGCTATCTCAGCCGCTGTAGGCGGCGGCTTTGGGGGCGGGGGCGGTGGTGGCGGCTGTGGCTTGGGTGGTGGAGGAGGAGGAGGAGGCGGTAAATCAAATCCGAAAAGATCGCGGAACATCCTGTTTTCGCTTGGAAGTTCACCAGCTTTTTGAAGTCCGGCAAGGTTTGGCAATTTCTGTAAGGCAGCGGCTTGAGCGTCTTCCAAAGGTTGGCCGACAATGTTGCGGGTGGTGTTTGCCCGCTTTTTATTCGAGGTGGTTTTCTTGGTATTTGAGGCAAATAGCTCGTACCCAAGATAACCCATCACCAATAAGAAAATACCCAACGCCATTTGCGTTTTGCGATTGGACTTCAATTCCTGGAGCCAGATATTGATTTTGCCGCTGCTTTGAGATGTACTCATGACGCCTCCTCAGCGGATATTGCGTCAGTATCCGAGGCTTGTCTGAAAGCCCGCAGCACTACACTTAATCGTCCACCTTCAGTGCTTTCGTCCAATTTTACACTGGACGCTCCGAATGGCTGGTCACTGCTCTCCAGGGCGAGCATAAAAACTTTCAAATTTTGATAGACACCAACAACTGTAAATTCAACGTCTATGCTCTCAATACCGGTGTTTTTGGCCCCATCCTTATTAGGGGGGCCATATTTTATGTAAGGGAGTCTTACGCCGGATTCAGCGGCAAGTTTGAATAAAGTTTTTCTTAGGCTGAATTGAAGGTCGCCGATATTGCCCTTTGGCATATGTTCCTCAAGGTCGGCAATGCGCTTTCGTCCAGCATTGATTCTATCCATCATGGTTTGATATTCTGATAACTCACGAAGTTGCCTGTCCAAGCCGGCTTGAGCGTCCTGAGCTGATTTGCGTTCTTTAGCCGCTTTCCCGGAAGCGTTTGGAAGAATGAAGATAGCCACAATTATAGCCAGAACGCCAAGACTGATACCAAGCCATAGGCGATGGTAGCTTGATTTCATGCTGACATTCATTGCCCGCCTCCCCTGCCTGCTTGTCGCGGCATCGGTGTGCGGCGCGTTGGCGGTCTGTTATTCCCTCTCGTGTCATTAGCTGAGGGACGTGGATTTTGTGGAGTAGGAGTCGCTATAGGTGTTGCAGACTGCGGATTTCTCTGTGTTTGAGGCTGAGTTGGAATTACGGCGCCGGATTGAGATGTCTTTCGCTCAGGACCGTACTTGGGTAGCAATACATATGGTGGTGGTTCCGTATTTAGCATCAATGTGTAATCAAATTCCAGGGCGCCACGTGAATTAGTTATTTCGGCCTCACGATTCAAAATTACTTGAGAGAAAGCGTGGTTTTCCTTGAGAGATTCTATAAAATGCGCTTCGGCAACATAGCTTCTGGCTTCGCCAATCAATTTGATCTGCACGCTTTGATCAGTACCCCTTGTACGCTGAATGCTCTTTAAACGCACATCTTGCACGAGGCTACGCTCAAGTTCAGCGGTAATTCTGGACCAGGGCAGGGCACGCTCCATCAATATGCGTTCGGCAAGCCTCCATCGGGGCATTTCCTGTCCAACATTTATTTCACGAAGTTCGTCCAATAATTTGGCTTGCTGGCGCTGCGCACTGCGTGCCTGATCGGTAATCGCCACAGTTCTTTGTCCGGCTCTGTCGGCCTCTTGATATGCTTTCATTGTGGCGAGCGCAGAAAAGCCCAAGCCAATGGTGCCGATGGCGAAAACGATCCAGGCAATAGCACCGTGGCGCAGACGCCAGAGCGTTGGATGAGGAGCAAGATTTAGTTTTATTACCGGGACGCCCATCAGATGGCCTCCTGGCTTGGGATAATGGATTCAAAGACCTTGTGTGGTATGGGGCCATTCGGCCAGTCATCAGGCCCCCACACCAGAAGTTCCATTGGTGTTTTGCTGTCTCTTTGAAGATACGCAACAGTCGGCTCAATGCGCTCTGACATCCAGACATTTATACTGGCGGCATCCGGCCATTGACGGACGAGTGATAGTGTTCGACCCCACGTGGCAATACTTCCTGTAAATTTGTTGTTTCCCATTTGGCATAGTGATAACAGGACACCTGGTTTTTCGCGTGTTGACGCAGCCCTGTTGTAGAGCCACAACCATCGAGGAACCATTACGTGAATTGGCTTTCCCAGTTTGGCGGCCAGGTTAATCCACGCCTCCTGAAGAGCCATAGGCATACCTGCCAGAAGCCAGCCCTGCTCACCTAAAAAAAGCCCTTGCACGGCGTACGAACCTTCCACTGCAAGAGATTGAGCATATTTCCATTTAAAAAATGCTTCCCTGGCCTCGGCTCCTTTCGGGACTTCAGCAATATCTTTAACAATAACGGATGGAGCAATCAGGTCGTCCAGAATCCACTTTGTCGGCCCGGCGGGAATGGAATTCATTGCCAGAGCCAATTGGTCTTCAGTTGGCAGTCCTTCGGTAATTCTGACCTTGCCGCCAATAGCAATCATGTTTGGTTCTATCCAGACGATATTCCCAAGTGATGCTTTGATGGGAAACAACCTCATGACAGTCCCCATTTTCGTGGTGGCAAGGGATTTGAGCCAAATGGCTCATTAGTCAATTTTTGGCATGTCAGGTCAAAGTACAAGTCGACTCCAATGCAGTTGCAAAGGAAAATAGTTTAACGTCAATTAGCCTTTCCCCCAAGGAGTTAAGCAGTGTAGTGTCCCACAAAAAGGGTCCGACGAGCATTATATGAAACAAACAGAGATAATGTTCCCTGTCTTTAAAACATCTGAATTTCAAAACGACAAGCCCCTTGTAAAACGAGATACTTCGCACAGGCATGAAAATATTTTTGACGCTGTTACTCATACCAACTTGCAATCAAAAACGAGGTTATTGCACCCCCCGTTTAAGTCTGCGCACTCCATTTTGACATCCGCATAATGAAAGGTGGATATGAAATTAGCCTGAGAGCGGAAAGATGCTGATATTTTCAGCATCGCTCAAAAGTGATGGTCTCGGTATTCGGTGTCACATCGGATACCGAGAGATTTTTGGCAAAACTGGGTTTTCCAAGCGGATGCGACCTAGAAAGCATTCCAGGCGTTTTTCAAAACTTTGGCATAAATGATTGACGCTTCCAGTATGAATATGATATGCTCAACTGTTATTGGCAGGAAATATGCGAGAAATTGTACAAAAAATAAACAACACATGGACGATTGTCAAAGACCGCTACCCGATTTTCACAGCGGTGCTGATGATTTTGTTTGGCGCGATGTTGTTGGTGTTGTTGCTGGCAGGCGTTTTGACCTTGGTTGATTCGAGCAAGGCATATCCCGAAGCGATTAAATCCATTTTTTTGCTCCACACAAGTACGGGCAGTGCCAACGATCCCAATAACACCGTCTTTATCGTGCGCGAGATTGCCGCTATTTCTGGAACCCTGTTGTTTTCAGGCACCATTATTTCCATCATGACCACCTTGATACGCAGCTACATCACCAACCGCGAGGGGGCAAAAGGGCGGCTGCGCGTATCAAACCATTTGTTGATTTTGTGTTATAACAAGGAGGTCCCCGCGATTTTGGCAGATTTAATGTTTGACTCCAACCACAAAACCGTATTGTTATTGTCCGATGCTAAAAAGCAACAGGTTTTCGATGAATTGGATGCCACCATTGCCGAATTGGATGAAAAACCAACGCACAAAATCAACCTTATCGTGCGACAAGGCAACCCCGCAAGTTTAAGCGAACTAAAAGATGTCGGCATAGAACGCGCAAGCGCGATTTTAATTATGAACAACAACGCAAGCGTCAACGATGAATTGGGCCAAGCAGATTATTTGGGCAGTTTGGATTTGGTTTTGAAATTGGGCAATTTCAATTTGCGCCCAAACGTACCGATAGGGGTGGAAACAAGCACCCAAGAAGCATCGGACATTATGCGTTCATTGCACAAAGACATTTTGGGATTGGACGACAAACAAATACAGTTTTTTGCCCACCACAAAAAAATTGGGCAATTCATGGCATTGGCGGTATCTAACCCAGATTTGTGCAATGTGTTATCAGAACTTTTGTCATACCGTGGTTGCGAATTTTATCCCATTGACAAAATATCGCGTGAAGAATATCTGCAAAGCCACTGCACGGGTATTCCTACCGTGGTGTTCGGCGATAAAATGTATTGCATTGCCGATGACGAACATGCCGCACGACACAAACGCGCGTTTCCGTATAAAACCGAACGAAGATTGCAACCGTCCAAGGTGGGTTTGACTAAGCACCCGCTTAAATTGTTTGTCATTGGCAAAAACCGCAAATTCAAATATTTGCTCGAAGCCTTAAAATTGACGCACCCCGATACGGTTATAAACCATTTCAAAACCAACGATATTCGTAATTATGTTGATACGGTAATGAAGCAAGGCGACCGCGATTCGGTGGCCGTGGTGTTAAGCGATGATACAGTGCCGCCCAAAAATTACGACGCGAACGTGTTTTGGACTATTATTGAATTGTCGCGCGTGGCAAGTGTCAGCGAACGACCATTTAAAATCTTTGCCGAAATTATTGACCCCAAAAATCAAAAGAGTTTGGAAAAATTGAACATTCAAAATTTCGTTGTTTCGACTCAAGTCATTTCGACCTTTTCTAACAAATTATTGAACGATGCAAATTCTGTATCTTTTTACGAAGAATTGTTCATGCCGTCAGGTTTTTTCGACATTGATGTTTCGCGCGCGGATGAAGTGTTTGATATTGCGGAAGCGCAAACCTTTTCATCGTACGCCGAATTTGTCCACGCGGGCTATTACGGTACGCGCGAGTCGGATACGGCGATCATGCCCTTTGGCATTTATACCGATGCGAAAAATTACGTTTTGTTTTGCGATGAACTGGACAAAAAACGCGACTTTGTTGTAAAACCCACCGATAAAATCGTTTACGCCCATATCAAAACAGGATAAACGCATAAAAAAATGGAAATTATACCTTTGATTTGGATATGAAGCATTTCTAGAAGTTGTTAATGCTGTTTTACGAGCAGAAAGTATAGCATTTCAACTATTCATAGTTGAAATGCTATACTTGTATTCGTTTTACAAATCCAAACCACATATTGCTTGCCCAAAAGCCTGGTCGCTCTATGGACAGACACTGTTCACTGCGGCGTGAGAGTCAGCGTTCTGGGACGCATAAATTCCCCGCCATTGGATTTTCCTTTTAGTCTGATTACATGATCGCCTGCGCCAAGCGTAATCGCGTCCTGTAACGGAGACACGTTACCCCTGGTGTTTTCTGACGCGGAGGCATAGCTCATATCATAGCCGACACCATCGATCTCAAGCGTCACAACCCCGGCACTGCCAGAATTATTGTATCCAAGCGAA
>Ga0268262_10003206_pt1 | contig 17939 bp, 17 predicted proteins | sample TergutNc150P3_FD_190354 | JGI IMG/M metagenome (GOLD analysis project Ga0268262, IMG submission 190354) | Nasutitermes corniger P3 segment gut microbial community from laboratory colony in Florida, USA - Nc150 P3 (SPAdes) (version 2) | ecosystem: Host-associated > Arthropoda: Insects >...
ACGTTTGAAATAGTTGATTTTTTTTGTGTATCTTTGCAAAAAATATAATTTTATAAGAAAATGGAAGTAACCGACAGATTTAAAGATAAATACATAGACCCTTTTACCGATTTTGGTTTTAAGAAGTTGTTCGGAGAAGAATGCAATAAAGACTTGTTGCTTGATTTTTTGAACGAACTATTGCATAAAAAGGAAGGCAAAATAATTTCTTTATCGTATTTGAAAAGCGAACAGTTGGGTAGGTCGGAAGAAGACAGAAAGGCAATTTTTGATTTACATTGCGAAAATGAAAAAGGGGAAAAGTTTATTGTAGAGATGCAAAAGACGAAACAAACTTTTTTCAAAGATAGAGCATTATATTACAGTACATTTCCGATAGTTGAGCAGGCTGTTTCTGGCAATTGGAACTATGAATTAAAGACAGTTTATACTGTTGCTATTTTAGATTTTGTGTTTGACGAAGACAAGGACGACCCCAAAAAATATCGGTATGATGTGATGTTAATGGACATCGAAACCAATAAAATTTTTTACGATAAATTTAGATTTATTTATTTGGAGATGCCCAAATTTAATAAAAAAATTGAAGAATTATCTACTCGTTTTGAGAAATGGATGTATGTATTAAAGAATTTAAAGCGTTTAGATAGCCTTCCTGATAAATTACGAGAAAAGGTATTTGAAAAAATATTTTCAGTATCTGAGATAGCGAAATTAAGTAACGAAGAATACAAACAATATATAGTTAGTTTAAACGCATATCGAGATATTAAAAATTCTATTGATACGGCAAGAGATGAGGGCAAAGCAGAGGGATTAGCAGAAGGAATTGAAAAAGGAATTGAAAAAGGCGAAAAATTAAAAACTATAGAAATTGCAAAGAATGCAAAAATGTTGGGGTTATCAATAGAACAAATTCATCAATTAACAAATTTATCAATAGAAGAAATAGGACAAATAAAATGATGGAAAGGGCGGCATATAACGGGCGGTTTGGCACAATGGCGGCAGTAGCCCGCAGACAATTTTGTGGGAAATTGCACGTTATTACCCCGCAGCAAGTTTGGTGTAAGCCGCCACTTCGCCAAGCCGCTGGGACGTTAAGCATCAACAGATAACATCTTGCACTAACATTGGACAAAAAAATGTTCATTATTTTCTATTCATTTAAAAAGTGTATCTTTGCATCTTCACCAAAACAAAATGCAACATGGAAACCAACCCCCAACTCGAACTCGCCCAAAACCTGTTAAGGTACACAGGAACAAACATATTTCTAACAGGAAAGGCAGGCACGGGAAAAACAACCTTTCTGCACAATATCAAAACGCAATCGCCTAAAAGAATGATTGTTACGGCACCTACGGGCGTTGCAGCCATCAATGCGGGAGGGGTTACGCTGCATTCGTTTTTTCAGTTGAGTTTTGCTCCGTACGTGCCTAATACGAGAATGGTCAATGATTTTTTCCGTTTCAGCAAGGATAAGATTAACATCATGCGAAGTCTTGATTTACTGGTGATTGACGAAATCAGCATGGTGCGGGCTGATTTGCTGGACGGCGTGGATTATGTACTGCGTCATTTCCGCCGAAACGAACTCCCATTCGGCGGAGTGCAACTGTTGATGATTGGCGATTTGGAACAGTTAGCCCCCGTGGTGAAAGAGGACGAATGGGCGTTGTTGCAAAATTATTACAAATCACCCTTTTTCTTTGACAGTCAGGCACTTATGAAAACGGCTTATGTCTGTGTGGAACTGAAAACGGTTTACCGACAGTCGAATGAGCATTTTATCAATATTTTAAACCGCATTCGAGAAAACAAGGTTGATGCTGATTTGTTGCGGGAATTGAACAAACGGCATCAACCCAATTTTAATCCCGATAATGAAGCGGGTTATATCATTCTGACAACGCATAATTATCAGGCACAGCGGATTAACAGCGATAAATTGGCAAAAATAAACGATAAAAGTTACGTTTTTGAAGCAAAAATAAAAGGCAATTTCCCCGAATATTCTTTTCCTACGGACGAAAAACTGGAATTGAAAAAGGGGGCGCAGGTGATGTTTGTAAAAAACGATTTGGGTACGAACAGGCGTTATTACAACGGGAAAATCGCCGTTATCACACACATTGACGAGACGCGGATTGAGGTGCAGGGCAAGGAAGATGCCGCTCCGATTGCGGTGGAAAAAGCCGTTTGGAGTAATATGAAATACGCCATTGACCCAGAAACCAAGGAGTTGAAGGAGGAAGAAGACGGTTCTTTTGAGCAGTATCCGCTGAAAACGGCATGGGCTATCACCGTGCATAAAAGTCAGGGTTTGACTTTCGACAGGGCAATTCTTGATGTAAATGCCTCGTTTGCACACGGACAGGTCTATGTTGCGTTGAGCCGTTGCCGAACGCTGGAGGGTTTGGTGTTGAGTTCTCCCGTTGCCGAACGTTCGGTAATCCGAAGTGGAGATATTGATGTTTTTGTCCGTTCAGCAGAAGAGAAACAGCCTGACAACCAGCAGTTTCAAAAGTTACGTAAAAATTATTTTATAAAAATGATTTTGGAACAGTTTTCGTATTCGGAAATATTGTCGCGGTTTAATACGTTGCGGTGGTTGTTGCATGAACATTTCCGCAATCTCTATCCCGAATTGATAACGCAATATTCGCGGGCAGAGGAACAGTTTCGCAATGAAATTCTGCAGATTTCGGAACAGTTTCATGCACAGTTGCAAAAACTTTTTCTTCAAACGGAAAATCCCGAAGAAAATCCCCTCTTGCAGGAACGGGTACAAAAAGCAGCGGTTTATTTTTTGGAAAAAACCAACTGCATTTTAACGGAATTACTGGAAAAAACCAATGTTGAAACGGATAATAAGGAGGTTCGCAAACGGCTGAACGATGTTTTGGGTCAATTGCAAACGGAAATTCGGCAGAAGCAAAAAACGCTGGAAGCCTGTGCGGAGGGTTTTTCCGTGCCTGTTTATCTGAATGCGAAGTCGAAGGCTGCTGTTGAAGAGGAGACTTTGAAGCAGAAAAAGAAAACGTTTAAGGAGGTGCAAACAAGAGTGTTAGTTCCAAAAGATATTCTTCACCCCGAACTGTACGAGCAATTGCGGACATGGCGTTTTCAGTTGGCACAGGAACAGAATGTGCCTGCGTATATTGTTTTATCGCAATTGGCGTTGATGGGCATTACCAATCTGTTGCCGCAGGACAAGGCGCAACTGTTGCAAATATCGGGTGTGGGCAAGGCGACTTTGGAACGCTACGGAGAAGCCATTTTGGATATGGTGCAGCAAAATGTCCAAAAGCATGGGTATGAGGTGAAAGAGCCTGTGATTGTGTATCAGGAGGTGGACATTTCAAAGAGAAAGGCAAGAGAGAATGCCAAAAAAGCGAGGCGACAAACTGAATAGCTTTTATCAAATTTTAATTAAAAATGTTATCTTTGCATTTCACTAAAAAAAAGTTTATGTCAAAAGCAAAAGAAAGTTGGGGAAGCAGTTTAGGTTTGGTGTTGGCGATGGCGGGCAATGCCGTTGGTTTTGGTAATTTTCTCCGTTTTCCCGTTCAGGCGATTAGCAATGGCGGGGGGGCGTTTATCATTCCGTATCTGATTTGTTTTGTGTTGATGGGACTGCCGTTGCTGTTCATCGAGTGGACGATGGGACGGTACGGCGGACAGTTCGGCGACCATTCCACACCCTTTATCATGGGGAAAATGGGGAAAAAACGCGGTTGGCGTTACGTTGGCGTGTTCGGGTTGTTTTCCAGCATTGCAATCGCATCCTATTACTGTTACATGGAAAGTTGGACGTTATCCTACATATATCATTCAGTTATAGGCACTTTCGGCGGAATGTCGCAGGGCGAAGTGGCGGGTTTCTTCACCGATTACCACAATATGGGCAGTTCGCACTCTGGACTTCCTTACGAAAATGTGGTTGCCTTTGTGTTTTGTTTAGCCTTGAATGTGTGGATTTTAAGTAAGGGATTGAGCGGCGGTATTGAGAAAGTAGCCAAAATCGGCGTTCCGCTGCTGGTGGTCTTGGGCATTTTCCTTGCCATCCGAGGCATTATGATACAGCCTGAGGATAACGGGGCAATTGCCGCTGGTATTGAAGGACTTAACTTTTTGTGGACACCGCAATATACTTCGCTGTTCGACCCTAAAGTTTGGCTGGCGGCGGCGGGACAGATATTTTTCACCCTTTCGGTCGGAATGGGCTGTGTCCAGTGTTACGCCTCTTACATCAACCGCAACGAAGACATTGCGTTGGGGGCATTTGCAACAGGTTTTGCCAACGAATTTGTAGAAATCGTATTGGGCGGGACTATCCTTTTGTCCATTTCCGTTGGATTTTTCGGGATAGACACCGTACAGTCCATGGTTGCCAACGAGGGCGGATTGGGCATTGCCTTTCAATCGATGCCTTTCCTTTTCCAGAAATGGGGAACGTACATGGCAGTTTTTTGCGGAGTTGCCTTTTTCGGATTGCTGTTTATTGCGGGCATAACTTCTTCTTTGGCAATGGGTTCGCCTTTTGTCAGTTTTTTGCAGGACGAATTTAAAATGAAAAAAGGAAAAGCAGCCATCACCTTCGGGATAATTATTTTGCTGTGCGGATTGCCGACCGTGTTTTTCTTCAAAGAGGGCGTTTTTGACGAATACGATTACTGGGGCGGAACAGTCGGTCTGTTTTTCTTTGCCATGATGGAAACGATTTTGTTTTCATGGGTTTTCGGCATCAACAAAGGCTGGAAAGAGTTCACACATGCTGCCAAAATTAAAGTACCTGTTGTTTTCAAATACATTTTGCTGTACGTTACGCCTACCATATTGATAGTCATATTCTTATCCGCACTTATCAAACCTGCCAACGACAACTGGTCATCTTTGAGCATCAAGGGCTGGGAATTGGACGGCAGCAGCATTCTCGGCAGAATGACAGGCAAAGGAGACGGCGTGAACAGCGAATGGATTTCCGATACTTTTTACAGCGAGGTAACGGGAACGGTTTCGGGCATTGCGGAACGGTCGGACGGGAAATACTTGAATATTCTTTGCAAATCTGCCAGCAACAGCGCCGAATACGGATATACCAAATCGTACCGCATCAAAGAAAACGATGTGGTTACGGTGGATAAAAATGCGCAGGTAAAGGTGGGGACGCCCATTATGAAGGGTCATTTTGTCAATAATTCTTTTTATGTTTCTCTGTCGCGGATTTTCTTACTTGCTTTATTTTTAACGGGTTGCCTGCTTGTTTACATTGCAGCAAAACGAAATCACAATAAAAAAATAACCAACTAATTTTTTCGATATGAATACACCTGCATTTATAATCATGCTCATTGCCACAGGTACGGTTACCGTGCTGATGGTTTATTTTATGATGAGGATTATCAAAGGGGACAAGAAAAAATAATAATTTTTTCTTTTTGTCTGAACCGTGATTTGCTTGATTAACGGATTATCAGGATTTCCTTTCTATAATCAAGTTAATCTTTTAATCAAGATTCTGACAAAAAAATAAAGCGAAAACAACAAAAACAATTTTCAACTTTCCATTTTCAATTGAAAATGCTATCTTTGCATCTTCGATATTTTTAAGATGCTGAAAAAGCAATTCATAAACAAATGCTTGACTTTAAAAGACTTACAGTAGAAGACCGTTGTATTGTTCAACCGCTGTTGCAACAATCGCAGTCCAATTTGTGCAATTTCAGTTTTGCCAATCAAATCATGTGGGAAGAGACTTTTCATTCCCAGTTCGCACTGCTGGACGAGATGTTAATCATTCGTTTTCAGTTAAATGGGAAGACACATTTTTATTTTCCAATCGGACAGGGCGATGTGAAGCAGACTTTGGAAAAAATGATGCATTATGCCCAAATGCAAAACATCAAATTCCGCATGTGTCCGATTACAGAGGAAAAGAAAGCGTTTTTAGAGGAAAATTATCCCAATCAATTCATTTTCAGCACTTCGCGGGATTATGCTGATTATCTGTACAAAACCCAAGATTTGATTGAACTCAAAGGCAAAGATTATCAGCCTAAACGCAACCATATCAACAAGTTCAAAAAATTGTACAACTATACTTTCGACCCACTTACGCAGCAGGACATCGGCGATTGCCTGCAAATGCTCGAACAGTGGACGGTAGAGCAAAATTGCGGTAAGGAAAATTGCAGTTTTGAACAGGAAACCTGTGCTGCGAAAATCGCTCTTAATCAGTTTGATGCAATTGGAATGCAGGGCGGCGTGTTGCGTGTGGACGGAAAAGTGGCGGCGTTCACGCTGGGACAGGTCATCAGTGCCGATACGTTTGGGGTTTGCGTGGAAAAAGCCCTGTCGCAGTACAACGGGGCGTATGCCATGATAAATCAGCAGTTTCTGGAACATCAGGTTGCGGATTTTCCTTTTGTCAATCGGGAGGAAGATTTGGGTGTGGCGGGGCTGCGGAAAGCAAAATTATCGTACAGACCCTATAAGTTATTAACAAAATATTGCTTGTCCGTAAAATGATAGGGTATTGTTAGGCGTGTTCAAAAAAATATTTTTTTCTGAAATGACCTTTTGTAAAGAAAAAAATTGTACCTTTGCAAATCGCAATCAAGTTAATTACGCAAGAAAGTTTTATTAATAAAAATGAAAAACTCCAATAAAAATATATTTACACCAAATTATTTAGCATTTTTTACAGGAAATGCCATTGTACTGTTTTTCATTTCTTTGATTATGTTTGCTTATTACAGCAAAGGTCGTGAGTGGAGATTAGATACAATAATATTTTTTTCAGTTGCATTGTGCTTTCTAATTTGGGCATTAATCACTTTTCTTGATGTTTGGATTGTTAAAATTACAAAAAATTACGTACATATTAAAAGACCTTGGAAAAAACAATGGAAAAAACTTAATGTGAAGACATTTAATAAAATAAAATTAAAAGTTTATCATAACAATTATGTGATAAGACATAAAAAACTTGTGATTTACACAGAAAACGAAAAAAAATATAACTTTCGTTCACATTCAAGCAAAATAGAAGAAGGATTATACACAGCATTATTATCTCAAACGCCAAAATTATACAATGAGTATAAAACAAAAATGGCAGTAATACAGAAAGAAATGCAAAAATCTAAAAAATGGGATACCATTTTCTTGATAATATTAATGGTAGCGTTTTTACTATATGTAATTATTTATTGAATTATTGAAAAAAACCCGTCTGGGAAAAGAAATTTTTATAGGACTGTCTTTTGTTTTGTAAAAAATATTCTAAAAAAAAATAATATTTGAAATAAAACAGCGTTAAATATAAAAAGTGTATCTTTACATTGCAAATATAAATATAGGTATGACAGTAGCAACAAAGCAGGTAAAAAAGCAAATAGACTGGCAATTTCCAAATGAAAAGGAACCAGCTACGATAGACGATTTTAGGGAAATGGTTAAAAATAGTGAAAAAGCACCTCATATTTCTTTTGAAGAATTTTGTAAAGTTACTGACGAATGGTTAAGCAATTAAAAATACCTAAACAGTCAAAATCAAGAAAGATAATAATTTCAACAGAATTTGTTATCAACTTGGAGAGAATTAAAAGTTATGGCGAAGGATTATTTGGAAAAACCGTAAGTGATAAATTTGTGAAAGAGATTAGACAAAAAATTGCATTTTTAAGCAAACAACCAGATGCAAATCCAAAAAATCGTTTTTTGGAAAGCACAGAAAAGAAAACTTACCGAAATATAATTCATAAAAGTTATTGCATTTTGTATTCTGTAACAGTTTCTACCATTGATGTTATTGATATTTATCATTCGGCACGAAATCCTGAATGTATTCAATCTATTGTAATGCAATAAATAACAACTAATTCACCCGTTTTTTAATATAATCTACCAAACCGATAATTGCCTGTTTATATTCACTATCTTTCTGTTTTTTAATAAAAAAATTGTATCTTTGCATTTCATTATAAAAAATATATAAAATGGATATTATATTTAATTATCAATCTGTCGCTGACAAGTTTGGAATATCAGACAATATTGTCAGGAAAATTGTGGAAGAAATTAGAAAAGAAATTCCTAATGACAATATGATTATGGAGTTGCACGTTTTGCGTGCTTTGAAGCGGTATGCTAATAAACAAAAAATTGCTCTTGCCTAATGAAAACAAAAGTTTATTTGGATACTTCTGTAATCAGTGCGTTGTTTGATGAGCGAACACCAGAACGCTTAGCAATGACTTCCGATTTTTGGTCAAAACTAGATGATTATGAGGTTTTCATTTCGGAACTTGTATTAGAAGAACTAGAAAGGGCAAACGAGCAGGTTAGAAGTAAAATGTTTTCTGCAATAAAAGATTTTATTGTTTTAAAAATGTCGGACGAGGTAGAAGAATTAGCACAAATTTATGTAAAACAAGGCATTTTCCCCGAAAAATACTTTGATGATGCCCTTCACGTTGCCTTGACTTCTGTAAATCAAATTGGGGTTTTATTAAGTTGGAATTTTACTCACCTTGTAAAATTGAAAACTCGCCGTATGGTATCAATTGTAAATTTGGCAGAAAACATCATGCCTGTTGAAATTGTGTCTCCTCCCGAATTATAAAAAATAACAACTAATTCACCCGCTTTTTAATATAATCTACCAAACCGATAATTGCCTGTTTGTATTCACTATTTTTCTGTTTATCAATAAATTGCAATGCCTGTTGTGCTTTTTCTTCCAAAAACAGTTCGGTAGCCGAAATGCCCCCGTTTTCAACAACCATGCGGATAATTGCCTGTATTTCCGTTTCCGTTCCGCCGTGATTTTTGTATTGTTGAAACCATTTTTCCCGTTCCGTTTCCGTTTTCTGTTCCAGCGCAAAAATAAACGGCAGGGTGATTTTATGTTCAAGAATATCCTTACAGGCATCTTTTTCAGAATGGCTATTTATCTTATAATCAAGCAAATCATCTTTTATCTGAAAAATAATTCCGACCTTTTTCCCAAATGTTTTCCATTGCTGTACCGTTTCCTCCGCCGCCCCTGCCGAAACCGCCCCCATTTCAAAACAGGCAGCAATCAGCGAAGCCGTTTTCTGCTGGACAACCTGTATATATTGCTCTTTCGACAAGTTATTTTCCTGCAAATGAGCAAGTTGCAACAATTCCCCGCTAATCATTTCCTGCGAAATTTGAACAACCGTCTGCAAAAGCCGCTGATTGCCCGACTGTGCAAGCAAATTCATACATTCGGCAAGCAGATAATCGCCCAGCAAAACGGATATTTTATTGTTCCACAATGCGTTAAGTGTTGGTTTGTTGTGCCGTTTTTGTCCGTTATCCACCACGTCATCGTGAATGAGGGAAGACGTATGCAGCAATTCCAACACCAAAGCCGCCGTCTGCGTTTGCTCATTGATTTTGCCATTGACGGCAGCAGAGAGAAACACCATCGCAGGACGCAACTGCTTGCCTCTGTGTGAGATAACATACGACAACACCCTGTCTATCGGCAAATTGCCATGATGCAGTTTCTGTGCGTAATACGCGTTCAATTGTGCAATTTCCGCCTCAACGGGTAAAAATATTGTTTGTAAATCAATATTCATGTATTTTTATTCTGGTTTGCAAAGATAGCATTTTTAATTGACAATGGATAATTCAAAAATTATAAAAAAATAACGAATGCCATAATGATATTTTTCCCGCAGGGAAAATATTTGCATAACCGTATGCAAGCGTAGCGCGGCTTACGGTACATGTAGAGACGTGGTATGCCGCGTCTCTACAACGGGTAAAACCACAGGTTACACTGTCGTTTCACCTGCGGTTATGCATCTGTCGCCCCTGCGGAACTTTAACCAAATAAGCAAATCAACAAAAAAATGCTATCTTTGTTGATAATTCAAAAAAAAATGGTATCTTTGCATCTTTAATAAAATTTCAATATGAAAAAGTTGTACATTATTGCGTGGAGTTTGTTTTTTGCAGGTCTTGTTCTTAAATTCTTGCATATCGTTGGGGCTAATATCCTTTTGCTTGTAAGTTGTACTATATTGTTAGTTCATAACATTATTTTTCTTTGCAAACATGTAAAAACAGATTATGCAAAGGTTTTGATTTATTTTTCCTACACGTTTATAACAATTTATGTTATGGGGAGAATTCTTTTTTGGGCGGTTGCCAAACCCATATTTCCAATTACATTTGTATTGGTAATTATCTCTTTGATAGTGCATTTGATAAAAAACGAATCGTTAAAACTGCCTCAAATTGTATTGGCGGTTTATTTTATCTTTTTTCTCGTATTTTCTTATGTTCCGTCTTACAAAGTATGTTATGCTCTTAAATTAAATACTGTTTTAAATAAGGAAGAGCGAAAAACAGATTATCGTGCGTGGGATAATTACAGTTGGTTTTTAAATTTGCGAAATAAAAAAAGCGAAGCCCTTGATGCAAATAAAAAAGCACAAGAAGCCGCTGAATTATGTGGTGCTCAACTATATCTTGTCATTTTAGAACATCATAAATCACTAATTATCAGTAATAAACAAATTGAAGCCGCTGAATGGGATACTGAATAAAGTTTTACCCAACCTCCTCCACCAGCATCGAAAGCGAAATCCGTTTCTGCCGTGTATCCACATCGACAACCCGCACTTTCACTTTCTGATTAAGTTTCACCACTGCTTTGGGGTCTGAAATATATTTTTTCGACATCTGGCTTACATGCACCAAACCGTCCTGATGCACGCCAATATCCACAAACGCCCCAAACGCAGCAATATTGACCACCACGCCCTGCAAAACCATGCCTACCCGCAAATCCGAAATATCATTAATGGTATGGTCAAACTCAAACAAATCAAACTCTTGACGCGGGTCGCGTCCGGGTTTGGACAACTCTTTCATAATATCGGTCAAGGTGGGCATGCCGATTGTGGGAGTGATAAAATCCCGCAAATTGATTTTCTTTCTTAACTCTTCATTTTCAATTAGTTCCGAAATGGTACAGTTCAATTTTTGCACCATTTTTTCAACCGTAGGGTAACTTTCGGGGTGGACACCGCTTCTGTCCAGCGGATTTTTCGCATCGCGTATCCGCAAAAAACCTGCTGCCTGTTCAAACGCCTTGTCGCCGAAACGCGGCACTTTTTTCAAGGCTGATTTTGATGTAAATCCGCCGTTTTCTTTCCGATATTCCACAATGTTTTTCGCCAGAACTTGCCCAATTCCAGATACATACGCCAGCAATTCCTTGCTCGCCGTATTCACCTCAACCCCCACCGCATTCACGCAACTTGACACCGTTTCTTCCAAACACTCCTGCAATTTCTTTTGATTTACATCATGCTGATACTGCCCTACGCCAATCGATTTCGGGTCTATTTTTATCAACTCTGCCAACGGGTCCATCAGTCGCCTACCGATTGAAACAGAGCCTCTTACCGTAATATCATGCTTGGGAAACTCTTCCCTCGCCACTTCAGAGGCTGAATAGACAGACGCCCCGTTTTCGTTTACCATTACGATAATGGGAGTTTGCTCAAAATCAACATGTTTTATAAAAAGTTCGGTCTCTCTGCCCGCCGTTCCGTTTCCGATGGCAATGGCTTCAACCTGATATTTTGTCGCCAGATGCTTCACCGTCTGATTGGCTTCAAACACCTGTATCAGAGGCGGATGCGGATAAATGGCGGTGTGTTCCAACAGATTGCCGTGTTTGTCCAAGACCACCACCTTACAGCCCGTCCGAAACCCTGGGTCAATCGCCATGACAACCTTTTCGCCCAACGGAGGAGCAAGCAGCAATTGCCGTGCATTGTCGGAAAAAACGCGGATTGCCGCCTCGTCTGCCCGCAATTTTGCCATTTGCCGCATTTCTGTTTCCAACTGCGGTTGCAATAGACGCTTGTAGGCATCTTCTATTGCATCGGCAACTTGGTCTGCTGCGGGATTATCAGATTTAATATGCAGTGCATCAATCATTTCCAGTGCCGTAACAGAATTCGGCTCTACTTTCAAACGCAGAAAACCCTCATCTTCCCCGCGAAACATCGCCAAAACCCTGTGGGACTGTGCTTTTTGCAACAATTCCTTATTATCAAAATAGATTTTATATTTTTCGCCCTCGCTTTCCTTATCCTTTGCCACTTTGGACGTGATTTCGCCTTTCTGGACAAAAAGTTTACGCAGTTTTGCACGGGTAACATCGTGTTCGCTAATCATTTCCGCGATAATATCCCGCGACCCGCTCAAAGCCTCTTCCGCCGAATTCACGCCCAGTTCCGCATTGATAAACGGCATTGCCCATTCCTGCACATTGCCGCTGTGTTGGGCGTAGATTTTCATTGCCAACGGCTCGAGACCCTTTTCCTTGGCGATACTTGCCTTGGTTTTGCGTTTGGGTTTGTAGGGAAGGTACAAATCTTCCAGTTCAAACATAGTCTGTGCGGCTTCGATTTTTTGTTTCAGTTCGGGGGTAAGTTTTCCCTGCTCGTTGATAGAGTTTAGAATGGTTGTCCGTCTGTTTTCCAGTTCCAGCAGTTGTTTCCAGCGGTCGCGGATAGCGATGATGGTAACCTCGTCCATTGAGCCCGTCGCCTCTTTTCGATAGCGGGCGATAAAGGGAATGGTAGCCCCTTCGTTCAACAGGTCTATCACATTTTGAACGTTGCCCGACGGCAAATGCAATTCCTGTGCTATTTTTGCAGAAAAATTCATGTGTAAATAATCTATAATTTGGAGTAACGGAATGGGGATTTATTTTATTGTAATTAACAAGAAAATCAAGGGTTGGATTTACCGCAACAACTTCTTTATCTCATGCAATTTCAACAACGCCTCCACAGGAGTAAGATTGTCAATATTGATATTCAATATATCTTCCTTGATTTGAAGCAACAAAGGGTCATTCAGATTGATAAAACTCAACTGCACGGCAGGGTCGTCCTTTGCGGTAGAAGCCGTTAATCCTTTTGCCAGATTTTCATGTTCAGATTTTTCCAGTTTCTTCAGAATTTCATCGGCACGGGTAAGGACTGCCTGTGGCATTCCCGCCATGCGTGCCACGTGAATACCGAAACTGTGTTCCGTCCCGCCTGCTACTAACTTTCTGAGAAACAGCACTTTATTGTTAATCTCTTTGACCGTTACATGAAAATTTTTAATCCGATTAAACTTGTCCGCCATTTGGTTCAACTCATGGTAATGGGTGGCAAACAACACCTTCGCCCGATGCGATTTGTGTTCATGCAGAAACTCGGCAATCGCCCATGCAATAGAAACTCCGTCGTAAGTACTTGTGCCTCTGCCTATTTCGTCCAGCAAAATCAAACTGCGGTTGGATATGTTGTTGAGAATGCTCGCCGTTTCGTTCATTTCCACCATAAAGGTTGATTCGCCCGAAGATATATTGTCGGACGCACCAACGCGGGTGAATATCTTGTCTACCAGTCCAATAGCAGCAGCATCGGCGGGAACAAACGAGCCGATTTGTGCCAGCAGCACTATCAATGCCGTTTGCCGCAACAGCGCAGATTTCCCCGACATGTTGGGACCTGTAATTATCAATATCTGTTGTTTTTCATTGTCCAGATACATATCGTTGGCGATGTATTTTTCACCAACAGGCAACTGCATTTCAATCACGGGGTGTCTTCCATTTTGAATATCAATTACATAACCCTCATTTATTTCTGGCTGAACGTAATTATTGGCAGATGCCAAAGCAGAAAAACTATGCAAAACGTCTAATCGGGCAATCAATTCCGCATTCCGCTGAATGGGTTGTATCCATTCCTGCATGGCAAGCAGCAACTCGCTATAAACCCGCTGTTCAATGACTAAAATTTTATCTTCCGCCCCCAAAATTTTGGCTTCGTATTCCTTCAATTCCTCCGTAATATAACGTTCGGCATTGGTAAGGGTCTGTTTTCGAATCCATTCGCGCGGGACTTTGTTTTTGTGTACATTGCTCACTTCCAGATAATACCCGAAAACGTTGTTGTAACTCACTTTCAGCGAAGGTATTCCTGTCCGTTCTGCTTCTTTGCGTTGAATATCAATTAAATAATTTTTTCCCGAAGAAGAAATATTGCGCAAATCGTCCAATTCCTTATCCACGCCTTTGGCAATCACGTTGCCCTTTAAAATATTGGAGGGCGGGTCATTGACAATCGTATCTTTAATTCGTTTGCGGATAATTTTTGCCTCGTTCAACTGACTGCTAATCATCTCTAAAACAGGATTATCCGTCCGTTTCAAAACCGTTTTTATCTCTTCTACGGCATAGAGTGCATTTTTTATCTGCATCAGTTCGCGGGGATTGGCACGGGCGACTGCCGCCTTGGAAATCAGGCGTTCCAAATCGCCAATCAATTTTATCTGTTCCGCAATCTGTTGCGAAATGTAATGATTTTCAATGAGAAAAGAAACCACCGTTTGGCGTTCCTCTATCAATTTTTTATTTTTCAACGGCAAAAGCAACCATTTCCGCAACAGACGCGACCCCATCGGCGAAATGTTTTTATCTATCACGTCCAACAACGAAACGCCGCCCTCCGAAGAGGAGGAAATAAGTTCCAAATTGCGAATGGTAAAACGGTCTAACCACACATATTGGTCTTCTTCTATGCGGGAAATTTTTGTGATGTGCGATACTTCATTATGCTGTGTTTCAAATAGATAGTGCATTGCAGCACCGCCTGCCACCAACCCGTGCGTGTGATTTTCCACGCCGAAGCCCTTAAAAGAAGTGGTGTTGAAATGTTTCAACAGCAAATCATGGCTAAATTCGGGGGTAAACACCCAATCTTCAAAAGTTGAACACAAATATTTATCGCCGAATTCCGATTTGAAAAGGGGCAATTTGATTTTTTCCACCACCATTTCGCTGGGGGCAAAACTTTGCAACAACTTGTCAATATAGGCAGGATTTCCCTGCGCAACATAAAATTCTCCCGTAGAAATATCCAAAAAAGCAATGCCGAGCGTGCAAGTATCGTGAAAATGAATGCTTCCCAAAAAATTGTTGCATTTGGTCTCCAAAATCAAATCATTATAAGATACGCTTGGCGTAACCAACTCAGTAACACCACGTTTGACAATGGTTTTTGCCAATTTCGGGTCTTCCAACTGGTCGCAGATAGCCACACGCAGTCCCGCCCGTACCAATTTCGGCAAATAGGTGTCCAACGCATGATGCGGAAAACCCGCCAACTCCACTTTCGCCGCCGCCCCGTTGGAACGATGCGTAAGCACTATCCCCAAAATCTTCGAGGCGCGAATGGCATCTTCCCCGAAAGTTTCATAAAAATCACCCACCCGAAACAACAACACCGCATCGGGATATTGTGCCTTGAACGAATTGTACTGCTTCATCAAAGGCGTTTCGGTTACCTTTCCGCATGCTATCTCTACTTCCTCAAATAACTGTTCCACTGTTTTTTACAAAAAATTTATTTATTTTTTATAACAAATACAAAGATAACATTTTTTTATTGAAAGTTGAAAATTATTTTTATCATTTTATCTCCGCATACATTTATCATTTTTATCGCTATTTTTAATTGAAAATGCTATCTTTGCATATCACTAAAAATTAAAGTCATTTTGAAGTTATTTGTAATATTGGCGAGAGTTCCTTACCCACTCGAAAAGGGAGATAAACTGCGGGCATTCAATCAGTTGAAAATCTTATCGCAGCAGCACAGCGTTTATTTGTTTGCTTTGAACGATGCAAAATTACATGAAGATGCCCGAAACATTTTGTCTTCTTTTTGCAAGGAAGTACATATTTTCAATCTACCGAAAAGCAGTATTTTTTGGAATTTGACGCGTTTCTTTTTTTCCGACAAACCTTTGCAGTGCGGTTATTTCTATAATGCTGAGGCTCAATCACAAATAAACAAACTGATTGCTGAAATACAACCCGACCATATTTACGCCCAACTTATCCGCACCGCTGAATATGTTAAAAATCAACCTGTTGGGAAAACACTTGATTATCAAGATGTACTTTCAAAAGGCATGTTTCGGTTGATGGAACGGGCATCTTTCTGGAAACGCTGGCTTTATGCGTTGGAATACAGGCGGTTGCTGAAATATGAACGGGATATTTTTCCGTATTTCAACCACAAAACCATTATTACGGGCGTGGACAGAGATTTGATGCTTCATGCAAAAAAATCAGAAATCGTTGTTGTTCCAAATGGTGTTGATTTTGAGGCATTTCACCCCATTACATGCGAAAAAAACTACGATTTGATTTTTACAGGAAACATGTCCTATCTTCCCAACATTGTGGCAGCGGAATACATTGTAAATGAAATACTTCCCGAACTGAGAAAACACCGTCCGAACGTTCGCATTGCACTTTGCGGGGCAAATCCGTCTTCGCGGGTGAAGCAACTGCAAAATGAAAATGTGGAAGTTACGGGCTGGGTGGAAAATATTCAGCAATATTATGCGAAATCACGTATTTTTATCGCGCCCATGGAATTGGGAACGGGTTTGCAAAACAAACTCTTGGAGGCGATGGCAATGAAAATCCCCTGCATCACTTCCCCGCTGGCGAACATGCCGTTAAAGGCTGTGCATCAGAAAGATGTGATTGTTTGTGCCGCTGTTTCCGAATACGTTCAAGCCATCGAAAGCCTGTTGTCGCAACCGCAACAGTATGAAGCCATTGCCGAAAACGGGTATCATTTTGTGCGGGAAAACTACAATTGGGAACGCACTACACAAATTTTAAACAATTTGATTTCCAATGAAATATCCTCGTAAGGCTGTACTTTTTTCCTTGCTGGCAATCACCTGCATCGGACTGTTTTTTCTGGATATTATTTGGGGAAGCGTCCGCATTCCATTTTCTACCCTGTTTTCTTCGGAAAATACTGTTTATCAAGATATTATTTATGATTTCCGTCTTCCAAAAGCAATCACGGCAATTGTGGCGGGCGGGGCTATTTCGCTGGCGGGACTGATTATGCAAACCCTTTTCCGCAACCCCTTGGCAGAACCTTACGTGCTGGGTATCAGTTCGGGAGCAGGTTTGGGAGTGGCACTTTTTTTGATGGCGAGTTCCTGTATGCCGCTGTTTTTACTGCAAAGCGGGTTCGGCATGGCAATCGCCGCCATGCTCGGAGCGGCAATCGTGCTGATGATAACGCTAACCGCCTCATTTAGAATTTCAAACGCTATGTCCCTGTTAATCATTGGGATAATGTTAGGACAAATTGCAGGCTCGCTCATCAGCATTCTGCAAAACTACAGCAACCCCGATTCACTGAAACTGTACATCGTTTGGACTTTCGGCAGTTTATCCGCTGTTACATGGAGTTACCTCAAAATAATGCTTCCGCTGGTGATGGCGGGCATTTTCATTGTTTCCGCCATACAAAAATCGCTAAACGGCTTTCTGTTAGGCGAATCCTACGCCAAAGGCTTGGGCATATCCATTTTGCGGACGCGCGGATTGATTATCCTTTCCGCCACTCTTTTAGCGGGAAGCGTAACCGCATTTACGGGACCGATTGCCTTTATCGGCATTGCCGTTCCGCACATTGCCCGCAGTCTTTTCCGCAGCTCCAACCACAAAATTACCATACCCGCTTCCCTGCTTTGCGGAAGTTGCCTGCTGCTGTTGTGCGATTTGGCAACGCAATTGCCTGCAAGCGGATACGTTTTGCCTCTCAATGCAATCAGTGCGTTGGTGGGTGCGCCTGTTGTTATTTGGATTGTTATGGGTATTCGGAAAAAATAATTTCAAATTCCGCAAAAAAATCAAATTTTGTTTGTTATTTCAAAAAAAAATTGTACCTTTGCAAATTGGTATAAATAAAAGAAAGCGAATACAGAAACAATGAGCAGAAATAACCTGTTGCAAACAAAGGAATTAAGCATCGGATACGGCAGCCATACCGTAC
>Ga0268262_10003207_pt1 | contig 17939 bp, 19 predicted proteins | sample TergutNc150P3_FD_190354 | JGI IMG/M metagenome (GOLD analysis project Ga0268262, IMG submission 190354) | Nasutitermes corniger P3 segment gut microbial community from laboratory colony in Florida, USA - Nc150 P3 (SPAdes) (version 2) | ecosystem: Host-associated > Arthropoda: Insects >...
TTTAGCCGCCTTAGCTCAGCTGGTAGAGCACTTGACTTGTAATCATGAGGTCTCCGGTTCAATTCCGGGAGGCGGCTCTGTCAACTGCTGTTGGTTTGGCGGTTGTTTAGAAAAAAGGTTTTAGTATTCGGGGAGTTTCCAGAGTGGTCAAATGGGGCAGACTGTAAATCTGTTGGCTCAGCCTTCGAAGGTTCGAATCCTCCACTCCCCAACTTGGCGACATAGTGTTTCTATGTCGCTTTTTTTATTTAGATGCGTGCCGCTTCAAATTCTCATAAGTTTGCCTGAGCGTTTCGTGTTGCACCGAGGCGGGCTTAAATTTGAGGACGGCAAACACCAGCTGGACAAAAAAACCAATCGCGAGAGCGGATATTACCGTGCCGATTCCAACCATCCCGCCTAGCGCCCATCCAGCGATTGTTACCGTCAATTCGACCATAATCCGGCAAACTCCGACCGGTATCCTTGTTTTTCGGTTCAGGACAACCATCAGGCTGTCCCTGGGACCGGCGCCGAAACCCGACTTAATGTAAAAATATGTTCCGACGGCAATGATAAATAGCCCAACAAGCAGCATGACAATTCCGCTTACGTAATTTTGAGCCAGGGGTAGAATGCCAGTAAACATAATTATATCAATAATTACGCCGATCAGAACCATGTTTAATATCGATCCAAGCCCGATTTTTTCGCCCAGTGCCATGACCAGAGCCCCGACAAAAATTCCCACTAAAATTGACGCCGTGCCAAAGCTAAATCCCGCTTTTTGCGAAAGGCCCGCGTGGAAAGCATCCCAGGGAGCGTATCCTATATTGGCCCTTAGAGTAACGACAATTCCAAGGGCATACAGAAAAAGTCCGAACATCAGGTTAATAAAACGAAAAACGAATTGTCTCATGGCTATTGATTTAACCATAAATTTACATATAATATAACTAGATCATGCCGATAGAAGCCGAGAAAAGCCCCTTTTACGCACAGGGGCTTCGTTTTTCCTGTACAAGGTGTTCCGCCTGCTGCCGTTTTGATAGCGGATTTGTCTTTCTTTCCGAAAAAGACGCGTCCATGCTTGGTGCCGCTTTAAATATGGGTTATGACAAGTTTACAGAGGCCTATTGCCGCTGGGTTCCCGCTGAAAACGGGGATCTTAGGTTGACGCTAAAGGAAAAATCAAATTACGACTGTATTTTCTGGGCAAAAGAACCGGTTGAAGGCTGCATGGTTTACGATAAAAGGCCCCTTCAATGCCGTTCTTTCCCTTTTTGGCCCTCTATAGTGAATAGCAAAAATAATTGGGAAATGACAGCCCAAAGCTGTCCGGGCATGGGCAAGGGAGAACTCCATTCCCAGGATTCAGTTGATAAATGGTTGGCTGCCAGCGAAAAGGAACCAATAATTTCCAGAAACAATATTTCAAGGGAAAAACAGGGAGTATTTTGATGCAAATCCGGTTTTGGGGGGTGCGCGGTTCTTTGCCTTCGCCTCTGCTGCCTTCCCAAATCAGAAGTAAAATTTCGGCTGTTTTGGAAAGGCTTACCCCCGGAGACCTTGAAAGTCCGGGAAGCCGCGAACGTTTCCTTGCCGGCCTTCCTCCCTGGCTTTTTGGATCGGTGGGGGGCAATTCTCCCTGCGTATCGGTGCATCTGGACAATACCGATGAGATTATCATTTTTGACGCCGGATCGGGAATAAGGGAACTTGGATTGGCTATTTCAAAAGAAAAGACAAAACCTTCAAAATACCATATCTTTTTTTCCCATTTTCATTGGGATCATATTATGGGAATACCTTTCTTTAGTCCCGCATACGATTCGTCGGTAAGGATAAATTTCTACTCGTTGTTTGCTTCCATGGAAACAGCCTTAAACGACCAAATGACTGCTCCGTATTTTCCGATACACATGGATTCCATGCCTTCTAAAAAATTTTATTGTACTATGTCTGCTCCGGTTACTATTTCCGGCGTTACCGTTTCTTACCACAAATTGAACCATCCCGGAGATTCGTATTCATATAAGCTTGACGACGGAAAGCATAAATTTATCTATGCTACAGATACCGAGCTTTCCGCCGACGATTTTATAAAAAATGATGAAAATTCTTCTTATTTTTCCGAAGCCGATGTAATCGTCATTGACGCTCAGTATACATTGGGGGAAGCCATTGAAAAATATAACTGGGGGCACAGCGCTTTCAGCCTGGCGGTAGACTTCGCGGCCAACTGGAACATCAAGCACGTGGTCTTTTTTCACCATGACCCGACATACGATGATCATAAGCTTTTTACCATTCTTCAGTCCGCAAAGTGGTATACTGAAAGGTTGAATATAAGTGGGATAAAGTTAAGCCTTGCTATAGAAGGCATGGAAATTTGCCTATAAACAGGCGTGGATGTTAATGGTTAAGGCGATCCGTAATTTTTTTAAATTCCTCAGTGCCATAATTGCCCTGGCGGTGGTGGTATTGTCTGTAGTTATAGGTCTGGCCGTTTATTTCAACTCTCCCCCGAAAAGCAAGCCTTTTCCCATTGAAGAGAGCATGCGCCTTGAAAAAGACGGGGATTTGTTTATCAAAATACGGGACGGAGAATCCGCTTTATCCGTCGGCAGGCGGCTTGAAACGGCGGGGGTTATACGAAGCCAGTACTTTTGGTATTTTCTGTTTCGCCTGGACGACGAGCAAATAAAGACAGGCTCCTACAAATTTGAACTTCCCGCGAGCCAGTTAAAAATTCGCTCAATATTGACCGGCGGGGAACAAATCCTCGTAAGGGTAACAATCCCGGAAGGAGTCACCCTTAAAAAAACAGCCGGGATTCTTGAGGACTCCGGTATTTGCGAGGCGGAGAAATTCCTTGCCGCTTCTTCTTCAAAGGAAATCCTGAATGCGTATCATGTGCCCGGCGCGACAATGGAGGGCTACCTTTACCCCGACACATACCTTTTCCCGCTTGGTTATCCGGCCCCCAAAGTGGTTCAGGCTATGGCGGAAACTTTTTTCTTGCGCCTTGAAAGCATTTCCCCCGAAGTCGCTTCCATAAGTCCTTCGGAACTGAATGCCCGCGTTATAATTGCTTCTATCGTGGAAAGGGAATACCGCGTTCCGGAAGAAGCACCGCTTATGGCGGGGGTGTTTTTTAACCGGCTTAAAATTGGCATGGCTCTTCAATCCTGCGCTACCGTTGTTTATGTAATAACCGAAGTCCAGGGCAAGCCGCATCCTGAGCAATTGTTTAACAGAGATCTCGAAATACGGGATCCCTACAATACCTATTTAAGGCCGGGACTTCCGCCGGGGCCTATTTCAGCCCCGGGTGAAACTGCCCTTAAAGCGGCCTTTTATCCAAGTTCATCGGACTACCTTTACTTCAGACTGACGGATATAAGCACTGGGCGGCATTATTTTTCACGTACCCTGGATGATCATATCCGGGCGGGAACTCTTTACGTAAAGGGAAGGTAGCGGTGCCTTATATTGCAAAGTCTTCAATCCAGGAACTAACGGATCATCTGGATGCCAGTGCCGTTGTCTCTGATTATCTTCACCTGGAAAAGCGTGGGGGCCGTCTCTGGGCCTGCTGCCCCTTCCATAAGGAAAAAACTGCCTCTTTTACGGTAAACCCCGACCTGAAGACCTATTATTGTTTCGGCTGCCATAAGGGCGGAACGATGATTAATTTTATTATGGAGATGGATAAGCTCAGCTTCCCCGAGGCGGTTGAACTTCTGGCAAAGAAGACCGGGGTGGAACTGGTTTATGAAAACTCTGCCGGAGGGAACTTTTCCGCCGAGGAAGAGGAGAAAAAAAAGAAAAAAGAGGAACTTTTTGAGCTTTATCGCCGTATTTCAGGCTCTTTTCATCATTTTTTGCTAAAAAACCCTGAAGCCCGCCCCGCATTGGATTATATTATAACAAGGGGCGTAAATAGCGAAATGATAGAACATTTCGGTCTGGGCTATTCTCCGGCTGACCGATACTGGCTCAATACATTTCTTTCCGAAAAAGGGTATTCAAAAGAGTTTCTTGCCGCATCAGGGCTTTTTTCCTCCAGAGATACGCGTTCCTCTTTTTTTTCAGGAAGGATTATATTTCCAATCAAAGACCAACAGGGGAGAAATGTCGCTTTTGGAGGGCGGTATTTGCCGGGGCAGGCCTCCGAAAGGGAGGGCTGGGAACCGCCCAAATACATAAATTCCCCGGAATCTGTAATCTACAAAAAGGGCGAAACCCTTTACGCTTTGGACGTAGCCCTGCCTGAAATTCGCAGGACAAAAACCGCGTATATCGCTGAGGGATACATGGATGTCATAGCCCTGCATCAGGCTGGCATAACGAATGCCCTTGCTCCCCTGGGAACGGCATTTACGGACGCGCAGGCTAAACTGCTCCAGCGCTGGGTAGAAAAGGTGGTCTTCTTTTTTGATTCCGATGAAGCGGGCCGGGTAGCGGCCAATAAAGGAATTTATACTTGCCGGAGAAACGGCCTTTCCTGTGCCGTTGTGTTCCCGGACGCGGCTGTCGCATGGGAAAAATCTTTTCCCAAGGACCCTGCCGACATTTTAAAAGATTTCGGAAGCGAAGCGCTGCAGAAGGCCGCAAAATCTATTATCAGCGACCTGGATTTTTTACTGTCTAGGGCCAAGGATCTTTACGGCAGCTCAGGAACGGAAGGAAAAGCAAAAGGCGTAGCGTACGTCTTTCCCTATATTGAGCTTTTGGATTCGGAAGTGGCCAGAGCTTCCTGTATTGAAGCGGCCGCCGATGCCTTTGGATTGCTCCCCGCCGTAATAGCCGGTGATTTCAGTCGTTACGCTTCCGGTCAAAAAAAGGCGGTGGGTGCAAAAGAAGCGTCCAATTTCGCTTCAGATGGCGCTTCAATTGAAAAGGCCGATTTGCCAATCCGCATGAACGATGAAATCTTGCTTTTAATTGTCGTTGCTTTGGATTATGTTTCTTCCGGCAATAATGATAAAAGAGAGAAGCTTTTTCTCAATTTTCGTTTTTCGCTGGAAATAAACGATTTTGAAGATTCAAACGCAAAGGAGATTTACGTTGCTTTGGAAGAATGTTTCAGATACGGAGAAGACAGTATGGATGAATTACTGGCGCGTATTTCTTCACCTGAACTGAAAAAATTCCTTTTGGAGCGCAGTGTTTCAGGAGAATTTTCAATCAATGCCGAACAATTTGTAAATGACGGTATAAAAAAAATCAAAAGAAAAGAACTGGAACACAGGCAGGAAGAAATAATTATAAAACTTCGCTCGTTCAAAAAAAAATCCGCCGGTGAAGGCAACGGTTTGGAAGCGACGGACGATGTCGCGGATGCAATCCGAGAACTGCTTGCCGAAAAGATGCAGGTTGACGATGAGTTAAACCAAATGAAGCAAGGAAGATTATCATGCCTGAATTGAAACGAAAGATTAAAAAAGCCGCAGTGCCGCCCGCCGCAAGCGCGGACATCCGGGATGGGGCGGCGCAAAACGAAGCTCTCGATCCCGCAGTGGTAAAGCTTATTGATTACGCTAAAGAAAAGAAAGAAATATTTTTTGAGGAACTTGCGGATTATCTGCCGGAGCACATTGCAAATACCGACAAAATCGAACAGGTACTTGCTCTTCTGGCTGAAAACAATATCCAGGTAATTGAAGAAGAAATTACTGAAGAAGAAGAAACGGAAAGCAGGAAGGCGGATCCTGAAAAGAAGCGCCTGGTTTACAACGAAAAAGAAACATCCGTTGATGATCCTATCCGGCTTTATCTAAGGGAAATCGGCAGGGAAAACCTGCTTACAGCCGAGCAGGAAATCCACCTTTCAAAGCAAATGGAAGACGGTGAAAATATTATCAAAAGGGTGCTAAAAAAATCCGCGATGATAATACCTGAGTTTTATCACATTGCCGGAAAAGCTTTTTCAAAGAAAGACCTCCGTGAGTTAAACCTTTCCAAAAAAGAAATAACAGAGCACATGACGGAGCGGCGCAGGCTGAATCAATTTTATAAAGAAACTTTAAGGCTTGCCCTTCCTGATCTTAAAAATTACATGGAAATTAAGCACAGGCTGTTCAAACGGGGAATGAATATTTTAGAAGATAGCGAATTGACCGAGATTAGGGGCCGCCTTATGAAAATAATTGGGGCCGCAGAGATTCACCCAGACGAAATCGCCGGCTTTTCCGAAAAATTCATCCAGGCTTCAAAACGGATAAAGCGTTACAAAAAAGATCAGGAGCGAATCCAAAAACATCTCCATGTCAATTCGCTAAAGGAATTGCGATCGCTTGGACGTGCTCTTACGATAAAGGAAGAGCGGGAAAAGCTGGAAGAGGCTCTGGGTTTAAGCCCCGATGAAATAAAGGACAAAATCAGCCAGATCCAGGTAACCGAAAAAAAGCTTCGCCAAATGGAAGCGGAATTTGAGGAATCCATTGAACACATAAACCTTATGGCGAAAGAAATTAACCGCGGCCGGATAATGATGAAAAACGCCAAGGACAGGCTTATCAAGGCAAACCTGCGGCTTGTCGTTTCAATTGCCAAAAAGTATACAAACCGGGGGCTTCATTTCTTCGATCTTGTCCAGGAAGGAAACATAGGCCTTATTAAAGCGGTTGAAAAATTCGAATATAAAAAGGGCTTCAAGTTTTCAACATACGCTACCTGGTGGATAAGGCAGGCTATCACCAGGTCAATTTCGGATCAGGCCAGAACCATCCGTGTTCCCGTACACATGATCGAACAGATCAACAAGGTAGTAAGAGAATCACGGCAGCTTATGCAGGTGCTGGGCCGGGAACCCACAGACGAGGAAATCGCCGAAAAGCTGGGCTGGACTGCCCAGCGTGTTAAGTCTGTTAAGAACGTCGCAAGAGAACCTATAAGCCTGGAAACTCCAATCGGAGAAGAAGACGATTCCCTTTTGGGGGACTTTATAGAAGACAAAGATGTGGAAAATCCATCTAACCAGACTCAGTTCAAGATGCTTCAGGAGGAGATAATAACCATACTCAAGACTCTGCCTGCCAGGGAACAGGACGTGCTTAAAATGCGTTTTGGCCTTGACGACGGCTACTCCCTGACCCTTGAAGAAGTAGGACTCTACTTTAATGTCACCCGTGAAAGAATCAGGCAGATTGAAGCAAAAGCCCTCCGCCGCCTAAGGCATCCCAAACGCAGCCGCCGCCTAAAGGACTATCTTGATCACTAATTTGCTTGTAATTTCTTATTTTTTTATATAATATTTGCCAGGTTAGGCTATCGAAATTCATCTTTATGAGGGGAAGTCATGGAAAAGGTGTTGGAAACACTAAAAACGCTGCAGGATATATTGTCTGAAAAAATCAGTCTGGAACAAAAGATCCAGGAAATTCCGAAGTTGCTTATCAAGCAGGAAGAGCTTCTTGCAAGGATGAAAAAAACCTACATTGAAAAAAGCCTGGAGTGCGAGAAAGCAAAAGCCGCGGAATCTGAATACCGCAATTCCCTTTTTGAAGCCGAAGCCAAAAGGGAAAAAGCGGAAAAAAACATGGAATCAATAAGTACCCAACGGGAGTATGAGGCTCTGGATAAGGAAATTAAAGACGCGGCGGGGTTGGAACAGGAATTTCGCAATAAGCTTCAACGTGAAGTCCGGAATGTCTCCGAACTTAATGAAGAAATAAAGCAGAGTCAGGCTCTTATTGATCAACAAGAGGCGGAACTGGAGGAAAGGCGCAGGGATATTGAAAAAGAGATTGCCTTAAAAGAGTCTCAGTTAAAGGCGCTCTCGCAAAAAGAAAACGATCTTGCTTCGGATCTTAACGACCCTGATGTGCTTTTTAAGTTTGAAAGAATAATCAGGAATAAAATGGGCAAGGGTATTGTCGCAATAAAGGGCGGCGTCTGCATGGGCTGCCACATGATCCTTCCCGCCCAATTTGCCAATACGGTCCGCCAGGGCGAAGAGATTGTTTTCTGCCCGTATTGTTCCAGGATTCTCTTTTATGAAGAATCGGAACAGAGCGAAGAAGACCTGTTTAACGATGAAGATTCCGGCAGTCTTTCGGATCTGGACGATATGGAAGACGAAGATTATGATGAAGACGAGGAAGAGGACGAAAAAGTAAGCGCGGATTATGATGATTAATTTAGCGATGAACCAGGCTGCCGCTTTGGGTTCGTCCATAGGATGAACCCAGGGAGGAAAGTCCGGGCTCCGCAGGGCATGATGCCGGGTAACACCCGGGCCTGGCCGCTAAACCGGTCAGGACAGAAAGTGCAACAGAAAGCATACAGCTTGGCAGTTTTTATAATTGCACGGCAAAGGTGAAATGGCGGGGTAAGAGCCCACCGCGGCACTGGTAACAGCGCCGGCTTATGGAGTTTTGGCGTAGCCGAAACTACGGAGCTAATTTTCATCGAAAGATGAAAATTATCCGGCAAACCTCATCAGGAGCAAAGTCAAGCAGCAGCAGGGCGGCCCGTCCAATGCTGCGGGTAGGCTGCACAGAGAGCGGTCGCAAGGCCGTTCCAAGACAGATGGCAGCAGAAGAAAGGCCTCTGGCCTTTCTTCACAGAACCCGGCTTATGGTTCATCGCTTTTTTTACCAGAAAAAATTCAGTGAAGGTGCGGGCGAGCGTTGTGGCCAAAACGCGTGTTGTGAACCCGGCTTTGAAGCCGCCAGCATTTAAAGCATCCAGCGTAGATTAAAAAACGTGAGTTCGGCAAAATATGGAAGCATTTGGGCATACATTTCTAAAAAAGCTATTGTTTGCAAGATGATACAGTTGGGTAGGTTTGTAAAAGCCACTATTGCTTTTTTTTCTGCTGGGTATATTTCTGTAAAACTATGTCAAATTCATGATTGAATTGTTGCTTTAACTGGGACAGTTCCTTGATATAGTATATTCTTCTCATCTTGTTTTGTCATTTTTGGTTCTCCTGGAAATTCAAGAAAAAGTTGATAAGGCAATATGTCCAATACTTCAATAATTCGCTGTAAAACGTCAGGCGAAGGGAAGTTTTTCCCGTTTTCAACCGCGTTAAGGTAGTTCGGCGTTATATTTGCCAATTCTGACAGTTTCATCTGACTCAATTTTTTTTAAGGAGTTTTCAATATGAACAGCAAATTGAAAGTCATTATTGCCACTATTGCAGTGGTACTCGTCTTCTTCGCGACGGCTTGTACAGCCTCGGCACAAACCATCAACAGCGCTGAAGCGCTGAAAGAATACCTTGACAAACAGCCAGCCAATAGTCCTGATAAACCAATTAAGGTTACTTTGAGCGCCAATGCCCAGATGATGAAAAATATCGTGGCGGCTATAAATTCCGCAGGCAAATATGTGGGCCTTAACTTTTCTGGCAATGCTTTAACGATCATGCCTAATAATGCTTTCTATGATGAATCCACAGAAAAAGGATGCGCTCTGCTTACCGCAATAACAATACCGAAAAGCGATACCTATATTGGGGCAAGGGCTTTTTATAATTGCGCAAGCCTTACCAGCGTAAGGTTTGAAGGCACAGATGCGTACCCTGCTATCAGTCTTGGTGGTGATGGGCCAATTCAAGGCGACTTATTCGACAAGTACCGTGCGGGTGGTATAGGAACGTATACGAGGCCAAACGGCTCAAGCGAAACATGGACGAAGCAGTAGCAATGGTAATGAAGCCATGAAAAACTTAAAGCTTTTTGCCGTTATCATAATTCTGTTATCCTCTCTTTCCATAAGCTCCTGTGACGGACTGATGACAGGCGATTTCAAATCTTTTGATAGCAGACTGTGGGGAACATGGGTCTCCTATGACACAATAACTATTGATGGATATGCAGAAGACTGGACATCGCTGGTGGCGATGACAGTAGACGCCCCTTCAGAGATTTTCCAAAGGGGTACCTCTTAGAGGGTACTCGGAAGGTGGAGAAATCTTCATTGAATATGGCGGAGCTGATTTGTTGTTCTAAAGGCTGACCTGCTGAGGAAGGTTACATTCTTTGCTCAAAAGTTCCTGTAGGCTTTTAAACTTTTCTTCTTCCAAATTTAGCTGTTGAAGCCCGCCCTTCTTTCTTATGCAAATAGAACTAAAAGGTACTTTGCCGCAACAACATGCTGCCATGCTTTCTGTTTTGATTATTTCAAAATCCTTATTTTCACAGATTGTTGTCTTTTTTGTCATACTATCTCCTGGTAACTACTTGCCACCTCGGAGAATTGAACTCCAGACACGCAGATTTTCAGTCTGCTGCTCTACCAACTGAGCTAAGGTGGCCAGACAATAGCACCGCGAGGCGGTGTTAATTGAACAAATAAACATGGCCCAAGCGCTAATAATGGCTGCACTGAACCAATAATGTAAGCCAACCTTTAGGTTGGCGTCCGCGCCGCATAATAAAACGGCTAAGAATTACTAACACATCAGAATAAAATAGTCAATATACAACGTTACTTTCCGCCTTTCTTGGCCTTGACAGTTTTTTTTGCCTTTGCAGAAGCCTTGGGAGCCTCATACCTGTCCAGGGAACTTGCCGGGAACAGGCCTTCCTGACATTCATGGCTATCAGAAAACCAGGTGGTGTTTACCATCTTGGTGTCTTCTTCGATGGATTGGACGACCATTAGTGGACTGTTGGGAAGTCCTGATGCGATTACAACGTCTCCTACAAGCCGTTCAGTTGCTCTTACGCTCATTAAAAACTCCTGCTATATAAATTAGTTTAAAAAATATAGCACACAATAAAAAATAAGTATACGACATTAAAACGTCGTATACTTTTCTACGATAGGCGACATTAAAACGTCGCCTATCTCTTAATCCATGCAATAACGGACAACAGGCATTCGCGCCGCCTTAACATCATCTGGCCTTCCGATAGCCGTCGTTAAAGGCGCAGCGCTGAAAGCGCCAGGCTCTTTATTGGCCCTTTCATAAAGAGAGATGAAAGCGTCGGCGGCTTCGTCAAGCGTTTCCTTCGATTCGGTTTCTGTGGGCTCCACCATCAGGGCTTCATGTACGATAAGTGGGAAGTACATTGTCGGGGGGTGCATGCCTTTGTCCTGCAGGGCCTTGGCCATGTCCATGGCGGAAACTCCGCAGCTCTCCTTGAGTTTTTCAAGGGAAATTACGAATTCATGCATGCACGGGCTGGCTGTCGAAATGTGGAATTTCTCCCTTAATCTTTGCATCAGGTAATTTGCGTTGAGGACTGCGGTTCTTGCGGATTCGGGAATGTTTTCCTTGCCGAGCATAAGCAGGTATGCGGCGGCTTTTACCACAACAAGGAAATTGCCGTAAAACGCTTTAACCCTTCCGATGCTCTGTGGATGATCTTCGGAGCTTTCGCCTTCCATGGAATCAATAGGCATAAAGGGGATGAGTTCTTTTTTGCATCCCACAGCGCCCGAACCCGGGCCGCCGCCGCCGTGCGGAGTGGAGAAAGATTTATGCAAATTAAGGTGAACCGCGTCAAAGCCCATGTCTCCGGGACGGACAATACCCATGATTGCGTTCAGGTTTGCCCCGTCGTAATAGTTCAGCCCTCCTGCTTCGTGTACAAGCCTGGTTATTTCAAGAATATTTGGATCAAAAATTCCAAGCGTGTTGGGATTGGTCAGCATGAGGCCCGCAGTGTCTGCCCCAAGAACCGCTTTAAGGGATTCGAGGTCAATACAGCCAGAGCTGTTTGAAGCGATGTTGATTACCTCGTAGCTCACCATGTTCGCGGTCGCTGGATTGGTTCCATGGGCGCTGTCGGGAATTATTATTTTTGTGCGAGAAGAATCTTTCCTGCTCATGTGGTACGCCTTGAAAAGAAGCAGTCCGGTAAGCTCGCCGTGCGCTCCGGCGGCGGGCTGGAAACTGAGAGCGTCCATGCCGGTTATTTCCTTCAGGTATTCCGAGGCAATATCCAGGATCTTGCGGCAACCCTGAACGCTGTGCGTCGGCTGAAGGGGATGAATATTCGCGAAACCCGGCAGAGAGGCGATTTCCTCGTTTACCTTTGGGCTGTACTTCATCGTGCAGGAACCCAGCGGATAAAAGCCGTCGTTGACGCCGAAGGCCCGTTTTGCCATTGCGCTGTAATGCCGGGATATTTCGTTCTCGTCCATGGAAGGAAGGCGGGCCTTAACCTTTCTAAGCATATTTTCAGGAAGCTCATGGTAACTTACATCGCAGGGAGGAAGGATAGAGCAGCCCCTTCCTTTTTTGCTTTTTTCAAAAATCAGCTTCATTATTTCCCCTCCCTCAGAATTTTCACCAGATTATCGATCTCTTCTTTGGTGTTCAATTCCGTAACGCACCAGAGAAGCTCGTTTTTGGAGAGGGGATAGCCACCGAGTATTCCGTGGCTTTCCAGCAATTCCAGGGTCTTTCCCGTGTCGGGGCAGTGGGTAACAAACTCGTGAAAGAAGTTTCCGTTATAAACCAAAGAGAAGCCGGGTACTCCGGAGATTTGGCCTGCGGCGTAAACTGCCTTGGCGTGGCATTGGCGGGCGGTTTCCGCAAAGCCCTCTTCGCCCATTATCGCGAGGTACACCGCCGCGGTAAGGGCGCAGTGCGCCTCGTTTGAGCAGACGTTGCTGGATGCCTTTTCCCTGCGTATGTGCTGTTCTCTTGCCTGCAGGGTAAGCACAAAGGCCCTTCCGCCCCTGGTGTCGGTGGTTTCGCCGATAATGCGACCCGGAAGTTTTCTCATCAAAGGGGTTTTGCAGGCCATAAAGCCAAGGTAGGGGCCGCCATAGGCCAAGGGCATTCCCAAAGGCTGGCCTTCTCCGACCGCTATGTCCGCGCCAAGCTTGCCCGGGCTTTCAAGTAGTCCAAGGGAAATGGGATTAACACCTGCAACAAGCGTTGCCCCAGCCGAATGGGTGATCTCGGCGAAGGCAGGTATGTCTTCGATAAGCCCGTAAAAGTTGGGGCTTTGAATGTAAAATCCAGCGGCTGTTTCATTGGAATCCGAGAGCAGTTTTTTCAAGGCATCCTTGTCGGTTTTACCGCTGGAATCTTTGGGAACGACGGTTACAGGAACTCCGTAGCCCATGCAGTAGGTACGAATCGTTTGAATCACCTGGGGGTGCGCGCAGGATGAGATAAAGATGCTTTGCCTATTTCTGTCCCTGCACATATTTACCGCTTCTGCCGCTGCGCTGGCTCCGTCATAAATCGATGCGTTTGAGACATTCATTCCGGTAAGTTCGCAGATCATGCTTTGGTATTCAAAAATCGACTGGAGTATGCCCTGGCTTATTTCAGCCTGATACGGCGTATAGGCGGTGATAAAGGTCTCGTTGGACGTTATACGCTTTACCGCAGCGGGAATGTAGTGTTTGTAGGCTCCTGCACCGCGAAAGATCACCGGAAAGGTTTTGTTTTCCGCCGCCAGGCCGGATAGTTTCCGGCTTACTTCCATTTCCGAAAGCCCCGACGGAATCTTTAACTCTTTTACCTTAACCTTTTCGGGAACTTGGGAGAAAAGCTCATCTACTTCTTTTATCCCTAAAACGGCAAGCATCTCCTGCCTGTCTTTGTCGGTGAGCGCCAGATAAGAACCCATGGTTATTCTCCTGTTATTATTTGGGTAGTGAAGCCTCGTAGTCCCCGGCGGAAAGAAGCGCTTCTCCGACAGAACCCTCGGCGCGGATGAGCCAAAACTCGTAGGGCGATTTATTTAATGAATCAGGCGCTGACGCGATTGCCTCGTTTATTTCCTTTACTGTTCCGTTTATGGGGCTGTTAATATCCGACACAGCCTTGACGGATTCCACATCCCCAAAGGCTTTTTCCGCTATTAATTCATCCCCTATTTGCGGAAGATTTACATAAACGATGTCCCCCAATTCCTTTTGGGCAAAATCGGAAAGGCCGATTTCATAAAGGCCGTTTCCCAAATCCTTTACCCACTCGTGGGTTTTGCTGTACTTCAGATCGGCTGGAAAATTCATAGCTTTCTCCTTCATGATTTCTTTACGATTTCTTCATTGTTTTTTATAGAACGGAAGAACACAGGTTTCGGCTTCTACCATTTTTCCCCTCACATCCGCTTCAACTTTTGTCCCAGGGGAGGCAAATTCTGTTTTGAGCATGGCCATTGCTATTGCCTGTTTAAGATGGGGAGCGAAAGTTCCGGAAGTAGTTATGCCTATACTGCTGTTTTGGTAATAAATAGGACATTGTTCTCTAATAATACCTTTGCCTGTTACTCTTAGGCCCGTACGGATTCTTTTTAGATTATCAGCGAGCGATATGGGTTCCAAAGCGGCTTTTCCTATGAAATCGGCCTTGTCCATTTTTACCGCAAAGGAAAGACCTGCCTCGAAAGGATTTACGTTTTCATCCATTTCGTGACCGTAAAGCGGCATTGCGGCCTCAAGACGCAGGGTGTCCCTGGCGCCAAGGCCGCAGGGAATAAGGCCCTGCTCCCTGCCCGCTGTCAAAAGAGCCTTCCAAAGGCCCTCGGTATCTTCGCTTTTGCAGTAAAGCTCAAAGCCGGTTTCACCCGTATATCCGGTGCGGGAAACAATGCAGTCTAAACCCGCGGCCTTTCCTTTTTCAATAAAAGTGTAATACTTTTCGGGAATCGTTTCGGAAAGAGAAGCCAGAATGGAAACGGAGGCCGGCCCCTGAAGGGCTATCTGCCCATAGGAATCGGAAAGATCTTCAAAGGATGCCCCATTAGTACCCCCCCCGTTATTGAGGTTTTTCCGAATCCACGCGGCGTCCTTTTCACGGTTAGAGGCGTTCACCACAAGCATATAGCGCTGTTCGTCCATTTTATAAACAACAAGGTCGTCAAGGATTCCCCCGTTCTCGTTACACATGGTGGTATAACGAACCCTGCCAACTGTCATATTTGTAAAGTCGCTGGTAAAAAGTCTCTGAACGGCGTTAAACGCACCAGCTCCGGAAATGATAAATTCACCCATGTGTGAAACGTCAAAGAGACCCGCCTTTTCCCGAACAGCGCAGTGTTCGGCAATGACCCCTGTTTCAAACTGTACGGGAAGAAGGTAGCCCCCAAAAGGGACAATCTTTCCGCCGTTTGATTCGTGCCAATTATAGAGAGGAGTTTTCTTTTCCATAAAGTAATTCCATTATGCTATATAAAGCCGGATCAGGCAAGTCTAGTTAAAGAGAAAGGAACTATTTTCCGTTAATATACGTATAAACATGAAAGTTTTGCTTATTTGTCTGGAACAAGAGAAAGAAAAAGCCTTACAGCTTGTGTCCTTTCTTAAAAAAACCGGCATTTCCTCAAAAACGTTTCTTATTAGAACCAGGGACGAAGGGCGGAAAATCATTGAAGACTACACCCACGTTGCGGTTCTTTCAGCGCTTGGGCTGGGATGGATATTTTTTCTTGCCGGGTTTTTCTGCGGTTCGCATCTTCCCATTCTTGTTTGCGGAGAAAAGACAATAGAAAGCGTTCCGGCTGCATACGCATTTTGCTTTAAATTCTTTAACACTGAAACAGAGCTGCATGGCTATTTCGCCGATGAATACAAAGCTTCCACGAAAAATGAAGCCGTGATGGAAACAGATCACGCCAGGCAAGCCCTGCTTGACAGGGGTATTCCCCCGACAGACGAGGCTCTTGCAGAGTGTGTTGCCGAAGATAAAGTTGAGGAAGTCTCTCTCTTCCTGGCCGCAGGCTTTTCGCCCGATACAAAAGATAAACATGGAATTCCCTTGCTCTGCATTTCCGCCAGAAACGGGCATCTAAAGACCCTGGAGCTTCTGCTTCGTTCCGGCGCTCAAGTTAATATGGTTTCCGAAGACAGAGGTTCTTCCGCTCTTCTTGACAGCGCTATTGTAAGACACAAAGATTTGGTAGAAACCCTCATTAAAGCCGGCGCGGATACGAATATTCAGAGCAAGGAAGGACAAACCGCACTGGTTGTTGTGGTTGGTGCCGGAGATGAGGAAATTGTTCAAATGTTGGTTAAGGCTGGGGCCGACCCTGATATTGAAGACTCGCTTGGTATCAGCGCAAGGAAGTACGCCAACCTCTTTAAGAAGAGTAGAATGATAGCCCTTTTTAATTCTAATGAGCTAGACAAGGCGTCTTAGTTATGACCAGCTATAGCGGGCTTTTTGAGAAAATTAAGAGATCAAAGCATTGCACGGCCCTTACCGGCGCGGGGGTCAGCACGCTTTCGGGAATCCGGGATTTCCGGGGAAAAAACGGCCTTTATAATGACCTTGACGCCGAAAAGATTTTTGACATCGATTATTTTGAAGAAGACCCTTCTTTTTATTACAAAGCCTCGCAAGAACTTATTTACAATATCGATGAAAAAAGCCCATCAATCGTACACCGCGTGTTGGCCGGACTGGAAAAACTGGGCTTTCTTAAAGCCATAATAACGCAGAACATTGATTTGCTTCACACGAAAGCGGGCTCCGCAAAGGTGATTGAAATTCACGGTTCTCCCAAAACGCATTACTGCCTTCGCTGCGCGGGAGTACGTATGAGTTTTGATGAAGCCGCGGCTATTGTCCGCTCCGGGGAACTCCCCAAATGCCCCAAATGCGGGAGGGTTCTAAAACCTGCGATAACTTTTTTCGGCGAAAGCCTTCCGATTGACGCTTTAAGGGAAGCGACCGAAGAGGCCCAAAAATCAGACTTGATGCTGGTTCTTGGAACAAGCCTTACGGTATACCCCGCCGCGTCAATGCCCCAATACACACTGTCCAGGGGCGGGGAGATTGTCATCGTAAACAACATGCCCACTCCCCTGGACGGTCGGGCGGTTTTGCACTATGAGGATTTGGGTGAAGTTTTTAATGGGCTGAATGAGGCTATTGGGAACCTTCAATTGTAAAACGCTTCCCGGCCCCCGCGAAACGGGAGCCGATACGCGCTTTAATTTTACTCTTTAACGTTACTCTTTAATTATTCCCTTTTGCTTAATTCCAATAAGGGGAATAAACAAGGCCAAAAGCGCCGCCGAGAGAATCAAACCAATAGTGATGCCGGTGTTGTAGGTTACAGCCGCGCTGCCGGTGATTTTAGTCATCAGGGGGCCGAGACATTCGTTAGAGGTAAAGAAGTAGGAAGTAACTACCACTGTCATAAAGGCCGCAGGCAGAAGCGTAAACCAGTAGAGCTTGCCGCTCTTGGCAAGATACGCGCTGGCCGCCCACAGGGCGATGGTTGCCAGCGTCTGGTTTGACCAGGCAAAATATCGCCAAATAATGTTGAAGTTCGCGGTACTGGAAATTGAGAACAGCACCAGAACTACGCCAACCGCAAAGAGGGGAAGGGCCACAGTAAGCCGGTTCTTTATAGGCTTTTGATCAAACTTGAGAATATCGCCTATGGTCAGCCTGGCACTGCGGAAAGCGGTATCTCCGGAAGTGATGGGGCAGGCAACAACGCCAAAGACCGCCAGTATTCCGCCGACCCAGCCCATATAATCCAGAGAACTTTTAGTAACGACAACCGGCGCCGCGACTGCGGTTTCAACGCCAACATATTTGAAGTGGGCCATGGTAATGGCGGCCCAGATCATGGCGATAACGCCCTCCATGATCATCGCGCCGTAAAACACCATCCGGCCTTCTTTTTCATTTTTCAGGCAGCGCGCCATAAGCGGAGACTGAGTCGCGTGGAAGCCCGATATTGCGCCGCAGGCAATGCTGATAAACAGGAACGGGAAAAGGTGCGCCATAATGTTGGTGTTTTTGTCCGGCCTGAAGTTCCTAAACGCGAATTCGGGAATGTTTTTAATCTCGCCTGAAATGAACATCATAAGGGTCATGCCAACCGCCATGATAAGCAGGCATGCGCCGAAAATGGGGTAAATCCTGCCGATCAATTTGTCGATGGGCAGAAGCGTTGCCAGGATGTAATAGGCGATAATACAAACGATTACAACGTAATAAAACGAAGTGCTGTTGGGCGCGAACATGGTTCTTAGCACCTGGGCGGGGGTGGTTACAAACACAACTCCCACAA
>Ga0268262_10003208_pt1 | contig 17938 bp, 17 predicted proteins | sample TergutNc150P3_FD_190354 | JGI IMG/M metagenome (GOLD analysis project Ga0268262, IMG submission 190354) | Nasutitermes corniger P3 segment gut microbial community from laboratory colony in Florida, USA - Nc150 P3 (SPAdes) (version 2) | ecosystem: Host-associated > Arthropoda: Insects >...
CGCAGGACTGTCCCTTCAATAATTTCAACAGGGCGTAGCACCAGAAAATGTCATCATTACAGATATTGTAGGCTGACTTAGTCAGCCGTATGTGCGCCCAAGTAAATTCATCAGGCATACATTTCTGATATTACTTTAGTTTTGGAAAAGGCTCATGCTTCACTTTCTTTCGCGGCAATGCTCTGTTCCAGCCGCATGAGGGCATCTTTTAAGGCTCCGTCCTTGATGGCGGTAAACCCCTCCGCGGCGGGCGCGGTTTCGGGCTGCTGCGGGGGAGGGGCTTTTTCCGGTACGACAGGTTCGCCTGCGGCGCTTTCCGGGTGGGAGCCGGGCCGGCACAGTACAATTGATATGCCGGAAATATCCATTTTGGGAAAACGATAGCGGAAATCCGATAACAGTTTGCTTTCCTTGGTTTGCAGAATCTGCTTCCAGCCGGGGTGATCCACCTCTATCCAAACAAGGCCCCGTTCCAGACTTTTAATCCAGGAATGGTCCGCGGCAGCGGCGATGCCGTTTTTTTCGGTAAGGTCTTTCCAGCAGGAAAAAAGGGATGAGTAGCCTTTGACCTTTTGCAGCAAATCTTCGTCAAAAATTGCCGAAAGCACGTCTCCCACCCGTTTCATTGCCCCTCCGCCTCCATCCGCCCGTCTTTGACATAGTACACCAGAGTATCTTCGGCGCGGTAGTGCTGAAAAGGCTCTTCCGGCAAAAAAGTATAAAACGCCTGATCGTAGTCCGGCAGCGCCGCAATAAAACGGCGCCGTTTTTCGCCGTCCATTTCCAGCAGTACATCGTCCAGCAGCAGTATGGGATTCCTGCCGGTCATTTCAGAAAAACGGCGGGCCTGGGCAACCCGTAACAGCAGGGCCAAAAGGCGGCGCTGCCCGGTTGAAGCGGTACCGGCAAAATCATCACCTTCCAGAGCGTACAGATACCGATCACGATGGGGGCCGGACAACGAATTCCCCGCCGCCATATCGGTAACCCGCCGTTTCCGCAGATGATCAACCGTTTCGTCTTCGTTAAAACTCTTCCATGACGGTAAATATTGAACGGTTACACCGGCAATTCCGGATACTTCCCTATACAGCTCCGCAAAAATCCCTGAAAAAAGCCGCGCCGCTGTTTCTCTTTTTTCCATAAGCCGCATCCCATACAACACACATTGCTGGTCAAGAGCATCCAGCAGCGGTTCCGGACTGCCATTGAACCGGCGCTGAACATGGTCCCGCAGCACGCTGTTGCGTGATTTAAGCACGCGGCGGTAGCAGCGCAGATCGTCAAGGTACACCGGATCATACAAACTGAGAACCTGGTCAAAAAACCAGCGCTGCCGTTCCGGACTGCCCGCTACAAATTCCATGTCTTCATGACAAAACACTATGCAGGGAATTACGGAAAGCAGTTCTTTCCGGTCCTCCGCCTTTTTATCGTCAATAAAAACTGTTTTTTTTCCGTTTTCAAATTTGACTAAAACACTACCCTGACCGGTAACGGTAATCGCGGCAGAAAAATTTTTTTCCCCGTTTTGGGCGGCTGAATTTTTTGTGATTTCACCATCGCGTATCCCGCGAAAAGAAGATGCGTAGGCGCAAAAATACAGGGCTTCAAGAAAATTGGTTTTTCCCTGACCATTTTCCCCGACCAGAAAAATGTTTTTCGCGGCGGTAGGCACGACAGCGTCTGCCAGATTGCGGAACGCTGTAGTTCGTACAGAAGAAATTATCACAACACTATGACTGCATCGGCATTACAACATGAAGAAAATCCGCTTGGGGAACCGGCACTATGGTTATTGCCTTACTTGGTCCCGAAAAACGTATACAAATTTCATCACTGTTTATGGTCTTAAACGGCTCTTCTATATAGCGGTAATTCAGAGCCAGAGCAACTTCTTCCCCGTCATATTTGCAGGGAATTTCTTCCTTGGCGTCGCCGATTTCACCTTCTTCAGAATAAATCTCCATTAGTCCCGGTTTAAGACCCAAATATATGCGGTGTGACTTTTGTTCCACAAGCAAAGATACGCGCCGGAGGGCGTCAAGCATTTCGGTGCGATTCACGGAAAGAGAATTGGGCTGTTCTTCAGGTATAACTTTACGGTAATTAGGAAACTGTCCGTCAAGTAAAACTGAAGAAAAACTGTATGAACCTAAACGAATAAAAATTATTTTGTCGGTAACAGAAATGGCAATAGGACCCTCATCTCCCGCCCTCTTTGTTACAATATTTAAAATTTTAGGATGTACTATAATTCCGGGAAAATTCTGTATATTATCCGCGTCTTTTTCAATGAATGCAAGTCTGCGTCCATCAGTTGCTACCATTACTATTTTATTTTCAGTTTTTTCCAAATATACCCCGTTCATAAAAAAACGGGTTTCATCATCAGAAACCGCAAATACTGTTTGATTTATCATTTCCTTGAAGCTTTTGACTGGAATTTCAAAATACTCAGCGCCGAATACCGGAAATTCAGGAAACTTATCAGATGACATTCCTTTAAGCTGAAAATTTGCTTTTTTAGCAGATGTTCTTATTTTTACCTTATTTTCTTTTTGTTCAAATTCTATTTCTCCTTCAGGAACAGAATTAAGAATGCCAAGAAATTTTTCTCCAAATACCGTCGCAGGTCCCGGTTCTTCAACTGTTACCGGTACTTTTGTTTCAAAATTTACTTTTAAATCCGTAGCTTTTATGATAAGATTATCATCTTTCGCCTCAAGGTAAATATTAGATAATATAGAAATTACATTTTTTGACGCTATAATTTCCTGCGCCATAGAAATTTCCTTAAGAAGTATATTTCGTTCGCATATAAACTTCATTTTTTGCTCCTTTGTTATTACATTATATATATAGTAATAACAGTAATAATAAGTAACGGTAAAAGTGGAAAACCTATCTAAATCCTTACTGTATCTATAATTAGGGTTTCCGTAAAACAAGTAAAAGTATACTATATTTACACATTTTCCACAAGTACTTTTTTTATACACAGATTATACAATACTTTTACATTTTTGCGCTTAATTCCTTTATTTGTCGTTTTATATTTTCGATAGTAGAATCTAAAGATGGATCAGTAATGAGTAGACCCTGTATTTTGTCAATGGAATGCATCACCGTGGTATGATCTCTTCCGCCAAAAGCCTCTCCGATTTCAGTTGTTGAAAAATCGGTCATTTCACGGCATATATACATTGATAACTGACGGGGGTATGCAATCTTTTGATTGCGTTTTTTTCCTTTTAGATCATTGGAACTTAAAGAGTAAAAATCAGCCACCACTTTTTGTATTATTTCTATGGACAAATTAGCCTGCCTGCGGGAAGCAAATATATCCCTCAATTTTTGCTGGGCAATTTCCAAGGTAACCGGCTGCCCCATAATTTCAGTGTAGGAAATAAGTGTTTTAAGAGCGCCTATCAGGTCCCTGATATTGGAGGAAATGTTTTTACTGATAAGGTCAATTACCTCATCGGGAATAGCAACACCGCGGTTTTCGGCAGTGGATTTGAGTATTGCGCAGCGAACTTCATAGCGGGGAGGCTGTAAATCTACCCGTAAATTTTGTTCAAACCGGGAAATAAGCCTGTCAGAGAATTTTTTAAGTTCGGAAGGGGGCCGGTCGCAGGTCATCACCAACTGTTTTTTGGCGTTGAGCAAGGTATTAAAAGTATGGAAAAATTCCTCCTGAATTTGTTCTTTTTCCTGAAAAAACTGAATATCGTCAATTAACAGCACGTCAGTATAGCGGAATTTATTCTTAAAAGTGGGCATTTCCTTTTCCCGAATCGCCTGCACATATTCGTTTAAAAAATCCTCAGAGGTAACATATATCACCTTGTGGTCGGAATTTTCGTGGATATAGTTGCCGATAGCCTGCATCAGATGGGTTTTGCCTAAACCTACCCCTCCGTAGATCAGGAAAGGGTTATAGGCGGTTCCCGGATTCCGGCTGATGGCAATGGCGGCATTGGCGGCAAAATTATTATTTTCGCCGATTATGTACTTTTCAAAGGTATAATCGTCCCTCATGTGGGGATGTTGTTTTTTTTGGGGGAGGGACGCGGGAATGTTTTCATGTGAACGGTCAGAATCGTCTGCGGCGGCATTTGTGGTGGTATTGTTCTTTTGAACAGGAACGGAAGTCTCTGTCTTACTGCCCGGTATGACTTCAAATTCCAGGGCAATTTCCCTGCCGACCAGTTTTTTAAGCTTTGCCCTGATGTTATTCTGATAACGCGTCTTAATCCGGTCCCGATGAAAACCCGATGGGAATCCAATTACCACACTGGTTTCTTCGGACCGTAAATATTTAATGTCACTGAACCATGCGCTAAACTCCTCCTCCCCCAGTTCAGTCCGCATCTGGCATAGGGTCTCATTCCAGAAACCCCCATAATCAAATTCCGCCATCTTTTATAAACCTATCAACCACCCTCACTACATATCAACATATTATCCACAAGCACAATAAACGTTGTTCATGCTTTTATACCTAAAATAATATAAAAACCTCATCTTTCATCTTAATACTTGAATAGTGAAAACGGCTAACTCCTTATCCTGTAAGGAATTAGCTGCACCAATCTGACAAATTGTCTTTGCCTGTAAACATTCTTGCCGCTGCCGTAATTACACGCTGTCTTTTCCATAATTTATCCACAGGTTATATACAATTTTGCGGTCAAGCATACACCACGTTATAACACTATCGGGAACGCCATGGTATCACTGCGCGGAAAGATTGTCAAGGTCTGTTATATTTTGCATTATACAGGTATGGAGATATTTACCCTCGGCAGCGATGTACTGCACCAAAAAGCCGCGCCGGTAGAAAACGTCAAGGATGCGTCGCATAAATGGGGAGAAGTTTTTCAGGGAATGTTTGACGCCTTGGTAAAAGGGAAGGGCGTGGGGCTTGCCGGACCGCAGATAGGCTTGATGCAACAGGTTTTTGTGACCAATGTCGAGGGAGATGTTCCCCGCGTTTTTATTAACCCTTCTATTATTGAAACATCGCAGGAAACGGTCAAATACGAAGAAGGATGCCTGTCAATTCCCGGCGTTTATGTTGATGTGATTCGCCCCAAAACGGTAAAAGTACAGGCGTGGAACGAAAAAGGCCGTCCCTTTACCCTTGAGGCCGGCGGGCTTCTGGCGCGGGTTATCCTCCATGAGTACGATCATCTTGAGGGGATTTTATTTATTGACCGGCTGTCAGAGCCAAAACGGAAGAAAATAATTGATAAATTTGCCAAGAAGGCCAAGGCGTGAGGATACTGTTTGCGGGAAGTCCCGCGATTGCCGTTCCGGCGCTGGAATCAATAGCGGCGATGAGCGGCGGCGGAGAAGATTTTATTCCGGCGGGGCTGCTTACCAGAGCGGACAGTCCGAAAGGGCGCAGCGGCAGGCCGGAACCCACCGAGTGCGCGGCGGCGGCCCAACGGTTTTCTATCCCCATACTTAAACCGGAAAAACTTGACAGCGCTGTCCGGGAACAGGTGGCGGCCCTGAAACCCGATATTTTGGTGTGCTTCGCTTACGGTAAAATTTTCAGTCCGCAATTCCTTTCCCTGTTCCCGCTGGGGGGAATTAATATACATCCCAGCCTGCTCCCCAGGTACCGGGGGGCAACCCCCATTCCGGCGGCGATTATCAACCGGGAAACCGAAACCGGCATAACGATTCAACGCATAGCGGTGGAAATGGACAGCGGGGATATTCTTGTTCAGGAGACAGTGCTTTTAAGCGGGCGGGAAACCACGGCGAGTTTAAGTGAGACTATGGCGAAAAAGGCTGCCGAGATGCTGCCTGCCGCGCTGAGGGGCATTGCCGGCGGAACCCTGCGGGCACAGCCGCAGGATCACGGCGCGGCGACTTATTGTTCCCTTATCAAAAAGGAAGACGGGCTTATTGACTGGAACCGGAGCGCGGCGGAAATAGACGCGCACATTCGGGCCTTTGACCCCTGGCCGCTTTCCTGGACGACGCACGGGGATTTGCCGCTTTTTATATTACAAGCCGAGGCGCTGGAAAAGGCGGACAATGCCGCCGGTTCCGAAGACACGCTCACCGGTTCGCGTGCTGTCCGGGCCGGCCCGTTGCCTTTTTCGGAAACAGCGGCATCTTCTGGGCCTACGCCATGCGGCATTTGTTCCGAAGACACACTCACCGGTTCGCGTGCTGTTCCCGGGCGTGTCTTGGGTAAAGATAAAAAAAAAGGTATACTGATACAGACAGGAGGGGGAATACTGGCGGTAAGCAAGCTGCAGTATCAGACAAAGAAAGCATTGGAATGGCAGGCTTTTTTGAACGGCGCGCGGAATTTTATGGGCGCAAGGCTGGGAACTGTTAATTAAGAGGCGTTATGCATAATTTTAAATTCAATGATAATTTTGATTCCATGGAAAAAATTGCGGCAAACCGCCTGAAGTTTTTTATTTCTATGATGGCAGTTTTGTTGGTCATTGTGGGAATCATTGCTATCTCGATTTTTTTTGTCGCGGTAAAAGGGGCGGAACAGACTCTGGTTCCCGAAGTACGGGGCAAAGAACTTACCGAGGCCCTGCTGGAATTGCAGGTAAAGGAACTATATCCCCGCATACAGCTCCGTTATTCGCAATCTTCACGGGACAGGGGCCAAATTCTGGAACAGGAGCCCAGGGCGGGAACGATAGTAAAAGCGGGGCGGCAGGTTCGGCTGGTGGTAAGCCAGGGAGTAATGATAAATCGCGTTGAAAATTATGTCGGCAGAAATATTGACGATGTGCGGATGGATTTGCAGACTTTTGTCGCCTCCTCGGGCAACAACCCCCTGCTGACGCTGAAAGAACCGCTGATGTATGACTTTTCCCCCGAAGTACCGGGAACGATTCTCCACCAAAAGCCGGAACCGGGAACGGATATTTCCGGTCCGATGAGTCTGGAATTTGTGGTAAGCCAGGGCCAGGAACACGTCCTGTTAACCGTGCCCCAGCTTACCGGGCTTTCACTTTCTTCGGTACTGGAACAGATTGGCAGACTGGGAATTGTGTTTGAATTTTCTCTGCAGAAAATTCGTGAGGGTGAAAAAGGAGAGACGGTAGTCTATCAGACTCCCGCCGCCGGAACCAGCGTTACTTCGAATGTTATCATTGATCTTGTGGTAAGCGCTCCGGCACAGCTTAAGGACGGCGAGGTATTTAAACTTTTTTCGTACACCATGCCCAAAAACCCCTACCCGCTGCCGGTACGCCTTGAAGCGCTGCTTCCCTCCGGGGAACAGGTTCGAATCATCAGTGTGGAGTATCCTGGCGGAAAATTCACCGTTCCCTACCGGCTTCCCATAGACAGCGTTCTTATCCTTTCAATGATGAACAGGGAAATCTACCGCGAAACAGTGCATTAGGATGAACGGATTTGCCGATAATAAAATGACATGGCAAACCAGCATTTTCCTCAAGCCCGTATTCTCATCAGTTTCATAATTATGCTGTTTTTTTATGCCGTATTCCTCCCCGCCGCGCCGCTTGATAATGGTTTTGCCCTTGCGCCGCCCGCATTGGCTTCTCCGGTAGAAAGAGCCGCCGCATTCCGCGAGGCTCGCTTACAGGTGCTTGCCGCCGCCGGAAAATATGAGCATACCCCTTACCGCTACGGCGGCCTGGATCGGCGCGGCCTGGATTGTTCGGGGCTGGTATATGTGAGTTTCCATGATGCTCTGGGAGTAGACGTTCCCCGCAATACCTGGGGTTTGTATTCATGGGTTGAAAAGATACCGATGGAAAATGTCAATCCCGGCGATTTGGTGTTTTTTAAAACCAGCGGCAACGGAAGCGTTTCACACGTCGGTATTTTTGTCGGAGACAGGCGTTTTATCCATGCCGTCTCCGAAGGGCCGGTTACCGGGGTAATGTATTCCAGTCTTGATGAGAGATATTGGGCCCGTACTTATACCGGAGCAGGAAGGGCTTTACCGGAAGTGGATATAAACAGCAACGCAGGTAACAAGATGCCGGCAACGGCAAAAAACAAAAAAGAAAGCAATATATTAATGGGGTTTGCCGCCGCGCCGACATGGAATACATTTTCCGCCAATGACAACGTTATCCGGGGTATAGCAGGGCAGTTCCGCCTGGGAGCAGCGGTAAAACCTTTCGGGCAGCCGATGGTTTTCGGCGTGGAGGTAAGGCCTGAATGGGACAGAGTACTGGGGGTTTTCCGCCTTCCCCTTACCCTTTCGTGGGGTGTCAGTGACAAATTGCGCTTTTTTGCCGGGCCGGTCGTCAGTTTTGGTGATGCCGCATTAACTGTTTCCGGAGAAAGCCGTCAGTACACCGGCGGTACAAGCTGGTTTGGCGCCGCGGGAATAACGATAGCGCCTTTTGCGATAAAAATTGGCAGGAACGAATTGTCGCCCTATGGGGAACTGGCGTGGCAGTCGTATTTGAGCAATAACACTCACGAAAATTTAGCCGCTGACTTTGCCGCCGGTTTTCGTTTTTCTACCGGTCTGCGCTATACTTGGAAGATATGATAAGCATGAAAAACTTTTTTTTGTATCGCTTAAAAGGGATTAACCTTGTCATTGCGGAAGAGGATAAGGCAATAACCGGAGTGTTTTTTGGAACCAAACCGCCCGTTGGTTGTGTAAAAGCCGAAACTCCATTAATAAAAAAAGCGGCGGCGCAAATTGAAGAGTACCTTGCCGGTAAACGAAAAAAGTTTATCCTTCCCCTTGTTATGCATGGCACTGAATTTCAGCGTGCGGTATGGCGGGCGCTTCAGGACATCCCCTATGGTGAAACCCGCTCCTACAAAGAAATTGCCGCCGCTATTGGCAGGCCAAAAGCAGTCAGGGCGGTAGGCATGGCCAACAACCGCAACCCCATTTCCATAATAGTGCCGTGCCACCGCGTAATTGGCCATGACGGAAGTCTGGTAGGCTACGGCGGCGGCCTTCCTCTTAAGCGGCGTTTGCTGGAATTGGAGCAGGAGTAACAGTCACAATATTATAACTTAAGAATTTTTACCACGGAGTACACGGAGTTTCACGGAGGAATAAAAATTATCGTATCAAAACTCCGTGGTACTCCGTGACTCCCGCCGCGCACACGGCTGAATAAATTCAGCCTACAATAACTGTAAGCGGTGACTTTTTCTGTGCGCGGTAACGTGTCGTATTATTCAACAGTAACGCCGCTTAACGCGGCGCTGTTTTTCGGTTACCGTGGTTATATTCTTCTTAAGTTTACGATGTTATGACAATCACCATAGCGAGGTGGTCACAAATTGTGACCACCTTCAAAACCTTTTTATTGCAATTCCTTAACCGCGTTTTTTATATAATCCAGGTGTTCCTGGATTTGGGGCAGGTGCTGGCAAATAATTTCTATTGATTTTTTACTGTTGTGAACCGCCCCATTAGTAAGATATTCAACTGATGTATTAAGTGAAACCGCTATGCGTATCGCCTCATTAACCCGGGGATATATACCTTTTGAAATCCACCCTTGAAAAGTATTGAAACTAATATCCGCGTTTTTTGCTACCCATTCCTGAGTGGTATTCTGTGATTTTATTTCTTTTTTGACGTTTTCCCAAAAAATTGAGGCGTCGTCATTGTCCATATCAAGACATATTTTAGATGAAAAAACGCAGAAATATGTCCAAATAGACAGAAAAGCCCTTGACTTACTTGTCTTTATAGACAGATAATACAAAATATACGTCTATTTAGACATATTTTTATAAAGGAGGATAACTAACTATGAAAAAATGGATAAGCCTTCTGGCGCTGTTCCTGATATTATCAGGACTGGGCTGGGCCGCTGAAAGCAAAAAAAAAGAGAGCCAAACAAAATCGTCTGCCAAAACGTCGGGAACTTCCGGTTCTTATTGGACCGGAGACGGCGGAAAAAATTTAAAACTGGCAGTGCTTGAACCTACCGGCAAAGGTCTTTCTCCAAGTGAACAATGGATGCTTTCTCTGGTACAGGGCTCCATTACCGGAGACTTTAACAAATACTCGGCTATGACCGTTATTGACCGGCAAAACCTTGAAAAAATTCTCGCGCAACAAACTGAGTCTTTATCCGGGAATTATTCAGACGATGATTTTATCAGTATCGGCAAACTCACCAATGCCCGCTATATTCTTGCCGGTTCAATAAGCAAAACCGCCACCAGCTATATGCTTGAATTGTCCGTATCGGACGTGCAAACCGGTGAGCGGAAAGCATCGTATCCTCCAAAATCAGTGTCGCCTGCGGCATTGGAAAATCTTTCAGCGGTTAAAGAAGCCTCCGCGGACATACTCGCCCAGTTGGGAGTAAAACTGACCGACGCGGGAATCAAAGAACTGAAACAACCGGTGGCTGTTGTTCAGGTACAAGCGCAATCCGCCCTTGCGCGAGGCATTACCGCCCAGCGGCAGGGAACCGAAGTCGCCGCGTTGAGTTATTATTTTCAGGCTGCCGCCTTCGACCCATCCCTGATGGAAGCGGCAAACCGTTCTTCGATACTGAACGCCAATATTTCAAGCGGCAACATCGGCGATAATGTCCGTAACGACATACAATGGCGCAAGGATTGGGTAGCGCGGCTTACGGAGACGGAGCAGTATTTTGACAGTTTTAATAAAACCGCGTCCATGCCTTATACCCTGTTTTACGTTTCGGATGAGATAAAGCAGGGAGCGGTAAATTACCAGAACGAAACCGTTATCATGGGAGGGATAGAAACGCATCTGCACGGCAGCGGCATTTGGACGGTTTCGATGGAACGCGCATTACAGGCGGTGTATGACGGTCTGAACGCCACCAAACGAAAAGACATTTGGGAATTGGCAAATTGGCCACAGCGCGGCGTCACCAACCTGAACGCTTTTGCGCGACGGAGCGAGAACTTTGCGGTAGTTTTTGAACTGTTGAATAGCCAGAATAAAGTAATAGGCAGACAAACCTTACAGACAGGAGGCTTTTGGGAATTAAACTGGAGCGGCCGCCCGGTAATTAATGTGAATGCGGATGACAGGAAAACCTTGGATTTTCAGAATGTCAACGCGAATGATATAACCGACCGCATGACCATACGGGTTGCTACGGTCAAGGGAACAGACGCTGGGACTGCGGCCCGCAATGGAGTTCTGCAAATACGGGCAATATCTAGGAACGAATTCGATAAGAATGGCAGATACAAGTTTGCTAAAGGTGAGATACAAGGTTTTACGAATGATACCGCCAGAAAAGCAGAAATTGTCAAAAACGAATTTGTTATTCCCGATACTATTTGGGGTGACCCGGTTATGTTTATTGGTGAATGGGCGTTTCCTGAATTGGGCTTGGACAGAGTAACCATCCCCAACAGTGTTATATCCATCGGTAAGGGAGCGTTTCACGCACAACTCGACGGTGCTTTTGATGTTAATATAAAAATACCCAGTGTTACCATAGGGGCAAATGTTGCTATGGTAGGGGATCCATTTGGATATACTTATTATGTTGCTAATGGTAACAAATATGAATTTGTTTCTTTTACAGATTATTACGACAAAAATGGAAAAAAGGCAGGTAGATATACCCAGGCGTTTAGTATGGCGGGATTGATGTTTGGGGGGACGATGAAGGGGGCGTGGAAGTATAGCCCTAAATAATGGTATGGATGTCGGCTGAATTGGCGGCACTAAATTCCCCGCAGCCTATCAGTTATTTCCCGGGCAATCTCATGAGGGCTTTTGCCATCCGCTTTGATTACCAGCGAGGCAAACTGCCGGTATGCAGCGGCCCGGCGTTCATGCAGGGAACGGTGGGTTTTTTCGGGATTTTCGGTTTTGAGAAAGGGGGGAAGTTCTCCATCTCTCTTAATGCGTTCCCAGGCAGTTTGCGCGGAAATGTCAAGAAAAACGGAAGTGACGGCGGTATTTTTTTCCAGAAAGGACAGCGCGTCAGGGTTATCAATCAAGCCGCCGCCGGAAGCTATAACCAACGGAAGAGATGATTTTGCCATTTCCGGTTCAGAAAAGGCCGCTTCAAGAAGCGCCGCCAATGCCCCAGCTTCCGCTTTTTTGAAAACTTCCGGCCCTTCGATATACAGCGCACGGGGGCTTTTTCCGCTTCTTTGGGTAATATAGTCATCCAAATCGACAAAACTACCGGAGAGCAGCGAGGCTAATTCCTTGCCGGCGCTGGTTTTTCCTGAATGTTTCGGACCCACAAGAACAATCAACCGCATGGTTTATCTCCGCCTATCCTGGTTTTACTCTACTGAAAAAAATGATAGTATGCTATTGATGTCCGGCGTTGGAGTTTTATTTATTCTTCTCTTTATTTCCTCGATTCCCGCTATTGCGGTATTTATATGGTTTCGCCTTGCCCGTTATCCATTTTCTCTGCCGCGGTTTTCTTTTTCCCTGCTTGCCGGAGCGGTAACGTTTTTTCCCGCTCTTTTGCTCCAAAATGTTTTTTCCACGAGAAGCGAAATCTTTTACGCTGCGGGTAAATGGGGCCTCATTGCCGAAATTTTTGTCCGCATTGCCTTTACCGAGGAATTCAGCCGCTTGATACTATTGATTATCCTGTTTTTTACCATTTGCCGGTTTAATACTGCCAGACAGCGCGATTCAGATTTAAACGTTAATATTTCCGCCGGTACCATGGCAAGCGCTTCCGGGCTTATTGCCGGCCTGGGCTTTGCGATTCTTGAAAGTGCGGTTTACGGCGCATCGAATCCCGGTAATGCGCTGCTTCGTACATTTACCGCCGCCCCATTGCATGGCGCATGCGGTTTTCGCGTCGGCTCCTCGGTGGCAATATTTCCCGAAAGTCCCGTTCGAGCAGTTTTCCGGTTTCTGTCCGCAGTTGTTATTCACGGCATCTACAACTTTATGCTTATAATTCCCGGATTCTTCCCTTCAATTGCCGCCATTCTTATCGCCATTTCCGCCCTGGCTACTTCCATTATAGCAATACGCAGCGGAATGAAAGGCGAACACGCATAAACACGCTGCTGCTTGACACAATTTTATAAATTCAATATATTGTGGTCACATTTCCGGGGGTGTAGCTCAGTTGGCTAGAGCGTTTGAATGGCATTCAAGAGGTCAGGGGTTCAATTCCCCTCACCTCCAGGAAAATCTTTTTTTGAGAAGAATTTTACAGCGATCAAAAAATTTCCAATAACTGAATAAATTGGGGAATTGAAACTTTTTTGCGGCCCCTTCGAGTCTAGCAGGTGCGTAGACTCGAAGGGGTAAGCGTCCAGGGACGGACGCTTAGCAAAAAAGGCGGCCCGGAAGCCCGAAGCAGGATGCTGAGGGCTGGAGGGCAATTCCCCTCACCTCCAGGAAAGTTTTTAAAGTAAATATACTAATAAAACTTACTTTTCCGTCAAATTGTCCACTCCATCATCCCATGACACATCATCGGGGGGCGAGGCAAGATATTTTTGACAACGGTCAAAATATTTTTTCGCGGCAAGATCAGCTTCGTTCTGCCGGCAAATTTTCTGAAAAATAGGCGCGGCAGCGGCAAAATTTTTGCGCTCATACGCTGCAAAGCCCTGTTCCCATTTCTTGATCATTTCCGGTAATTCCGGCGGAGCGTCTTTGCGAATGTCCAAAAGTTCATACAGGCGCAAGGGGGTATTGATTCCCACCACACGGACACGGCTGAGGGGGCGCAGTACGAATTCGTCACCTATGTGGTTTCTGGTGTATTCGCTGATTAACATGCCGCCGGTGTTGTACTGCTTGTTTACCCCTTCAAGCCGGGCGGCGAGATTCACCGCGTTTCCCATTATGGTGTAGTCCATTTTGTTGGGAGTTCCCATATTGCCTACTACCATGTCACCGGTATTGATTCCCAAACGGGTAAACATGGGGCAGGGATCATCGGGGCTTTTCAGTATGCCTTTTTTTACCATCGCTGCCATTACCGCCCCGGTGATAAGCCCGCCGGCAAGCGCCTCACGGTTTATCTCCGCTTCGGCTTTTTTCATCAGTATTGCGGAACGGCAAGCAAGGGCGGCATGGTTTTCCAAATGCACCGGCGCGCCGAAAAAAGCAATGATTGCGTCGCCTTCGTATTTATCTATCGTGCCCTGATTATCAAGAATAATATTGCTCATGCGGGTCAGGTAATAGTTAAGGAGTTCAACCAATTTTTCAGGATCGCCCAGCGCTTCGGTAATGGTGGAAAAACTGCGAACATCGGTAAAGAGCGCCGTCATCTCGCGTTTTTCGCCGCCCAGCTTGAGCTGCGAAGGATCGGCAATAATCTGATCAATAACCTTGGGTGAAAGGTACTGGCTGAACGCCGATTTAATGAACCGCTTTTGGCTGCCTTCGGTGGCATAGTTGTACAGGATAGCGCTGGTAAAAGCAGCGGCGATTCCGGCAAGATGAATTACCAGGGGGAGCCACAGGCTGCCCCGGTCATATGCGACAAAAGCGGCGATTATCAAAATCAATGTGGTGAGCATGGTTCCGCCAACCGGCAAAAGCACACGATTGGAAAACAGGCAGAGCATAACAGTCAGACTTACTGCAACAAAAAGTATCAGCAGATTAAGCCATTGACGGCTTTCGCGGATAAAATCTCCTTTCAGCATATTGTCCAGCAGGGTGATATGCACACCCATACCCGGATATACCGATGAAAGGGGAGTATTAAAAACATCGAACAGACCAGGGGCATAGAGGCCGATAAATACATACATTCCGGCAAAATCTTCGGGAGGATAGAGAGGTTCCTCGCCGTTTTTGTACGCTTCATAACTCAATAAAATATCTTTGGCAAAACACGGGAAATAGCGGGACAGATCGCCTCGGAAGCGGAGAAGACTTGCCCCGTTTTTATCAACAGGAACAGAAAAATTTCCCCATTGAATGATATGATTTCCGGGGTCAAAACTAATGTTGGGATTGTGACCCGAAACAAGAAGCGAAGCGGCGGCAAAGCCCGGCACGGCTTTATCGTCAAAAAGGGTAAAAAGCCGCAGCCTCCTGATTACACTGTCAGAATCGGTCGTTCCGGTAAGGCAGCCCAGCGCTCCGGCGGCATCGCGCAGCCCTTGAATGGGAAACTGGGCGCCTTCCAGCCGGCTTCCGGTTCCGCCGGTACTGAATTGCTGCAAAAACTCCCCAAAACCCGCCGGTTCAAAAAGAGGCGCTTTCAATTCAGGCGGCCATGAGCGGGCGCTGCCGGTTTGACTTGAAAAGAAAATTCCCTGTACTGCCCTGCCGTATTCCCGTTCCGCGCGGATGAAGGCTTCGTCATCCTCCGCCTGATACATGGAAGGCTCAGAAAAAATTATATCGAAAGCGACAGAATTCGCCCCGCCCAAATTCATATAGTCCAAAAGTTCGGCATAGGCTTTCCGCGGCCAGGGCCAACCCCAGCCCCGCTCTCGCTGTGCCCAGTCTATGCTGTCCTGATTCAACAGAATCACCATAATATTATGCGAGGGCCGTACCGAAGAGGCAAAAAGCCTGACTCTAAGATCATAAGATTTATATTCCAGATAGCGAAAAACACCGCAAAAGTGTAGCAGACTGATTGCTACAAAAACCAGAACGGTAATAATCAGCGCGGCAATTTTTTTGTTTGTTCTTCTGTGTATTTTTTTCATGATTATTATACTGTGTAGCATATTGTTTATGTTTTTTCTACTGGACTAATTGTTAATTCTATAATAATATTTAAGTATTCATGTAAAAGCTTATGAGTAAAAAACATAAGTTAAATTTATTGTGAAGGAGAAATTATGGTTAATGTACAACAGTCCCCCGGATCTTTTCTTGCGTTAATGCTGGAAAAGTACCGACTTAATTCCTTCAAGCTTGCGCAAGATATTCACTTAAGCCCGTCAGCAGTACGCTTAATAACCCTCGGAAAAGCCAAAATCACTACATCTGTTGCAATTCGGCTCGCAAAATATTTTAACACCAACCCCGAATTCTGGCTTGCCATGCAGATGAAATGGGATGTTGCCGAGGCTTCCAAAGATAAAGCCCTGATGAAAGTAGTTAAAAGTATTTCCAGGGTTACCAAAGGCGCGGCAAGCGGCGGAGAAAAATCAGCCTCGGCAAAAAAACCTGCGGCACAAAAGAAGACCGCAAAAAAAACCGCCGCAAAGAAAAAGACGGTAAAAACAAAGAAACCTGCTGCCGGGAGAAAGGTCAAAGCCATAAAGAAACCACTTGCCGGGAAAAGAACCCCCGCAACGAAGCGGCCCGTAACAAGAAAAAAGGCTGCCGCAAAGAAGCCGGTCGCAAAGAGAAAAATTATTGCAGCAAGGAAACGTGCTGCCGTACAAAAACCGGTTGTTAAAACGGGAAAAAAAACCACCGCAGCCAGAGCAAAATCTGCCGACAGACACAGACGTTCTGCAGGGAAATAGGCTCATTCGGGGCGTTTTGCCGTTTCTGCCGGTTTCCGGGCGGGCTTAAAATGTATGTTACTTCATTACACCACAGGCGGTTTTCTGATAATCAGGCCGGAAGATGATCTTCACCGGATTGTCAATGCCATATTGGAAACCGGCTACGACAAAGATTTTTGTGTTTCTCCCGACTTTGATCCTGCTTTTATCGCCCGCTTGATGAAAGTTGGTTTTTTGGTGATGTCCTCAAGAATACTTGATTCTGAAGATGAAGATGAAAATGATGAAGAGTATTTTATCCTTCTTCCCAAACTGCACCTGACCCGGTCCGTCTTGTTCTTCGACAATCTGCACATAAAAAAATCCATAAAAAGGCATCTGGGTCGTTTTGAACTTCGCCCTGATGCGGATTTTGATTATATTCTTGACCGATGTGTACAGGTACATGGAGATGACTGGTTAACCCCGCCCTTGACAGCCGCTATCGAAGACATCAGGCGGGACAGGCTCCACGGAGTATACCCTACGTCATTTGTCCTTTATCAAAACGGGAAACCGGTTGCCGGTGAATTTGGAGTTATATCCGGCAGGGTATATACCTCTTATTCAGGTTATTACGATGAAAGCAATGCCGGTACGGTTCAACTTATCCTTACCACCCGTTATTTGCAGGAACATGGTTTTGCTTTTTTTGATTTGGGGATGCCTCTGGACTATAAAACCGGCCTTGGCGCAACGGATGTAAGTCCGAAAGAATTTATTGGACGTTTTCGTGCAAGTCAGGAGTGAAAGAAGAAAAAAAATTAAAAGTCAATTTTCCAAAAACTGAAGTTTTGGATAATCCTCAGGTAATTTTTGATTTTTTTTCTTGACCCTTGTGGCTTATTTTAGTATTTTTGAATAAATACTAAAAGTAAGTAGGATAAAAACGTTCATGGACCAATTTCATGCGGACACCAGCAAAAAAGAAGAAACCGGTTCCGGCGAGATTCCGATAGCTGATACCTCCACAGAACCTTCTCTTGAGGTTGCTGGTACAGGTTTAGCCGAAAACAGCGGGGGTGACAAGGGCCGGAATTCCGCAGATGGCGGCGATTCCGCTGATGAAACCACTGCCAAAGGAAGTGATTCTGCTGATAAAGATGCGATAACACTGAATTTTGCGGAAAATGGCGATGATCAAAGCAAAAATTGGCAGGATAAAGCGGGTTTAGACGATAAAATCGCTGAATTGGAGGCTCAACTGGCGGAATCTCGCGACCAGTTGCTGCGCAAAGCCGCTGATTTTGAGAATTTTCGCAAACGGATGAACCAGGAAAAGCAAAATGCCATTGAATTTGCCAACCAAACTTTGCTGTTGGATATCATTCCGGTAATCGACGATTTTCAGCGGGCGATTCAATCTGCGGAAGCTTCCGCGGAATTGGCCGAATTACCGGCGGGGAAGGCTATGCTGGACGGCATCACCATGATTGAAAAACGTTTGATGGGCCAGCTTGAAGCCAAATGGGGCCTGAAACGCTTCAATTCCGCCGGGGAGCCGTTTGATCCCAACCGCCATGAGGCA
>Ga0268262_10003209_pt1 | contig 17936 bp, 15 predicted proteins | sample TergutNc150P3_FD_190354 | JGI IMG/M metagenome (GOLD analysis project Ga0268262, IMG submission 190354) | Nasutitermes corniger P3 segment gut microbial community from laboratory colony in Florida, USA - Nc150 P3 (SPAdes) (version 2) | ecosystem: Host-associated > Arthropoda: Insects >...
GCGCCTTGATGAGTTTTTTGCCGGCTTGCGGTTCATATTCAGCCGGTTCTTGTTCCAGACATGGGAAGAATTTATCGGCTTTATAGTCCAATACGATGAGCCTGACGGGTAAATGTAAAATTGCTGTGCGCGAGGTGCGACGTATTGACTCCTTTTTGAATCGGGTGTAGGATATTGTTTCAATCCACGCACCTGCGCGGGATGCGACTGCAAATTCAGAAGGGCACGGCGAACAGGAATTGGTTTCAATCCACGCACCTGCGCGAGGTGCGACCTGATCCACATCGCCAAGAAAAATTCCGGCATAGCGGTTTCAATCCACGCACCTGCGCGAGGTGCGACCGGTAAAAAGATCATTGTCCCCAAAAACCATAACGTTTCAATCCACGCACCTGCGCGAGGTGCGACGTTGTCAACACCGCCGACGAAGATAATCACGTTTCGTTTCAATCCACGCACCTGCGCGAGGTGCGACAAAAATGAAAAAAGTAATGGGGAGGAAAAGTGAGCGTTTCAATCCACGCACCTGCGCGAGGTGCGACCTTCATGAGTGGGCGGTATGGTTTTGCATACCCAGTGTTTCAATCCACGCACCTGCGCGAGGTGCGACGCCGCCAGAGGATTGGGATCAAGTATGAGTTACGGCGTTTCAATCCACGCACCTGCGCGAGGTGCGACCCGGCGCGTCCATACATGGGAGTAACAAAGGATTTCGTTTCAATCCACGCACCTGCGCGAGGTGCGACAATTGAAGCCCGGCTTGCCCGCGAATTGGGAATGGTTTCAATCCACGCACCTGCGCGAGGTGCGACGCGCGACGTTTATGCCTGTTCAAACCCGATTATTCCGTTTCAATCCACGCACCTGCGCGAGGTGCGACGGGACAAGATGCGCTGTAAAAAAGGCTTTGACATTGTTTCAATCCACGCACCTGCGCGAGGTGCGACACGAACCCATTGGCTGGAGAGCCGCCTTATTTCGTTTCAATCCACGCACCTGCGCGAGGTGCGACAAAACCGAATCCCAAAACTGCGGCTTTTTTATCGTTTCAATCCACGCACCTGCGCGAGGTGCGACGTATTCAACACGGATATATGCGCGTCTTGATTCTGTTTCAATCCACGCACCTGCGCGAGGTGCGACTGAAATAAAAATAGGGAACGAAACGATTAAAAACTGGTTTCAATCCACGCACCTGCGCGAGGTGCGACAGGATCGCGCACCGCAAGGCCGCGCTCCATAAAGGGTTTCAATCCACGCACCTGCGCGAGGTGCGACTTCCTGGACCTTCAGTTACCGGACTGTTCAAAGCAGTTTCAATCCACGCACCTGCGCGAGGTGCGACCAGAAGGCCATAATCGAAGCGGAAACCGATTACATGTTTCAATCCACGCACCTGCGCGAGGTGCGACGACTTTAACAATTTATCAGCGCGTACCATACCTTGTTTCAATCCACGCACCTGCGCGAGGTGCGACCCCGCCAAATAGGGGCATACGAAAAGGCGTACTTCCTGTTTCAATCCACGCACCTGCGCGAGGTGCGACGGATAATAAATAATTACGCCTGCGGTTTCGGCATGTTTCAATCCACGCACCTGCGCGAGGTGCGACGGGAGTTTTCGCTCAGCCCCTCGATTTTTTTGGCGTTTCAATCCACGCACCTGCGCGAGGTGCGACTCGGGATGGAATAGCATCCACCGAATGGAACCCACGTTTCAATCCACGCACCTGCGCGAGGTGCGACTATAAAATCATGCACATAATCACCGGGGATTTGCTTGTTTCAATCCACGCACCTGCGCGAGGTGCGACAACTGCCGACCCATACGGGAAGGACTTAATAAAAAAAGTTTCAATCCACGCACCTGCGCGAGGTGCGACGGCAAGGTGCTGGGCACGCTCTATACCGAATGGGAAGTTTCAATCCACGCACCTGCGCGAGGTGCGACATGCTGTCCTTGTGGTCAAAGCGCCTATACAGATTGGTTTCAATCCACGCACCTGCGCGAGGTGCGACAAAACACCGACGGCGGAAGGGACACCAGCTACCTCGTTTCAATCCACGCACCTGCGCGAGGTGCGACCTGCGCCGTGTGGGCCGTAAGGAAGCGGAGCGACTTGTTTCAATCCACGCACCTGCGCGAGGTGCGACTCGCCCGCTCAGGAGACCTGACCAGCATTTTCCTTGTTTCAATCCACGCACCTGCGCGAGGTGCGACTCCCATACCCACCTGTGTTTTTCTTGCCATCTTTTTTGTTTCAATCCACGCACCTGCGCGAGGTGCGACTTTACTTTTCAAACGCGGTTACCCAGGAATACAAGCTGTTTCAATCCACGCACCTGCGCGAGGTGCGACTCCAATAATTCCTGTAGTTTTTTCGGGTAGATTGTAGTTTCAATCCACGCACCTGCGCGAGGTGCGACCGCTTTATCATGGGGGATCCGCAAGGGGTACTTATCGTTTCAATCCACGCACCTGCGCGAGGTGCGACGCAAAAAATTACAAAAAGATTTCACGGCAGCGCAAAGTTTCAATCCACGCACCTGCGCGAGGTGCGACTTTGTTGACTGGCAAGAGAGTCCCTTGGAGGTACGTTTCAATCCACGCACCTGCGCGAGGTGCGACTTCCGAGCTTCTGCGCTAGGGCGGCGGCATCCTTGGTTTCAATCCACGCACCTGCGCGAGGTGCGACCTTGCCATTTATTTCCACGTCCGCTCCCTTGAGCGTTGTTTCAATCCACGCACCTGCGCGAGGTGCGACTTATCGCCGGAAAATAAATCCGCCGCTATATCTGCGTTTCAATCCACGCACCTGCGCGAGGTGCGACCTGCTGCCGGATTGTCAATGGCCGCAGCGACTGGAATGTTTCAATCCACGCACCTGCGCGAGGTGCGACCGGAGCTGTAATGCGTCGCCGAAATCGACGTAAGGTTTCAATCCACGCACCTGCGCGAGGTGCGACAACGTGTCAATCGGTCTACCCGAATACCCGCATTGGTTTCAATCCACGCACCTGCGCGAGGTGCGACCCGTTCCTGCGCGAGATATAAACTGGAGGGAATTATGTTTCAATCCACGCACCTGCGCGAGGTGCGACTTCAGGCAACATACGAAGCCTTTGAATCCATGCTTCGTTTCAATCCACGCACCTGCGCGAGGTGCGACCCGTATGTTTATTTACGTTCAGAACGTTACGAACAGGTTTCAATCCACGCACCTGCGCGAGGTGCGACCCGGACGGATCTGTATGCCCATGCGGACACGTTGTAGTTTCAATCCACGCACCTGCGCGAGGTGCGACTCGTTTGGAAGATCCGGCAATAGCGGTTAATAACCCGTTTCAATCCACGCACCTGCGCGAGGTGCGACTTCGACACCCTTAAAAAGTACGCCATGGAGTGCTTTGTTTCAATCCACGCACCTGCGCGAGGTGCGACGATATGCTGCTAAAGGAAGCGTTAAAGAAATTTAGCGTTTCAATCCACGCACCTGCGCGAGGTGCGACACAGAGAAGAAAAGCCATAGGAATAAAAATACCGGTTTCAATCCACGCACCTGCGCGAGGTGCGACCCAGCGTGCCTGAAAAATATTCCCTCAAGATTGTGTTTCAATCCACGCACCTGCGCGAGGTGCGACTATCCCTTGAATGGCATATGTCCAGTGGGGCCTATGTTTCAATCCACGCACCTGCGCGAGGTGCGACCGTATGTAAGGGATGAGGACTATACCCTTAAATATGTTTCAATCCACGCACCTGCGCGAGGTGCGACCGCGAAAAGGTGAAGCGGGCTGAGGGAAACGACAAGTTTCAATCCACGCACCTGCGCGAGGTGCGACGTTTTCTCGGCTGCCTGAGCATTGCTCGATAAATCGTTTCAATCCACGCACCTGCGCGAGGTGCGACCTCGGAGCAATGATATTTCATGCCGGTAACAGGGATGTTTCAATCCACGCACCTGCGCGAGGTGCGACATTATGTCCAAAGCGGGGGTTTAACAATATGAACATGTTTCAATCCACGCACCTGCGCGAGGTGCGACGCATCAAACCCGGTTATTGAGCCGTTCCTTGTGGCGTTTCAATCCACGCACCTGCGCGAGGTGCGACGCGAAGTGTGGGAAAGCGGATCTGTCCAGAAAGAGTTTCAATCCACGCACCTGCGCGAGGTGCGACATAAAGATTGTATTTGGGCCGCAAGGGCTTCCGCTTTGTTTCAATCCACGCACCTGCGCGAGGTGCGACCGGGACAAGGTGCGCTGTAAAAAAGGCTTTGACATTGTTTCAATCCACGCACCTGCGCGAGGTGCGACATGTATTATGGGATATAATCACGGAATAAGCATGTTTCAATCCACGCACCTGCGCGAGGTGCGACTTTGGCAGCCCCGCTTCTATCGCCGCCGCTATTTCCCGTTTCAATCCACGCACCTGCGCGAGGTGCGACCAGTTGATTATGAACAGCGTATCTGGAGAAGCGATGTTTCAATCCACGCACCTGCGCGAGGTGCGACCGGGAACTCGGGAATAAATTCGGCCAATGGCTTGGCGTTTCAATCCACGCACCTGCGCGAGGTGCGACGGTTTATGCCTATGCCAATAAAGACGGCCTATTTGCGTTTCAATCCACGCACCTGCGCGAGGTGCGACTTATGATTCGGTAACAGGTGCCAACTACACAGATGTTTCAATCCACGCACCTGCGCGAGGTGCGACCCAAAATATATTTTTTCCCCCGGCTGGGCTCCCTGGGTTTCAATCCACGCACCTGCGCGAGGTGCGACCCACTACATAATTTTTTTTTGTCTCACCCATAAAATGTTTCAATCCACGCACCTGCGCGAGGTGCGACAATACAACTTCCCGCGCCGGATTCAGCGGATGAGTTTCAATCCACGCACCTGCGCGAGGTGCGACGGCCTGTTAATCCATTAGTACCGCCAGCCGAAAACAGTTTCAATCCACGCACCTGCGCGAGGTGCGACTTAAAAGCGGGGAACCTTCCATGTGAATTAACAATGTTTCAATCCACGCACCTGCGCGAGGTGCGACTCCGCAAGGGGAAGACAACGCCGATAATTACGGATGGTTTCAATCCACGCACCTGCGCGAGGTGCGACGCGCTATATGGATGATTTTATTATTTTATCCGATTCGTTTCAATCCACGCACCTGCGCGAGGTGCGACACGCAGCCATTGCCACAACGAGCCGCACCCTTCCTCGTTTCAATCCACGCACCTGCGCGAGGTGCGACAAGCATCCTCCCAAGGGCCGGCCCGTCCGTATAGTTTCAATCCACGCACCTGCGCGAGGTGCGACCTTTTTCCAGCGCGTTGTCGTTTGCCGAGAACATGATGTTTCAATCCACGCACCTGCGCGAGGTGCGACTCGCGCCTTGTAAATGCCGATTCGCAATGAGGGCATGTTTCAATCCACGCACCTGCGCGAGGTGCGACACGATATCGTCCCCGCTTTCGGGTACTGGGAAAACGTTTCAATCCACGCACCTGCGCGAGGTGCGACTTGATAAAGAATTTGACTAATCCGACCGAAGAAGAAGTTTCAATCCACGCACCTGCGCGAGGTGCGACGATACCCGTAATTTTTTCCAAAGCAAAAACACCTTGTTTCAATCCACGCACCTGCGCGAGGTGCGACTGGATTGCGCTATGGGCCTTTAGCCTGTCTTATTTGTTTCAATCCACGCACCTGCGCGAGGTGCGACAATATTTAACCGCGTCAGGCTTTCCTAAAAAATAAGTTTCAATCCACGCACCTGCGCGAGGTGCGACTATCACGCTCCCTAAGCATGAATTCGGCATACTCATGTTTCAATCCACGCACCTGCGCGAGGTGCGACCTGGAAGCTTGCCATGCTCCTTATAGGGCATTTTTTGTTTCAATCCACGCACCTGCGCGAGGTGCGACTCGTCGGTTTCCATGATACGCCGGTTGAACTTCAAGTTTCAATCCACGCACCTGCGCGAGGTGCGACCTACCATCTTGGAATTGACGACGGAAAAAAGCGTGTTTCAATCCACGCACCTGCGCGAGGTGCGACGTATGTAAGGGATGAGGACTATACCCTTAAATATGTTTCAATCCACGCACCTGCGCGAGGTGCGACCCGTATGATGCCTATTATTGGCGATTACAAGGAATAGTTTCAATCCACGCACCTGCGCGAGGTGCGACCCGTTAATTTCAGCGATTTTACGCAAAACACTACTGTTTCAATCCACGCACCTGCGCGAGGTGCGACCAGAAATCAGGAATTGACAACAAATCTGGCCAGGGTTTCAATCCACGCACCTGCGCGAGGTGCGACCGGGGAATGTCGCCAATTTAATTCTTTTCCAAAAGGTTTCAATCCACGCACCTGCGCGAGGTGCGACAACAACTGAAGCTGGCAGAAGCGACTACGGAGAAGCCGTTTCAATCCACGCACCTGCGCGAGGTGCGACGTAAACAAAGTACGCCTGGAAGGAAACCTCTATGTTTCAATCCACGCACCTGCGCGAGGTGCGACACCGACGCTGGCGGAACGATGGGGTGGTTTAACTCGTTTCAATCCACGCACCTGCGCGAGGTGCGACCAAAATGACCGTTAAACAATTTTTGGCCTGGTTTGTTTCAATCCACGCACCTGCGCGAGGTGCGACGTGAATGTCGAGACGTGATTTTCTTCATCAACGGTATTGTTTCAATCCACGCACCTGCGCGAGGTGCGACTTGGAGAAATCGTGTTCCCTTCGCCAGTTTTGACAGTTTCAATCCACGCACCTGCGCGAGGTGCGACTATTCGTTGATCTTCACAAGCGACTTTGCGGTATCGTTTCAATCCACGCACCTGCGCGAGGTGCGACACGTTATGCGCCAATGTAGGTACAGGCCTCACCTATGTTTCAATCCACGCACCTGCGCGAGGTGCGACCCAAATAATTGATACTGATGTCGATGTTTATTTTGCGTTTCAATCCACGCACCTGCGCGAGGTGCGACCTCCGGGTATATCCTGTTCGAGGGCCTGGTACTCCTGTTTCAATCCACGCACCTGCGCGAGGTGCGACAATTAGAACAAATAAGGCAAGCCCTTCTAAGCAAGTTTCAATCCACGCACCTGCGCGAGGTGCGACTTTTGTGCGGGCCGGTGTAGAACCAGTAGCCCACGTTTCAATCCACGCACCTGCGCGAGGTGCGACGCGCTCAAGCCACCTGTCAAAGTTAAACCCGATCCATGTTTCAATCCACGCACCTGCGCGAGGTGCGACATTAAACTTTAAGACGCTCAAGCATCTTATAATAAGTTTCAATCCACGCACCTGCGCGAGGTGCGACAACGCTACCCCCATTGCTGGTGCGCCACTTTTAACGTTTCAATCCACGCACCTGCGCGAGGTGCGACCCCCCAAAACCCACAAGCAAAACTGCGAGCAGAAAAGTTTCAATCCACGCACCTGCGCGAGGTGCGACGTATGCCCCGATGGGAAGATACTCCATAGGGGCTGGGTTTCAATCCACGCACCTGCGCGAGGTGCGACTTTTACAATAGGGGAATAAGAGATGATGAAAGTGTTTCAATCCACGCACCTGCGCGAGGTGCGACTCAAGGCCGTTAGCATACGACCGCACAACGATCCTGGTTTCAATCCACGCACCTGCGCGAGGTGCGACCTTTCCGTCCGGATTATTGAATATCTCGTAAAAATGTTTCAATCCACGCACCTGCGCGAGGTGCGACGTCGATATTTCCCTGCCTTCCCATTTGAAAGGGAAGGTTTCAATCCACGCACCTGCGCGAGGTGCGACGGGGAATTCGGCGGGTACTTTGAAAGGATGAGCAAGCAGTTTCAATCCACGCACCTGCGCGAGGTGCGACTCAAGGGAGCTGTTGACGCCGTAAAGGGAATTATCGTTTCAATCCACGCACCTGCGCGAGGTGCGACTAGAAGTCAAGCGCGAGCTGGTTCTGAAATCCCTCGTTTCAATCCACGCACCTGCGCGAGGTGCGACAATGCGGTAACGCGGAATAAAACGTTATTCGAGCTGTTTCAATCCACGCACCTGCGCGAGGTGCGACACGGCATGAAAACCGCAACGTACAAAGGGCTTGAGGTTTCAATCCACGCACCTGCGCGAGGTGCGACTTTTCTATCCATTCTGTGGATGCCTGGAAGGCGCTGTTTCAATCCACGCACCTGCGCGAGGTGCGACAAGCTGGCCGTATTTGCTTTGAAGCTCTCCATCGGCGTTTCAATCCACGCACCTGCGCGAGGTGCGACGTAGGATATTGACAGTGGATCAACCAATCTACAAATAGTTTCAATCCACGCACCTGCGCGAGGTGCGACCATTACGTATACGATTACGACACTGTAGCTATAGTGGTTTCAATCCACGCACCTGCGCGAGGTGCGACGAATGGGAAGACAGGATAGAGCAGTCAATTCCGGAAGTTTCAATCCACGCACCTGCGCGAGGTGCGACGCGGCGCGGTGGGAGTTATAGTCATTGACGGACACGTTTCAATCCACGCACCTGCGCGAGGTGCGACAAAAACAGGAAGCCTACCTAAAGCCCATAATTGACGTTTCAATCCACGCACCTGCGCGAGGTGCGACCAGCATAATGGCATACTTTAAGCCAACAATAGACGAGTTTCAATCCACGCACCTGCGCGAGGTGCGACGTTGCCGACTATCACGCAGCGACGCTTCACGAATAGTTTCAATCCACGCACCTGCGCGAGGTGCGACGCCGCCAGTGCCGCAGGTGACGCAAGGACAACCGCTGTTTCAATCCACGCACCTGCGCGAGGTGCGACGTTCACCCTCGACCCCGTGACCCCAATACTTTTAGGGTTTCAATCCACGCACCTGCGCGAGGTGCGACTTATTTCCCTTGGTAAATTTGGTAGGGTAGTTCTGTTTCAATCCACGCACCTGCGCGAGGTGCGACTCCGTGTACCCAAACGCGACAGCTAATTCACGATATGTTTCAATCCACGCACCTGCGCGAGGTGCGACCGGCTTTGGCGTCGAATATTTCCGACAGCAAAGCCTGTTTCAATCCACGCACCTGCGCGAGGTGCGACGCACCCGCGCAGATCTGGAAGCGGCCTACGGCAAAGTTTCAATCCACGCACCTGCGCGAGGTGCGACGTTTATGTCGTCAGTCCCTTTTTCAAGGGTAGTGGCGTTTCAATCCACGCACCTGCGCGAGGTGCGACCCGAATACACGATACTCATACGGGATAATCAAGATATGTTTCAATCCACGCACCTGCGCGAGGTGCGACGCCCTATTAGGTGAACCGAGTCCATTGTTTTGGTGTTTCAATCCACGCACCTGCGCGAGGTGCGACAGTTTGCCCACGGCTGGGTAGCAAGCTTGAGGATGGTTTCAATCCACGCACCTGCGCGAGGTGCGACTCACCGATGAAAACGGCTTTGTTACCTATGAAATTGTTTCAATCCACGCACCTGCGCGAGGTGCGACGCGCCTCCAATGGGCGGCGCTTTAGCCGATTATAGAGTTTCAATCCACGCACCTGCGCGAGGTGCGACGCGCTTTTTTGCCGAGTACGAAAGCCGCCTAAGCAAGTTTCAATCCACGCACCTGCGCGAGGTGCGACTACATGTGCCCGGAAGCGGTCAATGGCCTTGCCCATGTTTCAATCCACGCACCTGCGCGAGGTGCGACAAGATGATAGAGATCACGAGCACCGATCTTCCTATGGTTTCAATCCACGCACCTGCGCGAGGTGCGACATATTTCGGCTTCCGGAGGGCTTAATAACACAGCGTTTCAATCCACGCACCTGCGCGAGGTGCGACCTACCGGCGTGTGCCGGTTTCGTCGCGGTGCCGCCGCGTTTCAATCCACGCACCTGCGCGAGGTGCGACGTCAAGCTTTTCGTAAACGCCTAAATTATGATTAAAGTTTCAATCCACGCACCTGCGCGAGGTGCGACGTTCGCCTTACCTTGTCGCCGATGGCAAAATTTCTGTTTCAATCCACGCACCTGCGCGAGGTGCGACGTGATAAGACCCCTGATAGACTACCGCCGTTATGTTTCAATCCACGCACCTGCGCGAGGTGCGACATCTTCTCCGGAATTGCCCACGCCGTATAGAACGAGTTTCAATCCACGCACCTGCGCGAGGTGCGACAGGATTAAAGACGCGGCCCTCAACAAAAACGAAGAGTTTCAATCCACGCACCTGCGCGAGGTGCGACGAAAAGCATAAAGACACGTTCATTTACACATTTTTGTTTCAATCCACGCACCTGCGCGAGGTGCGACGTCATTGTTGGTGTTGATGGACACAATCAAAATTTGTTTCAATCCACGCACCTGCGCGAGGTGCGACAATAAGAATAGTCATTATGATTATTACCCCAATAAGTTTCAATCCACGCACCTGCGCGAGGTGCGACATGTCATTGTTGGTGTTGATGGACACAATCAAAATTTGTTTCAATCCACGCACCTGCGCGAGGTGCGACGCCCTGGAAAAAGAGCTAAAGGGCTTTGACCTGAAGTTTCAATCCACGCACCTGCGCGAGGTGCGACGGGACTAAGTTTAGGGTAACCAAAGTTGAAAAAAAGGTTTCAATCCACGCACCTGCGCGAGGTGCGACGTTGTCCATAATAAAGCTGGTTTCCGTGATCCTCAGTTTCAATCCACGCACCTGCGCGAGGTGCGACTGCCCGAGCTGTCAGGGTGCTGTCAATCTTAATCCGGTTTCAATCCACGCACCTGCGCGAGGTGCGACTTCCGTACGAACAGGCGTCAAATAAAAACTTGACCATGTTTCAATCCACGCACCTGCGCGAGGTGCGACTCAAATCGGCGCTCAAGGCGGTATTCCCCAGCGAGTTTCAATCCACGCACCTGCGCGAGGTGCGACGTGCGCATAACGCACAGGGAAAACGCGCCTAAAAGGTTTCAATCCACGCACCTGCGCGAGGTGCGACGTCGAGGACATGATTTGCGTAAAAAAAGAACTGCTTGTTTCAATCCACGCACCTGCGCGAGGTGCGACCGCTTACGTCATTTAATTTTTTTAATTCCTCTGCAAGTTTCAATCCACGCACCTGCGCGAGGTGCGACTAGAAGCAGAAAGCCTTACACCGGGTATGACAGGTGTTTCAATCCACGCACCTGCGCGAGGTGCGACCCAGGCCACCAGGCAGGGTAGGGCAGGGCTATGGCGTTTCAATCCACGCACCTGCGCGAGGTGCGACGAAATCACCCGCATTGTTTCCGCTTCCGGCTATAGCGTTTCAATCCACGCACCTGCGCGAGGTGCGACGCGGCATAAGGCGGCAGTTGCTAAACCGCGACAAAGTTTCAATCCACGCACCTGCGCGAGGTGCGACAATAAAGAACTGCCCATTAATCGGCGGCGGCGGCGTTTCAATCCACGCACCTGCGCGAGGTGCGACGTCTCGATCCAGTAATTGTATTTAACGCCAAACCCGTTTCAATCCACGCACCTGCGCGAGGTGCGACCACATTTCTTCCGCGCCGTAAATCGAGATCATTCTCCGTTTCAATCCACGCACCTGCGCGAGGTGCGACCTGGCATACTTTTGAGGTGTCAATGGTGTGTTCCATGTTTCAATCCACGCACCTGCGCGAGGTGCGACGTATCCTTTAGCTTTACATCGGTATAGCCATAAGTTTCAATCCACGCACCTGCGCGAGGTGCGACTGGCTACGTTCTGGGCAAGGCCCGATGCTAAAGGATGTTTCAATCCACGCACCTGCGCGAGGTGCGACTCTATGGCAACTGGCCCCAATATCTGTTTTTTCCGTTTCAATCCACGCACCTGCGCGAGGTGCGACCGTAGTACCGCTACCCATAAAGGGATCAAGGACAAGTTTCAATCCACGCACCTGCGCGAGGTGCGACAATTATCGTGGCCTACTTTTTTATTGGGTATCGGGTTTCAATCCACGCACCTGCGCGAGGTGCGACTCCACCGTTTGTGTGTGGATAATGTTTTCTTGAATGTTTCAATCCACGCACCTGCGCGAGGTGCGACACTACTTTGCTTCTAAACGCAAAGCAGATTTTATTGTTTCAATCCACGCACCTGCGCGAGGTGCGACAAATATCTTGTTGACTTTACGCTTCCCAATAACCCCGTTTCAATCCACGCACCTGCGCGAGGTGCGACATGACAAATTCACCGAGATGGCGAAAGGCTACTACGTTTCAATCCACGCACCTGCGCGAGGTGCGACTGGCACAGCAGGGGAAAATAGACGCTTCCATCATGTTTCAATCCACGCACCTGCGCGAGGTGCGACTAAGGGAAAAGTACCGGAACAAATGGAATTTCATGTTTCAATCCACGCACCTGCGCGAGGTGCGACTAAAAAGGCAAGAAATGCCTCCCCACCAATTTATGTTTCAATCCACGCACCTGCGCGAGGTGCGACTCCCTATGTATTAGGTACAGGTCGTCCATGTAGCGTTTCAATCCACGCACCTGCGCGAGGTGCGACTGGCCCCACTGAATAATATTGTCCGGTATTACGCTGTTTCAATCCACGCACCTGCGCGAGGTGCGACACACATAGCGCTGCTCTGGATTCATGCGGCAGTAAGTTTCAATCCACGCACCTGCGCGAGGTGCGACTTGTTCAGAAGATAGGCTTAATCAAAGAAAGGCTGGTTTCAATCCACGCACCTGCGCGAGGTGCGACATACACTCTATTATATCCTTATCCCATAAAGAATTAAAGTACCGAATCTGCGAACCTAATGATAATAGGTGTAAAAATAGTAAAAATTTCCTTCTCTATTTTGTCAAAGATCTACCATATAACGAATTATGGTTTGCGCGAACATAATGGGGTTTTCTGTGTCTTTGAGGTTCGCGATTGGGGAATTGGGTGGTAAAAAGCGGTTTGGCGTGGATACCTAGACAATCAAAGGCCCGTCCACATCGTAAGAAGGTTTAGCGCCGACATGCTCAATACGCCGTTTGTAATTTGAGCCCAAATTATAGTAGCGCAGACTATCAGCATTGTTATCAATGATTTTTTCTAGAGTATTCTTGAGCTGAACCCACTGCGCCGGATCTACTACACATTCAAAGACAGACTGCTGAACCCGCTGACCATAATTGGTGCAAGCTTTGGCAACCTTCCTGAGCCGCCTCTGACCGCCGGGACTTGTTACCATAACATCGTAACTTACAAGAACCATCATCGCTGTTTACCGCCAAAAAAATGGAGGATACCCGTCTATATCTCCACGAATATAACGGGCCATAAGATTCGCCTGAATAAAAAATAAAAGGCCGATGGGAACCGTTTCCTCAATATAAGGATGATAAATTTCATCCTGCTTGCGGCTCTGGTACTCGGTTAAAACCGTTTTCCTTGTATCATCATCCATGGTTACTGCCCCGTTAGCCGCTTTGGTAAATCCCTTCTTTCCAAGTTGTCTCCGGTTGATCAGAGACAGCACGAGCCGATCCGCAATCACCGGACGGAATTCTTCCATGATGTCCAGGGCAAGCCCCGGACGACCGGGACGATCCCTGTGTAAAAACCCAACCGCTGGATCCAGCCCCACCGTTTCCAGGGCAGAGCGTACATCGTGGGCCAGCAAGGTATACACAAATGAAAGCAGGGCGTTCACTTCATCAAGAGGCGGCCTTCTGTTCCGTTCAGAAAAAACGAAGTCTTCTTTTTGATCAACAATAAGATGATCAAAAACCCCGAAATATTCCGCCGCTGCCTGACCCTCAAGTCCCCGTACTTCATCAGTTGCGCGCATTGCGGGAATTCGCTCAATTATCCTTCCGATATTTTCCGACGCTTCCTTCAGAGCTCCTGCATTTACTTTGGCGGCATGATCCCTGATGGTACGGTTTATTACAATTCTGCAATTAGCCAGTTTGCCACTGATCACGTTGGCGGCAATTCCCCGCGTCGCTTCCTCATCATCGGCCATTCGGTACTGCCGCCGCCGCAGAAGCACATTCCCGCTCACGGGCCCACGGACGCTCGCCAGAAAACGTCCATACTCGCTGAGAAACGAAACAGCCACATCACGTTCAGCGCAAAAGCCTAAAAGGAAAGGCGAACAAAGCACATTGCCGAAACAAACAATGCCACCGATGGTGTGAATGGGAATCTGCATCACCTTCTGTTTTTCCCGTTCTACAACCACTGTTTCTCCTTCCTTTTGAAGGTAAGAACCTTGTGAACTTACATAGAGGGTATTAAGAAGTTTCCTCATCGATCCTCCCCGTTAGCCGCAGTTGGGTCTCTATAAATCGACTTACTTTTTTGTGTCCGTCTCCAGCACTCTTTGGCATACACCAATCCAGCATAGAACAATTATCACATTTTCGTTTTTCGTATTTCGCCGCAGAAGTTTCCCCGGTCTCACGGATCTTCATGATCCGTTCAATCAGCGCAATGGTCTTTTCCCGAAGCGGGGCATCAACGGCCTCATTTGTTCTTCGATGTTCCTGTAGATAATAAAACTGCCCGCCGTCAATTGCGATGCCAAACATCTCTTCAAGGCACAGAACCTGCGCACATAGCTGTACCCGGTCCGTATCATCCGCTTTTTTCTTGCCGCGTTTAAATTCCACCGGCGATACTTTTTCTACCTTTCCGTCCTTATTATACCAAAGTTCTACAAGGTCGCACTTTCCAATGAGGCCATGCTGAAGCGAACGCACTGCCATCCCATATTCCTGCTTGAATAATCGCCGCGATTCATGGTGTTCCGCATCAACCCGTTCATGCAGTGCCCTTCCTTCGGCGGTGAAACGATTCTCTTCCCATTGCTGTTCCAGATGAATCAGGGTGAAACGTCTCTCACAATAACAAGCATGAGACAAGGCTGAAATGGGTACTAATTCATCTTCCAGGAATTCTTTCATTATGCAATTAGTCCTTCTCCGTTGATAGTTTTTATAGCGATTAAAGCTCCTGCCATAATTCCCAGAAAACCATCATAATCAAGTGTCCATTTATACATATCTGGCATAAATTCCTCAATTGCATATTTTTCAAGATTATAACCATATATTCTAACAGAGTGTTTTTGTATATCCTGCCAAGAAACTTTAGTGTGACTCTTAATCGCATTAATTATCTCTTTATTTGTAACAACTAATTTTGTATCAGTATCAATAACCTTAAACATTCCTTCGACTTTGGGAAACCTTTGTGATTCTTCATGCTTTAGTATCTTCTTGAATGTTAATGAAGTACCTTTTTCCTTTAATTCATCATTTATTGATTCCGTACTTAATTCAGGGGTAATATCTATACCTTTTTCAAAATATTTTTGTAGAATAGCTCTTGAGATTTGCAATTCAGGGTTAATATTAATATTATCACTTTCTTTCAATTTAAAAGTCCATATTTCAGCATTATCATAAATACCGCCTCTATTAACTCTACCGGCAGTCTGTAAAAGTGATAAAAGAGAACTTAATTCACGAAAACCAGTCCTAAACGACACATCAATTCCGGCTTCAACACAAGAAGTCGCTATTAAGGTCCAATCTATGTCAGACTTATTACCTAACCGCTCTTTTATACGATCAACCATTTTATCTCTGTCAAAGGGTGTTAGTGCAGTAGATAAATGTTCGACTTTGTTCTTTCCATATTTTTTATTAAAAAAATCAGCAATTACAGCCGCATTTTGAACCGTATTTACTATTACCAAACGTGGCCCTGGAAAACTTATAACCCATTCTGATAATTCTTTTAGACTTTTTGGAACCAAATCGCATTTATAAATTATTCGATTTTTCTCATAAGAGGATAATCTTTTTCTAAGATCTATATCCACAAGTTCAGGAATAGTGTAAGTTTCTCCATGATAAATTTCTTCAATATTCCAAAACCGACTCAATGAACCTGAAGCCAAAACCCAATAACAATTCCATTCTTTGCTATATCCATTAATCCAGTGCCAAGCTACTGGAAGTAATTTTGTCGGCAATGCGGCATGTGATTCGTCAATAAAGATCGCACTTCCAGGTAATTCGTGTATTCGTCTTAAAGTGGAAGGTGAATTTGAAGCAATGGTTTCGAAAAATGTAACTGCCGTAGTTACAATAATCGGTGCACGCCATAATGCAGTAAAATGTCGGCTTTCTTTATCTTGGAAATCTGCTCTATGGTGTAATTCAGCAACGACATCATAGGGATTTTCTCCTTCAAGCTTTAGTGCCTCACGATACACTTCTACCGATTGTCTTATAATGTTGGTAAACGGCAATACTACAATAATTCTGCGTAAGCTCCTTTTGTGAGCTTGATTCAATAAATGTCCCATTATTGCCGTTGTTTTCCCTGAACCAACAGGACTATCGCATGAGACAATCCCTACATGTGTATCAGTAGTTTTACAAACTTGATACATTTCACTCCTTAAGTTAGAACGCTCGTCATTTGCTTTATTAAGCGATTTAACATAGTTGTCAAGTTTTTCAAGACGCTCTTCAGGTCTTAATTGAATATAAGGAGGTGGTTCTGTGTGATCGCGGTAATGTACGGCCGTATCAGTATGGTCGGCATCAACCAGGCAAGAAAGAGCAATTCGTAAAAAAATTGAAGGATCGCCTTTTATGTCATCGTTTTCTGGATCGATGGATTCACTTGTCAATGAGTTGTGAATAGACAAAAGATCACCTAATTCATTATTAGTATGCTCCAAAATGCCAAGATCACGAAACACGTGTATATCTTTCTTTTCTTCATCAATGAAGTCACAAAAACCGATATGATGCGCCTGAATTACAGCCGCTATCGCCTGCGAAAAATTATCTTCTTCAAGAAAATATGCAGTACCCGCATCAACATGATTAATTGGAAGACTTTTTGAGGATTTTTCCCCTAACAAAATTGGTTGATTAGCCTCATCCAATTTCCCTAGATCATGAAAAAGAGCCGCTTGCCGAACAATATGCAATAGAATTTCACTGTCCGTTTTTGCATGCCTACAAGCATCGTTGGCATAATCAAAAGCTCTTCTCAAAACACTACTTACATGAGACTCATATGGCTGTGCGTCAATACCGTTTTTTTTATTAGGGCTGTGAGCACTATACATCACGCTTTAACTAAGTCATCAAAAGAATTAACTTTTGATTTAAGCGTATTCGGAAGATCATTGACATCCTTGTAATCTTGCCATGAATTAGACGTTTTTTGAACATCGCCAATCCGTTTCGGTGTTAGTGCCTCAATTAATAGATAATCAGGGCAACTCCCCAAATAGCCTTTATGCTCAATATACCAGGCATGGCGAAGGCGCACATCGGGACGAATTGCAGACTTTGTCTGGTCATAAGCGTGAGGAATGACAAGTTTCAATAATTCAATATCTTTTACCGTACAACCCGTTTTATAGGCATAGTTTGGATTTATAAAGAATGGCATACAATATACGCCATGTTCAACAATCCTATATGCTAGTGGAGCCATTCCTTGCTGTTTATCGGCCTCAACTCCCGCCTTGTTTGTGTTTGTGTGTCGGATGATTTGTACCGGCGAAATTGAAAGGCCAACACTGAAAATTACAGCTCCGGTTTTTATAAAACCCTTATCAGCTTTTTCCTCAAGAAAAGTATTGCCAAATAAACGAGCATCCCAGTATTTCCTAACAAAATTACTATCAAGGAATTTACTTTGATCGAATTTCCCAATAGTTGTATCGCCCATATCTTTTCTAATCTCATCCCGATCTCGGCCCCTTGATTCTAAAATGCGATAGTTTTTGGCATTTTTAGAATATTCCTCAGGCAGAGAGCGAAAAAATGGACTGTCTGAATCTTCTACCAGATCACGCAATTTTCGCTTAAATGATACTGGTGATATTTCACCTAGCCCATTTGGCCGTTGCCTCGGGTCACCTTCCCTGTCAGGATCA
>Ga0268262_10003210_pt1 | contig 17936 bp, 20 predicted proteins | sample TergutNc150P3_FD_190354 | JGI IMG/M metagenome (GOLD analysis project Ga0268262, IMG submission 190354) | Nasutitermes corniger P3 segment gut microbial community from laboratory colony in Florida, USA - Nc150 P3 (SPAdes) (version 2) | ecosystem: Host-associated > Arthropoda: Insects >...
TGTAGATAGGCTTTTCTCACTATTCTGGTAAAAAATCTGCACAAAAATGTCAACTCCTGTTGACAAAATCACGATTTCCGAATTTTTTTTCCGTTTTTGTACGTCTAACAAGTAACAAGGAAAAAAAGGAGGTTCAGAAATGACCGAAGTCAAAACCAACCGCAATCACAAAGACAGTGTGTTCACAATGCTATTCAGCGACCCACCTGCCGCACTGGAACTCTACAATGCAGTAACGGGGCAAAACTACCCGCCAGATACCAAAATTGAGATAGTGACTCTTTCAAATGCCATATTCAAAGGGCAATTGAACGACGTAGCTTTCGTGGTGGACGATAGGCTTGTAGTCCTGATGGAACACCAATCATCCATCAATAACAACATACCGCTCAGGATGCTTATGTATTTAGGAAGGGAATACGAGCGAATAACGAAAGGCAAAGACTTGTACAGAGAGAAGCTGATAAAAATCCCTGCACCGGAATTCATAGTTCTGTATAACGGCAAGGACGAGTTTCCCGATTTCAAGGAGCTTAGGCTTTCCGATTCTTTCAAAACCAAAGGCAAGGGCAATCTTGAGCTTGTAGCAAACGTTTACAACATCAACAAGGGTCGCAACGCTGAGATAGCGAGCAAAAGCCCTGTTTTGAATGGCTACAACGAGCTTATAGCGGAGATAAATAAGAATCGCCAGACTATGGAATTGGCGGAAGCTATAGAAGTTGCTATAAAGAGTTGTGTGAAGCGAAACATTTTAGTATATTTCCTAGAGAAGCACGCTTCGGAGATTTTAAATATGCTTTTTACTGAATGGAATTTAGACGATGCAATTGCGATTGCGAAGGAAGAAGCTAGTGAGGATACTCGCGAGGAATGCAACGCTGAACATCAGCAGCAAATGCGAGAATTGTTCTCTCTTTGGCGGCAAGGCTATTCTGTGGATGAAGCAGAAAAAAAATTCACCGCCCCACCCAAAATCCATACATAAACGCTCACAACCCTAAGCAACACCGCTTGCCTTCTGGCTAGCGGTGGGCACGTAAAAGTGCCTTCAATCCTGCAAGCACCGAACACTGTACAAGCTGGTCTTATAGTAGTAGTTGCTGTACACATCCTCGCCGGGGTAGAGCATGCGCCAATAGTAAGCGTAGTTGCTACTGCTCTCGCTATCAAGCCACCAGTAGCCGCTGCCGCCGACATCGTTGAAATAGCCATTGGAATAGCCGAAGCCGCCCGGCAGGGCGGAAAAGCCGTACTTGTCCTCACCGTTGCCATTGCTATCCCGCTCGCTAGTCGCTTTCAAATACTTGGCTGCGCAAGCACTGCAACCATTGCTACTCTCAACGTAGTTTATCAGCTCTTTCCAGTCATCACCGCTGGGTATATGCCAACTACTAGGACAAATGCCTCTATGTTTTACATCGCTTTCGTTCCACGACTGGTTATTGTACTTCGCATCTATGCCCATAGCCGTTGCCCAGGTGTAAAGACGACCGTACTTGGCACAGTTGGCGGGGTCGTCATTGTAGCATTTGGAACCGTCGCCCACATCTATGTTGAGGTTCTCTGCCAGCCAAACTTGGCTACCAATTTGCTTTTTTTTTGCAATTCGCTATATCGTTGCATTTGTTGTTGCCACCACCGGAATTGTTGCCTACGTCATCATCGCCGCCAGAGCAAGAAAAGGTGAATGCCAAGGCAAGCGAAATACCCGCTACAAATGCGATTCTAGAGAATTTGCTCCTCATACGTTACCTCAATTTTATGGGTGAATATATAAAAATTCTTGTTATTTATTCTGAAAATCCTGTAAATTCTGTGAAATAAGTTTAACAGACATTTGGTAAAGCGTTTATAGATGGGCTTTTCTCACCACTCTGTTTATTCTGGTTCAGACAAAAGGAACAAAGGTTCAGACAATTATTCTATATTCATTAAATACTTAAATAGCGGAGTTTTATATGGGATTACTCAAAGCAGCGATGGGTTCGGCTGGTGGTGTTTTAGCAGACCAGTGGTTGGAGTTTTTTATTTGCGAAAGTTTGGATGCCAATGTGCTGGCTACCAAAGGGCAAAAAAAGACTAGCAAAAGAAGCAGCAATACAAGCGGAGAAAATAATATTATCTCCAATGGTTCTGGAATTGTGGTGAACAAAGGGCAAGCTGCCATAATAGTGGATAATGGTCGCATTGCAGAGTTTTGCGCAGAAGAAGGACATTATACCTACGATCATTCTTCAGAACCTAGCATTTTTCACGGTGGCTTGGGGCAAGGGCTTGTGGGTTCTATAAAAAGCATGGCCGAGCGTTTTAAATACGGTGGCAGCCCTGGCAAAGACCAGCGCGTATATTATTTTAACACAAAAGAAATACTCGGAAATAAATACGGCACGCCAAATCCCATTCCCTATCTTGTAGTTGACCCTAATATAAATTTGCGCCTCACCATAAGTTTAAGAGCAAATGGCGAATATTCTTACCGTATGATTAATCCAGCTTTGTTCTATGCCAATGTATGCGGCAATGTAGATGAGCAATATACCAGAGATAAAATAGATAGCCAGCTCAAATCCGAAATAATCACCGTTTTAGGGCCCTCTCTTGGAAAGCTCGGTACAGGTTTGGAATATCACGAGATTTCCTTCCACACCGATAAACTCGCAGAAATTCTCAACGAGGCTCTTAGTGCAAAGTGGAGAGAAGGCAGAGGGTTAGAGATAGTAAACTTTGGAATTACTTGTACCGCCTCGCCAGAAGACGATAACAGAATAAAGCAATTACAAACCGCAGCCGTTATGCGAGACCCAACTATGGCTGCTGCCTCTTTGGTTGGTGCTCAAAGCGATGCAATGCGCGCTGCGGCAGAGAATAAAGCTGGAGCTATGACAGGTTTCCTCGGTATGGGAATGGCGGCTCAAGCAGGCGGAATGAATCCGCAGGCTCTCTTTCAAATGGGACAGCAACAAGCACCTCAGCAACCGCCTCAGCAGCAAACAGCGGCTCCTGTGGCTCCAGCTGCACCATCGGCTGCTACTTGGGTTTGCTCGTGCGGGCATTCAAACACAGGCAAGTTTTGCGCGGAATGCGGAAAACCATCCCCTAATTCACCCTGGACTTGCTCTTGCGGCCATGCAGATAATACCGGAAAATTCTGCGCCGAGTGCGGTAAACCGAGATCTTAAAAATGGATATAAAAGAATACAAATGTCCTAATTGCGGTGGAACGGTTAATTTTGACAGTTCCAGCCAAAAAATGAAATGCCCCTATTGCGACACAGAATTTGAAATTGCTGCGCTTGAAGAATATCAAAAAGAAATTGCAGCGGCAAAGGATAATTTTGGCTGGTCAAAAGAGGAAACTCCCCAAGAATGGGAACAAGGCGAACTTGAGGATTTGAGTTCCGGTTCTTGCCCTTCTTGCGGAGCGGAACTTTTAGGCGATGCCAATACCGTTGCAATGGTGTGCCCGTGCTGCGGCAATGCTCAAATTGTAAGCAAAAGACTCTCTGGATTCTTAAAACCCGATTATGTGATTCCATTCAAGCTTGAAAAAGAAACAGCGGTGAAAGAGTTGAAAAATTTTTGCAACGGAAAAAAACTCCTTCCAGATTTTTTTGTCAAAGAGAACCACATAAACAATGTTCAAGGACTTTATGTTCCCTTTTGGCTTTTTGATGCAGAAGCGAGTGGGCGCGTATGCTACAAGGCAACCAAAGTTAAAAGAACAACAGACTATACAAAAACCGAATACTATTCCGTGGTTAGAGAGGGAAATATGGTATTTGAAAAAATACCAGTTGATGGCTCCGAAAAAATGGACGATAAATATATGGATGCCATAGAACCATTTGATTATACGCAAATGAAAGATTTTGACACAACTTATTTGGCAGGCTATGTTGCCGAAAAATACGATGTTGATGTGGAAAAGAGCAAGGAGAGAGCAGCGCGCAGAATAAAAGCTTCGGTGGAAAGAGAATTTGAGAACTCAATTGTTGGTTATGACTCGGTAAACATTGAAAGTTCCTCGGTTAACGTTAGCGAGGGCAAATACAGCTACGCACTTTTTCCTGTGTGGATACTCAACACCAAATATAAAGAGGCAAACTACCTTTTTGCTATGAATGGACAATCTGGCCGCCTTGTTGGAAAATTGCCCATTGAGTCAAAAAAAATCTGGAAATACGGCTTTATATATTCAGGCATTTTAGCACCAATTTTTACCGCTTTATCGATTGCCATAGGGTATAACGATCCGAATTTTGCTCTGTTTATTGCCGCTGCCTTGATTTTGGCTTTAGTGATGGGCTTTGCTTATGTATTCAGTTGGAAATCTCAAATGAATACTGCTCTCTTAAAAAATGAGGCAAACGCTTATGTTGTTAAAGACAGCCTTGTTTTTAAAAAGAAAAATGATAACTTTCTTTATAGCAAAATTAGCAAAACCGCGCAGCAAACCACCAAAACCGTGGGTTCTATTAAAAGAAAATTTTAAATTGCTATATTTTAATTTATGAAAGTACTCCACAAATCTATAGCTCTCCTTTTTTTGACGTTTTTCACGGCAAATGCTTCTTTGAATCCGCTTGATCTAGGAGCGGTTGATAGGGAAAAAGAATCAGTAGATAGGGAAAACGCTTATGTCGCAGACCCTCGCCCTGCAATAGATTACACAAAAATATCGGTTTATTTGCATCCGGTTTCCCTTCTAGTTGGTGCTAATATTAAAGTGCTTTTCTTATACTCAACTATTGAAATTCCAATGAGTTTGTACAATGCACCTATAATCAAACCAAGTGTGTGGAATAGTCCAGGTCTTACCAGAGTAGGTAGTGATATTGGATTTCGCCATTATCTAGCTGGAAGAGGTGAAGGCTTATACCTACAGCCACAAGTTGGAGCATTTTATATTTCTGCAAAAAATTGGACTAGTGGCTCTATTGTTGATTGGGATTATGATGAAGAGGAGGCGAGAAAAAAACGTGGCACATGGTTTGATGGTATGCTCTATATGGGGCATGCGTATAAATTCGCTTATATAAGTATATATTCCGATGCTGGACTCGGTTATGGCTGCGTATTAGGGGCTTGCACTTTAATATATGATGCTAATATAGGTTTAGGCATATCGTTTTGAAAGAATTAGTTGACAAACTGGAGGCTTTTCAAATTCTTGAAAGAGAAGAATTTAAAGAAGTCTTGTTATGCAATGATGATTATCTTTTTGAACGGTCTAGGTGTGTGGCGCAAAAAATCTATGGCAAAAATATTTTTATGCGCGGGCTTATTGAATTTACCTCTTATTGCAAAAATAATTGCTATTATTGCGGGCTTAGAACAGGGAACAAAGAGGCCGAGAGGTATAGGCTTTCAAAAGAGCAAATTTTGGACTGCTGCAAAACTGGCTATCCACTCGGTTTTCGCACTTTTGTATTGCAAGGCGGAGAAGATGCTCACTACACAGACGATATTCTAGTTGATATTGTCCGTGAAATAAAAGCCGCATACCCAGACTGCGCAGTTACACTTTCAATTGGAGAGCGCAGTTATGAGAGCTATGAGCTATTGTTCAAAGCGGGTACAGATAGGTATTTGCTACGCCACGAAACCGCAAACGATGAACATTACAAAACCTTGCACCCAAATTCAATGTCGCCCACAAATAGGAAAAAATGCCTGTACGATTTAAAAAAAATAGGCTACCAAGTTGGGTGCGGTTTTATGGTTGGTTCACCAAATCAAACCTTGGAACATATTGTAGATGACTTGTTATTCATTAAAGAATTACAACCGCAAATGGTGGGCATTGGGCCTTTTATCCCACACTCCAATACTCCAATGGGTGGCAAAAATGCTGGTGATGTACATTTAACGCTGAATATTTTGGCAATTCTTCGCCTTATGCAGCCAAATCTGCTTATCCCCGCCACAACGGCACTCGGAACTCTTGATGCTCACGGAAGAGAACTAGGAATTTTAGCCGGAGCGAATGTTATTATGCCAAATCTATCCCCTGTGGAAGTACGCAAGAAATATATGCTCTACGACAATAAAATTTGCACAAGAGAAGAAGCCGCCGCTTGCGCGGCTTGCATGAAAAACCGCATTAAGCAAATTGGCTATGAAATTGCGGTTTCTAGGGGGGATTGCATAGTTTGATGGCTTTACCCACCTATTGACACAGCCATTTTTGCTGATGAATTATTTTCTGATATTATAAGCGGCCCTTTTATTGGAGTTGTGCTTGTGTATTTTGAATATGGAGAGGCTATAGAAACATCCGCTTCCAGCATTCCAAGCAATTTTACCTTTGCTGTTTTGTTTCCAAAAACCATAGCATCAAATTTTGCAACTCTGCTATCGTACATTTGCCGCCTTGTAATCAAATCTTGCAGTTTAGTTGTAGCTTGCAATAACTCTTTTTCTTCTGCTTCGCTTAACGATTTTTCCTTATTCCAAATTAAATATTTTTCAAAAATTGCATTTACTTCCATCATAACCGAGTTTGCGAGTACCTTCGCTTTTTCTTGGCGGTAGTGAGTGCGTATGTTAACAATTGTTTTCACTCCAGTCTCGGAACCGAGCTCTCCACATTCCACGCCTTTAAATGCGGTTGTAACTCCTCCTATTATGGAGCCTCCCAAACGCAATTCGCCAAGGCAGCTCACGTTTGAATGCAAAATATCTTTTGTTATAACAATATCGCCCTCTGCCACAATGTTAGCAGCACTAACAAATGTTGCAGCTACAAAAGAACCTGCGACAATCTCGGCCTTGCCTTTGCCTTGAATTCCGCTTGCACATTTTACATAGCCTTTTGCTCTTACTTTTGCTCCAGATATAAGCCCGTATATCACAATGTTTTCTTCGGATATAACCTCAAAGCCGTCTGTGACATTGCCGTGTATAATAACTGTACCTGGAAAATTCATATTTCCAGTTGATAAGTCCACATCACCCTGCAAAACATAGTTGCGGCGAACCATAACAACATCATTTTGAACGCTTGGTGTTCCGGCTGCGGTGGCAATTATATGACCGTCTTTTTCTTCTATCCCATCGCCTAAAAAGTATCTCGCTTTTGAACCGGTATTTGCCTTTATTAGATTTCCCCTAACATCCATTCCGTCTTCGCCCTCTGTTGGCGGAATCACATCTGCAAGAATATCGCCTACGTTAACGACAGTAATTTGCATTGAGCTTTTATAATCCACCGCATCGTCATCTTTTGGTATGAACTGCGGCTTTGCGCTCATATTAACCTTGAAATCAAGGTAGCCATCCTTGCCGTCTTCGTGTTTTATACCCTTGGCTATGGCTACTTCAATTGGATCGGATACAATCAATTGTTTTTCAACTAATTCTTCATCTATCTCTGTTTTTATGTTTTCTCTATGGCAAGCATCAAGAACATCTTCTATAGTAGTTAATCCACCATCGGTAATTTCCTTTAACGGAGACATTATAACTTCCATCTGGTCTTCAGAAATGGAAATTTTGAAATTATGATTAAACCCTCCGGATTCTTCTCCAAAATCCTCAATAGGTTCGTCAGATGTATGTTCTTCGACCATCTGCCTCTATTTTGTGGTTAATTTTATTCCACAGTAACATACGTCAATGTTTGATTCACCAACTGGTAGGCTATTTCTCCAAAAGTAATTGGACCAAAAAATGTACTGAGACTTTTACCTTCAAGATTGCCATATAAGAAATTCAATATACAATTGCATGAAAATACCGAATTTTTTCCTTTGAAAGGAGCGAGCTTACTATTGAATTCTTTTTCGTAGTCTGCTATGCTCTTTGCAATTCTATATTTAATGCTTTTAAACACAGGCGCATATAAATTCACAACCCCGTTTTCAATGAATCTAAAAGAAACATTAACACCATTGCCTGAATAATCCCCTACTAAAGGAAGCTTTGTATCTATTTTGTTTTGCGCTATGTAATCTGCAAATACGGTTTCTTTTCCATCTATAAAACACTTTGTCATAGAAAAGCCGTCTTCGGGAAAAGTGATTATAGGCGAAGATTTGTCTTGAGAGAATATGTTTATTACGCCCACATTTACATTCTTGCTCTCAGGAATTTTCAAATGAATAACCACAGCTTTGTCTGAATATGCAGATGCTGCTGTACCTTCCACGGCTATAGGGGTTTGATCCGAGGCCTCAAGGTTCATGCCAGCAATCCACCCGATAGTATTCTTCATGAATATGTCTTTATAGCCGGGTGCATTGCGAGCATATTCCTTATGCACAACGCTATCGAAAGGTACAATAACTATGGAAAACCCATTTTCAAAAGCATCGGTTGCAACATTTTGAATTTCTGCTGCACTGTATGCCTTAATGGAGAAATCTTCACATGGAAGCTCCATCACAGACAATTTTTCGTTAGAAACTTCGCCGCCAGTTTTTGCAATAAAATATTCAGTTGAACCACCTATCCAATTGCCTTTAGGCAATTTTTTGAGTAAGGCTTCAGTGCCAGCAATGTGAAATACTTTGCCGCTTTCTATTAGCTTGGATGTTTCTTGGAGGGATGTGAGCATATTTATTTTCTCCTTGGTTACAATTTTTGCAGGGTTAAGATATCGGAACTCATATTAGACTTGAACTTTTCAAGAAATGCGCATATTTCTTGAGCGTAGCGTTGCAAAGTCGCAGGTGAACCGTCTTCCGCATAGAGTATCTTCATACGCATAATCATCATGGAAAAACTCAAAGATTCAAAAGTATAATCGCCTTTCAGGAGTTTCTCGGCTTGTTGGACAGTAATCATATAGTATAAATATAGAAAAAATCAAATATCTTGATTTTTCAGCAACCTTTTGTAATAAAACTCTGCTGTATACAATGCTGCTGCTGGATTATGACCCGTTACGCGGTCTTTGGTGATAAGCGTGGTTACAGGAGCCTCTGAGTATTTAATAAACAGAGAATCGTGCCCTACACATAAACCTATTATTACATTCAAATCTGTTTTTTGTTTTGCCAAAATTTTTGCCTGCAATATGGGGTTGCATATTGCCTCAAAATTACCTTTTTGTACCTTTAGATCTTCTGGTATGCCAATTTCTGTTTTATCTATTGAACCAACCTTGCAAATGGCACAATAACTTTTAAGCCCGTGGGCTTTTAGAACTTTTACGAATATTCTCGCTTCAAATATTAAACTAACACAGGTAGCAATGCCAATTTTCTTAGCACCAATTCGCCTAGCAAAGGCTATTATTTCTTCTACTCTGGTTAATTTCCCGTAATAAGTACCTTCAACTTCCGCAGCCGAATATGATAGTTTTGAAACAAGGGGGTCGGTTTTATACAGTTCTTTGATGCTCTCCATTTCGGCTTCATCTACTTCCTGACCTATGCACGATAAGGGAAAATCCTTTTCGCCTAAATGACAACTTTGCCGCCCACAATCTGAGCAGCAAAATTCATTGTTTTTTTCCATGTTCGTTGCGTTCATTTTACAAATTATCTATTGTCTTCGCTGCATTGTTGGTCATAATGTTCCATGCACACTTCCAGACTATTACCACTGCAAGCACCATCCATAAAGCATTTGTATGTTTTATCATTTACTCTATTCAAGCAAGCTTCATAATCATCATCACTATTGCAAGCTTTATAGTCTGCTTCATACTTTTTATCACATTTATCGTAAACAGCCTTAGCTTCTTTGCAACTAAGCCAAGTATCTTTATCATCGTCTGAGCAAGAAATGGTGAATGCCAAGGCAAGCAAAACGCTTGCGGCCAGTGTGATTTTTACGAGTTTGTTTCTCATTGTGTGTTCTCCATGTTATGTTGGCTAATAAATTAGAAAATTACAAAGCCGTAACATATCGTTTAGAGCCTCTACACGAGACTTAGATTAAATATCCGTTGACACATATATGGCATATCTATTGCGTTTCTTGGCTTCCCAAGTCAAAATTCCAATGGAAACTTCCCCCATAAAACGCAAGTGTAAAATTCCAAATTCTATTCGTGGCATAATATCCATCATAAAATCATCTTGGAAATAATCTAACTCCTTGCCAATTCCAAATGAACATAGAGTGCCAACAGAAAGCCTAAAAGCATTGCCTATTTGAAAAAATGGGAAAAAAGCTAGTGATGGTTTAACATATCTACCCTCGCCCGCCGCTCCAGCAAATCCCAAACGTCCTTCATAAATAAAAGACACATTTTTAGTATAACCATCCCATTGTGAAATAGAAAGTACTCCACCTAATTCATCCTCAAATGGAATATCGGCCTGAAGGGCTAAATTTCGTGAAATTGCGAATTTTGCACCAATATCAACAACGTGACTGCGATGCCATTTTCCTTTATATCCCTGTACACCACCTATTAATTTTGCTCCCATTTCAAATCTATTTGTTAAACCTACTTGTATATTGCTAACCAAATATAAATCGTTAACACGGCGTGTCCAGCCACCACCTCCAACAAAAAAAGCATCGGGAACCACAATTTCTGGTCCAAGTGTGTAACGGTAATCGTACATCTGGTCTAGAGCATAAGATAAATTAACTGCTAATACGAGTATAATAATAATTTTTTTCATAAGAATATCCTCATTTTGTCTTTGAATTCTTTTGGTATAACTTTATCTACCGTTTCTAAAATATGGCTTTTGGAATATTTCATGGAAAAATGTGTTAAAATTATGCTTTGGCAAGGCATAGAACCGCCAATTTTGCCTAGAACCTGAACAAGATCGTCTATATGAGTGTGTCCTTTTCTGCTCGCCATTTCCATTTCACCTTTGTCTAAAAATGTACACTCGCAAACCACTGTGGGAGAATTCCAAATATGCCTCTCTTCCCACAAAGACTCGCCAATGCAGTCACCCATAAAAGATACAAAAGGTTCGCGAATATCGTTTGTAATTTCAACTCCGGAATTTTTTAGGGATATAATCTCATCTCTTTCACATTTTGCATATTCCTTTTTCAATTTTTTTTTCTTGCAAAAAATGGTGTATCCAAGCGAAGGAATGGAATGTTTTACATCAAAAGGAAATACCTCCAAGTCTTTACGGTAAGTCAGGTCAAACCACTGCCCCGCTTTAACGCATTCCAAGCGAGGCAAATCAAAACGCTCTTCTGAAACACCCTCAAACAGAGTTTCGGCTTTTATCATTTCTATAGCTAGTTCATAAACAGCATCTGGAATATAATATACCGCCTGAACCGGATTTTGCATCATGCGCCTAAGGCTGTTGTGGCGCATAAGGCAGCGGCTGTGGTCTCCATGCGAATGGGTTAAAAGAATGTGGTTTAAGCTAAGTGCACTAACAGGGCATTCGCCCATATCCACACATAAGTCAAGTTCTGGAATTTGAAAATAAGTAGAAAGCCCAGAAATGGAAAAACCGTGCAAACCCCATCGCTTTTGCTGGTACGATATTTGCCTCAGAGCGTTATGCGAATAAATGTAATCAGGCTCGGTAGCTTTTTTCATAGCACTCGCGGAATTTATTCACTGTTGCAGGAACTTCATCCCTGTTTTTAGAAAACACATCATAAGGAAATGGGTTTGAAACTTCCCAAGCTCCGTCTAAAATTTCCCTCTCTAACTGCCCAGCTGCCCATCCGCTGTAGCCAAAGAAAATGCGCGCTGTTTTATTTTGCGGGGATATTAGCCTAGATACAGGAAGCTCCATTTCTAGCGGTATCTTTGATACAAAAACCCCTTGTGAAATTTCGTAAGCTCCGTTAAAAACAGAAACTCCAGTTTCTAAAATGCAAACCGAAAGTTTTTGAAAAGGGTCTGTGTTCTGAACAGGGCCGCCAAAAAAGAATGTGTGCAATTCACGTGATGAACCCATTATTTCCCAAGGAAGTTGTTTTTGCGCTATTCCCGGATTTTTCCTAAAAACCTCGTCTAGCGGAATATGCGCCAAATGATTTATTACCAAACCCCAAGAACCTGAATCGGCAGAACATTCAATTATAAAAATCACGCAATCTTGAAAATAGCTTCCGCCAAGAGCTGGTGTAGCCAGCAAAAAATCACCTGGATGAACTATTTTGGTTTGCATAATTTAAATCCTTATTAAATCCCATTTTCAGTTTACAATACTTATTTCTATTCTCCGATTTTTAGCACGACCCTCTGGGGTTCTGTTGTCTCCTCTGGGGCGCATATAGCCATATCCCGCGGCTCTTATTCTGTTTTCTGCAATTCCCTTTCTAATTAGATAGTCGCGAACCGCATCTGCGCGTGCTTGAGATAATTTCATATTGAATTCCTCGCCCCCCACATTATCTGTGTGGCCGGAAATCTCAACACTAACCGAATCAAATTTTTGCAAGCCTTTCACAGTTGCTTCCAAAATTTTGGTAGAACCTGGCAAGATATTGGATTTTCCCGTTTCAAAAGTAACTCCTTTCAATTCAAAACGGTCATCATCATAGTAAATTTCCCAAGTTCCAGCACCAGAACCTGGTGGAACAAAGAGTGTATTTCCAAAACCGCAATCAAATTCGCCGGTTATGCCATCGCACCAAAACGAATAGGTATCGCCTTCTGAAATTTTAACTTTGGCTATGCCATTGCCATCTGTTTTTGTTTCAAAATAGGTTCCCCTTGAGCCTTTTAATACTATGGTTTTATAGCGCTGGGCATATTGCTGGTTATAATCCGTGGCTCTGATGGTCAAATCTGCCGAAAATGCGGCAGATGCGCAAATAGCAAGAGAAAAAAGGAGTTTGTTCATAACTGTAAATATAGTAAACGTTTACCACCATTCATCGTCATCTGTAGTAGCCCTTCTTTTAGAGACGGCCTTTTTCCTTCCTTGACTTTTTCTCGATTTTTCTGCCTCTGCAAGCTTTTCGGCTGCCCGTTTTCTCTCTGCGACTTCAATAGAATCTGCAACTCGTTTCTTTTCTGTAGCTATGGAATCTGCAGCCCGTTTTTTACCTATGGCAATGGAGTCTGCAACCCATTGTTTTCTTGTTTCAATGGAATCTGCAGCTCGTTTCTTAGCCATAGCAGTGGAATCGGCAGAGCGTTTTTTCTCTCTGGAGGTAGAATCTGCAATCCATTTTTTCTCCATAGCGGAAATATCTGTAATTCGTTTTTTCTCTCTGGATGTGGAATCTGCAACTCGTTTCTTCTCCATAGCGGTGGAATCTGCAACTCGTTTCTTCTCCATAGCGGTAGAATCAGCTATTCGTTTTTTCTCCCTAGCGGTGGAATCTGTTGTCCATCTCTTCTCTCTGGCAGCTAAATTTGCAGCCCGCCTTTTCTCTAGGGCAATGGAATCGGCAATTCGTTTTTTCTCTGTGGCAATGGAATCGGCAACTCGCTTTTTCTCCGTAGCAATGGAATCGGCAGCTCGTTTTTTCTCCGTAGCAATGGAATCGGCAATTCGCTTTTTTTCGGCTTCTTGTTCTTTTTGAATATCTATTTTGTCTATTGCAATTGCCTGAGCCTTTGTTATTTTATCCGAATATTTTGACATACTGAACACCTTGCCCTGCTCAAAATTCCATGTTTTAGCCTGATTAAGCACTGAGGAACCAGCTTCAGCCTTGCCTTTTAAGGTAATTTTTAAATTTGAAATCTTAATAGGCTCATCGTCTAAATATACCATAAAATCAAAAAGACCTGCTTGGTAAGGCGTTCCATCTGGGGCCTTGCCCCCAGCATCGTAATAAGCTAAAATAACAACTATATTGTCTGAAAGGTAGTCTAAATCACTGGTGTTGTGCCCTGCGTTTGCAACTGCGCTAATTTCAAAGAACCAAGGCTTATATTCCACAAGCATAGTAAAAGGACGACTACTTCCCGAAACACTTCCAAACTTCATAAAACTACCTGTGAAACCCATGAAAGAGGGTTCTTTGGTTGTAAGTTTAGGAGCACTTGCAGTTTGAGCAAGTGCCGCGCCTACAAACAAAAGAAGCAAAGGCAATAAAAATTTCTTCATAATAAGAAAATTTAGAATTTTAAGAAAAATATTTAAGATTTTTGTAAATTATGCCGATTATAGGATTAGGGTAATGCTATGAATGTGTCTGAAATCACAACTCGTATAGCGGATTTAATAAGAAATCCGGACTCGCCGATGCCGAGCGAGCATGAGCGTAGCATTCAAAAAAAGAAAACTCAAGCTCCCACGCCACCACCAGAAGTAAGCAAGTCAGATATTCCTACCCCAACAACAACAGAGCACAATCCAGCTAAAACAAGCGAATATAACCTTGCCCTTTCTCCTTTAGCCCAAAAAATCCTAGAGGATGCAGATTCTCATAAAAGTGAATGGGAAAAGAAGAGAAGTGAAAATGTTCAGCGTATTCAGCAATTGGTGCACGAAAAGCAATACCACCTTGCCCCTGAAGTTGTTGACGGAATAGCTCGAAAAATTGTGAATATGCTGCGTTAATCAAGCATTTTTTTCGCCTTTTCCCAAAATTTGTCCAATTCTTCCAATTTAAAATTTTGAGGATTCCCACCTGCCATTATCTCTACCTGCCTAAATCGCTTTTCAAATTTGGCATTTGCCCTTGCAAGAGCGGTTTCGGCATTTATTCCTTTATGCCTTGCTAAATTCACAAGGGCAAAGAGAATATCGCCAAATTCCTCTTCGGCCTTCAAAGAGCCTGCTTCTTCTGCCTCAAACTCCCCTATTTCCTCTTTTACCTTCTCTAAAACGGGCTTGGCATTGTCCCAATCAAAACCAACTTTTGCAGCCCGCCTTGAAAGCTCTTGGGCACGGGAAAGAGCCACCATTGAACGGGGCACCTTGTCCATGGCAGAGGCAGGTTTTTCTTTCTTTTCCTCACTCTTTATCTCTTCCCATTTTTTAAGAACCTCCTTGGAAGTTCCCAGATTTTCTGAGCCAAAAACATGAGGGTGCCGCCTAACCATTTTTTCGCAAATTCCCTCTATAACATCGTCTATTGTAAATTTACCCTCTTCTTTGGCTATTTGGGCGTGAAACACCACCTGTAAAAGCACATCGCCAAGCTCTTCAACCATATTTTTAAGGTTTTCGCTTTGAACAGCGTCTATATATTCGTAAGATTCTTCTAAAAGATAAGGGAGCAAACTGCCAAAATTCTGCTCCCTATCCCAAGGGCAGCCGTCCGCAGAACGGAGCCGCTGCATTATCTCCAAAAGGTTATCGAATGTGTTTTGAGCCATCCATTTACTTTGGCCAGAATTTACCTATCAGTTTGCTGGGAATACCCGTTTCTTCGGATTTAAAGCAATCCGCAAGGATTTTCCAACCTAGATCTAAAGCTGCTTCCAAAGGAATATTAACAGACAAATCCATCATCTCTTTTTCAAAACGAACACCGTATTTCAAGAGTTTTGCATCCCAATTGCTCATGCGGAAGCCCATAGACTGTTTTTCAAGGGTTTCTTTATAACTGGAATAAAGCTGAATCATGGTATTCATTATTGTACGATGGTCTTCGCGGGTATCGCCGTTAACCTGCTGTTTTAAGCGGCTAAGGGAGCCAAATGGTTCAATTCTGCCTTTGCGTAAATAGAACTGACCCTCGGTTATGTAACCCGTGTTATCTGGAACGGGGTGAGTTACGTCATCGCCTGGCATTGTGGTAACGGCAAGAATGGTTATTGAACCAGAACCTTCAAAATCTACCGCTTTTTCGTAGCGGCTGGCAAGCTGAGAATACAAATCGCCAGGATAGCCACGATTGGAGGGTACTTGTTCCATTGTAATTGCAATTTCTTTCATGGCATCGGCAAAGTTTGTCATGTCGGTTAAAAGCACAAGCACCTTTTTGCCCTGAGTTGCAAATTGCTCTGCAACCGCGAGTGCTGCATCTGGAACAAGCAAACATTCCACAATGGGGTCAGAGGCTGTGTGCATAAAAGAAACCGTACGGCTAAGAGCACCGTGTTCTTCCAAGAAATCTCTGAAAAACAGATAATCATCGTATTTTAAACCCATTCCGCCGAGAATAATAACGTCAACTTCTGCTTGCAAAGCTATACGAGCGAGGAGTTCGTTATATGGTTCACCCGCTATTGAGAAAATAGGGAGCTTTTGGCTAACAACCAAGGTGTTGAACACATCAATCATTGGAATTCCAGTGCGCACCATATTTTTTGGGATAATTCTCTTTGAAGGATTAACAGATGGACCGCCTATCTCTATCAAATTCTCATTTATGACCGGACCTTTGTCGCGAGGCTCGCCTGCTCCAGAAAACACACGACCAAGCAAGGAATCGCTAAAAGGAACTTGCATTGGCTTGCCCAAAAAGCGCACTTGCGAATCTGTGGAAATGCCGCGGCTACCAGCAAAAACTTGCAAATCAACCATACCGCTATCCAAACGAATTACCTGTGCCAAAGAGGTTCCCCTTGGGCTTTGCACCTGTGCCAATTCGTGATAGCTAACGCCGTCTGCGGCAACTGTAATAACATTGCCTGCAATTCTTTCAATTTTATGATAAACCTTATGCATCTAGTGTTACCTCCGCTACGGCTTTTAGAATGTTGGCTTCCAATTCCTCAAATTCTTTTGATTTGAATTCTACCCGGTTCCAGTCTTTCGCTGTTTGAGTTAACTTTAAGAAAAAGGAACGTGCTGTGTCTTTTTCCTTGAAAGTAACCGGTGTTTTCAAGATTTGGTAAATTTTATTGAACAAATATTCTTGCCTGTCTCCAGGGCAAGCTTCATCTATTTTATTATAGGCATCTTGCTGCAAATAAACAGCATCCAAAAATTCACCTTTTAGGTAAAGAACAAAATCGTCCATTGAGGTGCCTTCTTCGCCCACAACTTTCATCATTTGCCCCACATCATTGCCTCTGCTCAAAATTTTGTGCACCTCAGATGTTTTTGCACTGTCTATTAAACCGCGATATTTAGACCAGCTATCAAGCGGGTGAATTGCTGGGAAGCGGCGCTGATCTGAGCGTTCTCTTGAAAGTCCGTGGAATGCGCCAACCACTTTCAAAGTTGCCTGCGTAACAGGCTCTTCAAAGTTTCCACCAGCAGGAGAAACGTTTCCGCCAATGGTCACAGAACCCGTTTGCCCACTTTTAAGGCGAACTATACCGCCTCTCTCGTAAAAGCTTGCAATAACAGATTCCAAATATGCAGGGAAAGCTTCTTCGCCTGGAATTTCTTCTAAGCGGCCGCTCATCTCTCTAAGAGCCTGTGCCCAGCGGCTTGTTGAATCTGCAAGCAAGAGCACGTTGAGCCCCATTTGGCGGTAATATTCAGCAAGGGTCACGCCTGTGTAAACAGATGCTTCACGAGCGGCAACAGGCATAGAGCTCGTGTTACATATAATTAATGTACGTTCCATTAAGCTGCGACCTGTGCGAGGGTCAATTTGCTCTGGAAATTCCTTCAAGGTTTCCACAACTTCGCCTGCACGTTCACCACAAGCGGCAATAATCACAATATCAACTTCTGCATGACGAGCGGTTAATTGCTGGAGCACTGTTTTACCTGCGCCAAAAGGCCCAGGAACGCAGAAAACTCCGCCTCTGTTCACGGGGAAAAAGGTATCTACAATTCTCTGTTTTGTTATTAAAGGTTCTGTTGGACGAAGCCTCTCTGCATAGCATTTTATGGGCAGTTTAACAGGCCAAGTTTGCATAAGTTTAACTTCATGGCTTTTGCCGTTTGAATCTTTTAGTTTAGCAATGGTATCTGTAACCGTATAGTTGCCAGCAGGCGAAATACTCTCTACCGAGAATATTCCCTGAAATCCAAAAGGAACCATTATCAAATGTTTGAAAATTCCCTCTGGCACAGAACCGAGGGTATCGCCAGCGGAAACTTGGGTGCCAATGGTTGTGCTTGGGGTGAAAGCCCATTTTTTATCACGCGGCAAAGCCTCCAAATATTTGCCTCTCTGCAAAAAGAAGCCGCACTGCTCGGCTAACTGAGGCAATGGGTTTTGCAAACCGT
>Ga0268262_10003211_pt1 | contig 17935 bp, 14 predicted proteins | sample TergutNc150P3_FD_190354 | JGI IMG/M metagenome (GOLD analysis project Ga0268262, IMG submission 190354) | Nasutitermes corniger P3 segment gut microbial community from laboratory colony in Florida, USA - Nc150 P3 (SPAdes) (version 2) | ecosystem: Host-associated > Arthropoda: Insects >...
TGAAGATTGAAATAAGTCCCTTATTGTGCTATTTTGGAGAATATATACGGTTTCCTGGAGTGTGTTTCGGCCACCCATGCCTTTATCGTATATGTCTTTACCGCCTTTTTTTGCCCGGAACACGTTCCGGTGGGTGAGTTTTGCCCTTTTTTTACGACTATGACCATCGAAAACCTGCATTTTAACTTTGGAGCCTTCAAATCTTCCGCCCATATTATGCCGAAATTGCCCGGTTTGGGTGAAATCGCCGATGATTTTGGCGAGGATTTTTTTAAACCCTTGCTTATATGCGATACCAATACCGAATATCTCGCGGAGAAAATCCGCGGCGATACCGGTATCCCTATTTGTACCCTGGAGGCGGGCGAGTTACATAAAAATTGGCAGGCGGTAGAGGCCATTCTCCGCAGCGCCCGTGACGCCGGTCTGGGCAGGGACGGAACTTTTATCGGCGTGGGCGGCGGGGTCATCGGCGACCTCAGCGCTTTTGCCGCGTCAATTTACATGCGGGGCTGTTCTATTGCTTTGGTGTCAACAACCCTGCTGGGCATGGTTGATGCTAGTCTTGGCGGGAAAACCGGGTTTGACCTTTTCGGCGTTAAGAACTTTGCCGGAACTTTTTTTCCTGCCCGCCATGTGTATATGCCGATGGAAAGCCTGGCGACGCTGCCCCTGCCTGAATGGAAATCCGGCATGGCGGAACTTATCAAAACCGCCATACTGGACAGCGATGATTTTATCAGTGAACTTGCCTCCCTGGTGGCGGCTTCTCCCGATAAGAGTTTCAGCGGCGGTTTCCCGCAGAATTTCGTATTACAGGTCTGTACTTCAGGTACGGCGTTAAGCCGCTGCATCAGCAGGGCGGCGCGGTTCAAGGGTTCTATTGTCGAGGAAGATCCGCTGGAAACGGGAAACCGGCGCGTCCTCCTCAACCTGGGGCATACCTTCGGCCATGCCCTGGAGGCTGCCGCCGGGCTGGGAACAATTTCCCACGGTGAAGCGGTTGCCTGGGGTATCGCGCGTTCCTGCGATTTAGGGTTGGCATTGGGCATTTGCCCCCCCCAGCGGGCGGAGCGCATACAGGCGCTGCTTACCGCCTACGGTTATGAAATCGCCGCCCCCCATCCCCTTATGGGATCGACGGAGACTTTTATGCAGGCCCTGGGCAGCGACAAAAAAAAACGCGGCGGCAATTTAAGTTTTATAGTTCCCGATGAAAAAAGCGCCCGGCCTGTTTTGACAACGATTTCGGCTTCATTCATGGATACCATAGGTAAGATTATAGGTAGATAAATTTGTTAAGATTATTTTCATGATAAAAAAAATATTGCCCGCGCTGTTGCTATTGGCGGCGTTTCCCCTGATATCCCAGGAAGCTGTCCTGAACTATGAAGATAACGCGAAACCGGAAATTATTCTTTCTGATAACGACCAGTTATACGTCATTGTTGAATTTGAGTTTGACATAAAGGGACGCACCCGCCCGGACGCTCTTATCCATGAAGGAGAATTCCGGGAGGGTGAAGAACTGCGGGGCCGGGCAAATCTTGAAAAATATATCAACGATAAAACCCAGATCCTCATCAATCAGCGGGTTCTGAAAGATAATGTGGCAATAAGTTATTCCGTTGGAGAGCGGCTGGAAAACGGCGCTTATCCGGTAACCCTTACCATTAATGTTGAGGATTCATGGAATATTATCGCCTTACCCAAACCCGTATACAGCACCAATACCGGTTTTGAGTTAACTATAAAAGCAAGGGACTATAATTTTTTGGGAACAATGAATCCCCTGAGGGTTGACCTTGGCTATCACCATGACGAAAAAGAACGTGACTCATTTGTGCTTGGGGTGTTTTCCAGCACGCCATTCAAGGCCTTTGGCTATACCTGGAACATCAAATTTGATAATACTTTTAGTTACCGGCCTGATGTTGATGAGCCTTATTACTATCAGAATATTACCGGTCTTTCAATGGAACTGCCTTTTCGTACCACAACTTTTACCTTTGGCTTTGAAGAATCCTTTATTCTGAATGATGAAAATGATGACCGGTACAAGGAAAAATACGGCAGCTTTCAAAGCGGTTTATATACGTCCAGCAGGATGTTCACATCATGGAAAATACCTACCGGCCTTATGGTATCCCGATACGGAGAACTGACCTACAATCCGGGCATTTCGGCGACCATTAACCATGAACTTCCCGAGTGGCCCCTGCATGAAATTCGCAAAGGGCCGTTCATGGGTTTTAGCCACTCATTGGGTTTTGAGAAAATTGACTGGCATGCCAATTATCGTCAGGGAATTTCCGTCTCGGTCGGTAATTCATACACCTATGATTTTTTCCGTTTGGATAATAATAAAGACCCGTTGTCGGTTTCTTTTTCGATTAACGGAATCGGGCATTTTATCATAAGCAAATTCTTTGCGGTTTCTTCACGGCTTATGTACCGGCAATGGTTCTACCATGATCCTGAATATAACGATAAAGCCGGCGATGCCTTGCGCGGCTTTGCGGATAAGGCGTTATGCGCCGACTATATGCTGTCGCTTAACATGGATTTTCCGTTCCGCGCGCTGGTATTTACCCCTTCCGAATGGTTTAACAGGCGCAAACTCAGTTTATTTGATTTTGAGCTCCAAATTTCACCCGTAATTGATATGGCCCTTTATCATGATCCGTCGACAGGAATATCTTTTAACCTCGAAAACATCGCCGCTTCAGGCGGTTTCGAATTCATCATATTTCCGGCGTTTATGCGCAATCTGTATTTACGGGTGGGGTATGTATGCAATCTCAGAGAGCTTTTAGGCACAGAACCGGGCAAATTCCCCGAAGGTGAAAACCGTGAGATATATTTAATTATGGGGCATTTTTATTGACGAACGGAGCGAGGAGTAAAAAATGGTAAAAATTGCCGTAATTGGCACAGGTTACGTAGGTTCTGTTTCCGGCGCGTGTTTAGCGGATTTTGGCAACCATGTTATTTGCGTAGATAACAATAACGAAAAAATTGAAGCGCTCAAAAAAGGTATTATACCAATTTATGAACCCGGCCTTGACATGGTAGTAGCACGTAATACCGCCTGCGGGCGGCTTTCCTTTACCACAGATACCACCCTTGCTGTAAAGGAAAGTGACGTTGTTTTTATTGCTGTAGGAACTCCTCCTGCAAGTGACGGCAGCGCAGACTTGGCCTATGTAGAAGCTGTAACACGTCAGATAGGTTCCGTTATTGATAAATATACAGTTATCGTAAATAAAAGCACCGTCCCTGTCGGTACCGGCAGAAAAGTTTTAAATTGGCTGAATGAAGAAGCCGCCAAACGCGGTATTTCTATCGAATTTGACGTTGTTTCAAATCCCGAATTTTTAAGGGAGGGAGCCGCTGTTTACGATTTTACCCATCCGGATCGCATAGTTATCGGCAGTGAAAGCGAAAGAGCGCGTAATATTATGAAGGATGTTTACCGCTCTCTTTATCTGAATGAAATTCCTTATATCGAAACTAACCTTGAATCGGCGGAGATGATTAAATACGCTTCCAACGCTTTTCTTGCGGTAAAGATTACATTTATAAACGAGATCGCAAACCTTTGCGAAAAAACAGGCGCGAATGTACAGGACGTCGCGCGGGCAATGGGAAAAGACGGAAGAATAGGCTCTAAATTTTTGCATCCCGGCCCCGGTTACGGCGGTTCTTGTTTTCCCAAAGACACAAAAGCCCTTGCAAAGATTGGCAGGGATCATGATGAAATTCAGCATATTGTTGAAACAACGATAGATACAAATGAAAACCAAAAGCTGCGTGCCGCGAAAAGAATAGAATCTGTTCTCGGTTCGCTTAAAGGCAAAACTTTATGTCTGCTGGGGCTTGCATTTAAACCTAACACCGATGATATGCGCGATTCGCCGGCAATAACCATCTGTGAATACCTTGCAAACCGCGGAGCGTTTTTACGCCTTTTCGATCCTGCCGCGATGAAGGAAGCGCAGTGGCGTTTGGACGGTATAAAAGATTCCCTGTATTTTGCAGCGGATGAATATGACGCTGTTCGTGGCGCTGATGCGCTCATAATAATAACAGAATGGAATCAATTTAGAAATCTTGATCTTTCCAAGGTGAAAGAACTTCTTGTCTCTCCTTATTTTTTTGATCTTCGCAACATTTATAAAAGGCAGGAAATATCAACCGCTAATCTTAAATATTTTGGAATTGGAAGCGCTGGCGAATGTTAAATCCAAAAATAAAAGCGTTCTTGTCTGTTCTCGGTATTTTATACCGACTGCTGAACCGCAGGCAAAAAATATCTTTCTGTATTATGTTATTCCTGACCATCGGTTTTTCAATCATAGAAACTGTAGGAATATCCGCCATTATGCCGTTTATTTCGCTTGCTTCTGATCCAGGACTGCTCACATCAGGTTGGTACAAAAAAGTGTTTGATTTTGCCGGATTTAACGGTTTTGAATCCTTCATTATCGCTTCTGGCTTTGTTATAATTTTTTTCTATTTCTTCCGTGCCGTTTACTCTACTTTTCTTACCTATTCCATTAATCGTTTTTCATTCGGAATTTACAAATCCCTTTCTAAAAATGTGTTAAGAACTATTTTATCAATTTCATACAAAGTATATGTTCAGAAAAATTCCGCCGAACAAATACGCACCATTACTGAAGAAACAAAAGATGTTGGCGTATTAGTTCTTAATTTTATGAAGCTCTTGTCAGAATTTTTTACAGTTCTTTTGATTTATGCCGTTATCGTTGTTATAAACTGGAAAATGACTCTGGTAATTACGGTTGTTTTGTCGTTTATAGTATTGTTTATGCTGTCCATATTAACCAAAAAAAATAAAAAAATTGGAGAAAAACGTTTTGAATCGGGAATAACAATCTACCGGTTAATAAAGGAATCGCTTGGAAACATAAAATATATAAAACTTAAAGGCAACGAAGAAGATATTCTGCAAACTTATGAAACTGCGGCCGAAACAAGATCGCGCGCTGAAGTTTTTTACAATGTTTTCGGTGCTCTGCCAAAAGGCATCCTTGAAAGCATAGGATTTTCTTTGCTTATTGCGGCGGTAATGTTTTTTATCAAGATGTATCATGACGCTTCCGCGGCGATTCCTGTTATTACAATGTATGCCTTGGCGCTTTACCGGATACTTCCGTCGATACACCGTATGGTGCAAAATATCGGCGAAATCTTCTATTTTCAAAAAACGCTTGAAAATGTCAATGAAAGCCTGCATCAACAGGCGGAAAAAGAAGATGCAGAGCCATTGGATTTTAAACATTCCATACGTTTTGAAAATATCAGTTTTAGTTACATGAGCGGAAACGAAGTTATTAAAGGAATTTCGTTTACGGTTAATAAAGGAGAAAAGATCGCAATAACGGGCGAGAGCGGCGGCGGCAAATCCACGTTAATTGACATTATCACTGGTATTCATAAGCCGGTTTCAGGAAAAATAATTATTGACGATACAGTTCTAACTAATAAAAACATTCGTTCATGGCGGGTAAAAATCGGATATATCCCCCAAAGCATTTATCTTTTTGACGGGACTGTCGCGGAAAACGTTTCATTTGCGTCGATACCTGATGATGACAAAATAATAAAAGCGCTTCAAAGGGCGAATATCTGGGATTTCCTTATCCAAAAAGAAGGCATATATACCCGCGTAGGAGACGGCGGAATTCAGCTGTCCGGCGGGCAGCAGCAGAGAATAGGCATTGCCCGCGCCTTATACGATGACCCGGAAGTATTGGTTCTTGACGAAGCCACTTCCTCCCTTGACAGCGAAACCGAAAAAAAAATCATGGATGAAATTTACAACATAAGTGAAAACAAAACGTTAATTGTGATAGCCCACAGACTTAGCACTGTAGAACGATGCGAAAGAAAAATCCAGATAGAAAGCGGAAGAATAATAGGTGAATAAACCTCTGTTTTTCCGCCTGATATTCTTTTTAACGCTTTCCGCTGTCCTTTCCGCCCAGGAAGCCCTTAAATCCGTTGAAGAAGAATACTATGATTTTCTTTCTCTACAGGGATTAACAGAACGCCCTGCCCTTAATTACCGTACTTTATCTGATTCTGTCTGGAATATTGATGAAACGGCGGAACACCCATGGCAAAGGCAAAAACTTGCTGTTTTTCATCCATTATTTGGCGATTTCCGTTTGCGGGTTTACGGGCCGGAACTATTTACATCGTATAACACCGCCGCCCCTTACGGCCAGAACGACGGCGTATTGTGGCAGGGACGCGGTTTTAATTCGCTGTTCAAAAGCGGTGTCCGTTTTGAAGGGTACGGACTTGAATTGACGCTGCTGCCGCATTTTGCTTTTTCGCAGAATACTGATTTTGATTATATACAGGCAAACGTCAAATATAGAGAAACGGCAGATAAAAAATATACAAATAAAGCTGAAAAATATGGTTATTATGGGATATACAGTATTGACGCGCCTCAGCGTTTTGGCGACGAATCATTTTTCGATTGGGATTTCGGCGATTCGGAAATTCGCTATACATGGAAGACTCTAACTGTAGGTTTTGGGACACAGGTGGTTTGGCTTGGTCCCGCTCAGCTTAACCCTGTTATCCACTCAAATAATGCGGCAGCCTATCCCAAATTTGATATTGGATTACGTAGACAGCCGATATTTTTTCCTAATAAAAACAGACATCTGGGCGATATAGAGTTTCGTATATGGTGGGGTTATCTTTCCGAGTCAGATTGGTTTGACAATGATACTTCCGATGATCATAATTTAATAACCGGCTTTTCTTTTGCGTACAGTTTTCCTTCATTATTGAAGGGGCTTACAATTGGGTTTAATCGAATCATGCTGAGTAAATGGGATAATCATAATTATTTTGGCGCATTAGGTACGATTGTAATACCAATTATGAGTAACAAATTCGGTGAAGATACCGATGATCAACGAGCTTCTGTCATTATTGATTATCTTTTACCGGTTGTTGGTATCGATATTTACCTTGAATGGGGAAGGAACGATTTTAGCGGAAATATAGATTCAGTTATACGATACCCATTCCATACTCAAGGTTATACTTTTGGAACAAAAAAATCACTATTATTCAGCTCAACTTTAAAGGGAGAGATATTGCTTGAACTTACCAATCTTGAATGTTCACAAGACTACGACCGGGTAATTCCCTGGTATTCCACATTTTACGCGCATCAGAAAATTACCCAGGGACATACTAACCGCGGACAATGGCTTGGAGCGGGCATTGGAACAGGCGGAAACAGCCAGTATTTAGGATTTAAATTATATTTTCCCAAAGGATATGGTAATATTTTCTTTCAAAGAAGAAACCCCGATCTTGATTATACCTGGTATATTGATTCAAAAAATCCAGGCGAATATGACGCTGAATGGAATATACGGGCATTTTTTGATATTGGTATTTCAGGACAATATTATTTTATTCCTTATTTTTCAATAAATAGTTCATTGGTTTTCAGAGATGAACATAATCCTCTTAATAAATCCGCGCAGGCTGATAGTTCAAATTCAGCCCATCGTTATAATTTATGTTTTGCCGCCACAGTCAAATATACTTTTTAATTGAATATAATTTTCACTTAACAGAAAATAATTATGAGTAATTTTTTACACAAAATATCAAAAGCTATTTATCCAAAAATATTCTATATATGGAATATTTTCAATCGTTTATTGCCTGATCGCATATATATAAAATGTCAATATTTTTTTAAAACCGGACAAAAACTTAATCTTAAAAATCCTTTATTATTCAATGAAAAAATTCAATGGCTAAAATTATATAACCGGCAGCATGATTATTCCATTATGGCTGACAAGTATGAGGTTCGTAAGTATATTGCTCAAACTATCGGAGAAGAATATTTAATTCCATTTTACGGCGTTTGGAACAAATTTGATGAAATATCCTTTAACGCGTTACCCGATCAATTTGTTCTTAAATGTAGCCATGATTCAGGAGGAACTGTAATTTGTAAAAACAAACAGTCCTTTGATATAGAGAAAACCCGTAAGATTTTTAAAGAAAGACTGGCAAGGAATTATTATTGGTCAAACAGGGAATGGGTGTATAAAAAAATAAAACCTCGCATAATCGCGGAAGAGCTTATGATTGATGAATCCGGTGTCGAATTAAAAGATTACAAATTTTTTTGCTTTAACGGTGAACCAAAAATTATTGAAGTCGATATTGGACAATTTACAAATAGATACTTTAGGAATTTTTATTCTCCGAAGTGGGAATTCCAGAAATTAATAAATGATAAACCAAATGCTCCGCAAAATTCAGTCCCTGCCCCGCCTACTCTTGATTTAATGATTAATTTAGCCAGAAAATTATCCGCTGATATAATACATGTGCGCGTTGATTTTTATAGTATATATGAAAAAGTATATTTTGGTGAATTAACTTTTTTCGATTCAGGAGGATATACTATCTTTGAACCGCCGGAATGGAACAGAACATTTGGGGATTGGATAAAATTACCCGATGTTCCGTAAAATAGGCATCGGAGGATTTCAAATGTTTAACCGGACATCAGCTGTGTTGAAATATGATTATTTGGTTGTCGGAGCAGGGCTTTTCGGCGCTACCTTTGCGCAAGCTGTTACAGAAAAAGGGCGAAAATGCATTGTTATTGATAAACGCTCACATATAGCGGGAAATGCATACACTGAAGAAATAAATGGAATTACCGTACACAAGTATGGTGCGCATATTTTCCACACTGACAACAAGAATGTTTGGGAATATATAAATCGTTTTTCCGATTTCAATGGCTTTATAAATTCTCCTATTGCAAGGTATAAAGACGAGTTGTACAACCTGCCTTTTAATATGAATACTTTTTCAAAACTATGGAATGTCTTTACTCCAAGTGAAGCAAAAACAATTATAGAAAAGCAATGTAGTGACGAAGGAATCACAGACCCAAAAAATCTTGAAGAACAAGCATTGTGCCTTGTTGGCCGTGATATTTATGAAAAATTAATCAAAGGATATACTGAAAAGCAATGGGGAATAGATTGCAGAAATTTACCCGCCTTTATCATCAAACGAATACCATTGAGATTTACTTACAACAATAATTACTTCAATGACCGTTATCAAGGAATACCTGTCGACGGTTATACCAATCTTGTTCAGAAACTTCTGGAAGGATCGGATATTCAGCTTAACACTGATTATTTTAAGTTTATTGGAGAAAATCCTGGTATTGCAAATAAAATTGTTTATACCGGATCGATAGATGAATTCTTTAATTATTGTTACGGTGAACTGGAATATCGTTCTTTGCGATTTGAAACAGAAACAATAAATATTGGTGATTATCAAGGTAATGCCGTTGTAAATTATACGGAATACCAAGTACCATATACGCGTATTATAGAGCATAAACATTTTAACCCCGGGGCATATAATTTAAAAGAAACCATTATTACAAAAGAATACCCTGTTGGGTATAAGCATATAATGGGGGAAGGTATAGACCCATATTATCCCGTAAACAATGAACATAATAACAAAATCTTTGAAAAATACCATAAATTGCAAGAATCTACACCAGATGTCATCTTTGGCGGCAGATTGGGAAGGTATATATATTATAATATGGATAAAGTAATTGAAGAAGCGCTTTGTGAGGCGGCAAATGAGTTACGACATGAGAATTGACAAACAATTTTTACGGGAAGTTGTATTATATGGGATTATTGGTTTTAACAGCGCATTGCTGGATTTTCTTTTATTTACACTGTTATTTAAAGGATTAGTAATTAATAAATATATCGCTAATGGTATAAGTATTCATGCTGGGATTGCAATGAGTTTTTTATTAAACCGAAAATACAATTTTAAGAAAACCGATAGAATTTTATTTCGTGCTATTTCATTTTATCTTACCGGATTATTCGGATTGGCTTTATCTCAAGGCATACTTTGGATTGGTGGAATTTTCTTATTCCCGGTTATTGTTGTTAAATTTGTATCTATTTTTATTGTTGCGGCATTTCAGTTTACTCAAAATAAACTTATAGTTTTTAAATAAAAAAAGGAAAAATAATTTATGGATAAGCTGTACATCGTAATTCCGGCATACAACGAGGAAGAAAACATTGAAACGGTTGTACGCGAATGGTATAACATTATTGTAAAAGTGAACGGACAAAGCCGTATTGTAATTATTGATGACGGCAGTAAAGATAGTACATATTTAAAGCTAAAAAATTTACAAAAAGATCTGCCGCAGCTAACGGCAATAACTAAGTCTAATAGCGGTCACGGAGCTACGGTGTTGTATGGTTACCATTATGCGCTTGATCATGGAGCCGATTATATTTTTCAAACCGATTCGGACAGGCAGACAGTTGCCGGTGATTTTTTTCAATTCTGGGAAGCGCGTGAGCAATATGAAGCTCAAATTGGTTATCGAAAAAAACGTAAAGATGGTAATAACAGGGTTTTTGTCAGTAAAATATTGAGACTGACGTTGTTTTTATATTTTGGACTTTGGATTACCGATGCAAATACGCCCTTCAGGCTGGTTAACCGGAATATTATGGATAAATTAATTCCACAGATTCCCGCGGATTATAATCTGACTAATGTCCTTTTAACTGTGCTATTGGAAAAATCCAAAGTAAAAATGCGTTATCTGCAAATAACATTCAGGCCTCGACAAGGCGGCGTTAGCAGTATAAATATGAAAAGTATTTTTAAGATCGGTAAAAAAGCGATAGGCGATTTTATTATATTAAGAAAGGCCATAAAAAAATGATTTTAAAGGGAAAACCGTATTTTTATTCGGTATTATTGGCTGTAATGACATTGTTGATTTGTCTATGCAGTCCCCTTCATCCGTTCGCAAAAAATTTACCGGGCACAGACTCTTCTGTTTTCCTGCTTATCGGAAAATATATGGCACATGGAATGATGCCATATACTGATTTTTTTGACCATAAAGGCCCACTGCTTTATGTTATAAACTGGCTGGGAATGTTTGTTGGATTTACAGGGGTCTGGCTGATTGAACTTGTATGCATATTCCTTTCTGTATGGTTTTGTTATAAAACAGCAAGAAGATTTTTTAGCGAATTCGTTTCATTTTTCGGTACAATTATTACATTCATTTCATTGCTTAGCTGGTATAATGGAGGTAATTTTACTGAAAGTTACGCGCTTCCGTTATTATTTATCGCTCTTTACTGTTTAACCGGATATTTTGTTCAAAATTTTGAGCTTAACCGCATACAAGTTTTTGTATCAGGCGCTTGTTTGGGCGGTGTGCTTATGCTCAGGCAAAATATTATAGGCTTGTGGGTTGGCATGTGCACGGTAATATTTGTCCACTCTTTAATAATCCGTAAATTTAAAATTATCCTTAATATTTTATTTTTTATTGCCGGAATAATAATCTCTATATCGCCTTTTATTATTTGGTTATTTCTAAAAGGCGCGCTTAATGATTTTTACCGTTGTTATTTCTTGTTTAATTTTATGTATATAAATGTTCCGCTTATAGATATTATTAAAAGTATGTATCATATTTTTAGTTATCCCATAATACCGATTGCGGCGGCAATAATGGTGTCCATTTTGTTATCAAAAAAAGAAATTCAGGATGATTTTAAATATATACTAAATTTATCTCTTATTGCCATGTTTGTCATGACTGTCTTATTATCATCGCTTAGCGGTCATACTTATTCTCATTATTATTTAGTATTTCTGCCATGTTTAATTTTACCAATATCATGGTTTTCGGTAAAGATTATTGAGCAATTAAAAACCAAACCTGTAATAACTCTTTTGGTAATTTGTTTTATTCTCAATCAATCAATGCTTACAGGCGTAAAAATGTTTATTGGCTCTATGTTTACCAATAACACGACTAATATACTAGCATCATATATAAAGAAAAACACCAAACAGGACGAACCGATATTGTATATTGGACATTATTGTATAATATATCTTGTTTCTGAACGTCCCCCTGCCGGTTATTATCCGTATTATACTTCTTACTTAATGAATTATTCATTAAGTAATATGAATTATATTGACGAACTTGAGTCTAAAAAACCAAAGTTAATAGCTTGTGAAATGAGTGAATTGCCTAAAATACTGGAAGATTATATCAATAATAATTATACTGTTATTTATGAATATGAAAACCATAAAATTTGCAGATTAAATGATTTAGCGTAACAATTTTGATAATAATACTATAAACGACAAGGGAACTGTTAATGCAATATAATCTTTTATTGGTAGCCAATGATCTTTATTTTAAATTACTTCATATTTGTATTAAGTCGGTATGCGCCGTATGCGACATGGAAAAAATAAATAGGATATTCATTGCCGATTTAGGTCTGCGTATAGAACACCGGGAAACAATAAATAACCTATGTAATAAAATTGAATTTATTAATACTAACATAAATACAGGAAATTCAAAGAAAATTTATTCAAAAAGCTGGATAGATTCCGTAAGCCAAAAAACTTCTATTTTAAATATGTTGGTTAAAGCCGGATATACGCCTGTCATTATGTTAGACAGTGATACTCTAATAATCGAGGATTTTTCTGATACTATTAACTGTAATTATGATATTCAATTGTGTAAACGTTCTAAATCATACATACGTCCTGACGGTCTTCTTCTTGAATATATTGCTTCCTATGTGGCAATAAATAACGGCAAGGGAGAAGCGTTTGTAAGCGCATGGATAAACCGTCTTATCGAACGAATAAATCAAAGAATGATTCCTCCCTATGAAACTCCCGCTATGGTTGAAACATTAAATCAAAGTAAAGATCTTAAAATCGGTGTCCTGGAAGATATAATTATAAGCTGCGAAAATAATTATTTTCCCGGTATCACTAAAATTATCCATGCAAAAGGCAGAAATAAAGGAGATCATATTTCAATATTCAGATTTGCCAATATAAAGAACTTACCCTTAAAAAAAATAATATACCTAATAGATGACAGGGAAAAATCGATATTTTATTTTGTTTTTATATTAAAAAAAATATTTAGTTTTTACAGATTTAAAGAAATGATAAAGAATATCGTAAAAGGGATTATTAAAAAAACTTCTTGAATACATAACCATATATTACTGATTGGAGTTTGAATAAAATGAAATTACTTATTACAGGCGTCGCCGGATTTATCGGCTGTCATCTTGTTAAACGGCTTGCGCAAGATAATCATTCAATAATATGCGTTGACAACATTAATGATTATTATGATGTTGATTTAAAATACGACAGGCTTTCTTTCATCGGTATTGAGCGTGACGCCATAAACGTATGTGGTGACAATAAATTTATAGTTTCGTCCGATTATCCGGGTTTAAGTTTTATAAAGATGGATTTATGTGATCAGGAACATATAATGTCCCTTTTTCGGGAAGGCGATTTTGATATTGTTATTCATCTTGCGGCGCAAGCCGGCGTACGTTATTCGTTGACAAATCCACACGCGTATATATCCGCAAATTTGCATGGGTTTCTTAATATACTGGAAGCCGCAAGAGCATACCTCCCCCGTCATCTTGTGTACGCCTCATCCAGTTCGGTTTACGGCTTAAACACCACAATTCCATTTTCTGAAGATGATAATGTAAGTAAGCCCGCAAGCCTTTACGCCGCAACAAAACGCGCTAATGAACTTATGGCTCATACATACAGTCATTTGTATCATATACCAATGACCGGATTACGTTTTTTTACCGTATACGGTCCATGGGGAAGGCCGGATATGTCGCCCTATATTTTTACCAAAGCGATTATTGAAGAAAAACCAATAAATGTTTTTAACAATGGTAATATGAAACGCGATTTTACTTATATTGATGACATTATCGAAGGGATTATTCGTGTCATAGGACACATTTCCGACGGAAATGACGTTGTTCCCGCCGCCATATACAATATCGGCGCGGGAAAACCTGTTGAACTTATGGACTTTATTCGGATACTTGAAAATGCGTTAAATAAAAAGGCGATAATTAACTATGCGCCTATGCAGTCCGGCGATGTAATCGCAACATGGGCCGATTGTTCTGCTCTCCAGCGCGATACCGGCTTTCGGCCTCAAACGGTTCTTGTTGACGGTATACAAAAATATGTTGAATGGTTTAGAGGTTATTATAAATAAAGGCGAAAGTTCAGGCTGAATAAACAAGCGGTTATTGTAGAGGCGAGTTCCGGTTCTAGTCTTAAAGAAAAAACAGTTTCAAACCCCAAAGGATTTCTTGATATAGAATGAAATACGTTTACGTCCTGACCAGTTCAGACACGGATTACTATTACGAACAATTCTTCCTTTCTCTTGCTTCCATGCGTTTGTATAATCCTGACGCGGAAGTTATTGCGCTAATAGACGAAAGAACAAAGCAAAACCTGACAGGCAAGCGTTCAGGTTACGAAAAACTTGTTTCAGAAACAAAAATAATAAATGTACCAGATATTTATTCGCAAAAGGAAGCGTCGCGCTGGATAAAAACAACAATACCGCACTATGTTTCAGGAGAATTTTTCTTTATTGATTGTGATACCATTATTTCAGAAATGCTTGAAAATAGATTCCCGGCGGGAATAAATATTGGAGCCATACTCGACACTCATGTAACGCTTGATGCGCATCACCATAAAAAATATTTTCAGGATGAAGATATAGCGGCGGGATTTGATTCTTCGCTTAAAACCAATATTCGTTATAACGGCGGATTAATTTATTGCCGTTCTGATTCTCCCGCTGTTGCTTTTTATGAAAAATGGCATTCATTATGGAAAGAAGGGTTAAAAAAAGGATGTTCTCAGGATATGCCTTCACTTAACCAGGCAAATTATGAAATGGGAAATATCATTACAGAACTGGATGGTAAATGGAATTGCCAAATCAGCCACAATGGAATTAATTTTCTTCATAGCGCCAAAATAATCCATTATTACGCAACTTCGCTTTTATTGCTTGCCTCTCCATACAAACTTGCTTCATCAGATGTTCTTTTATCAATTAGGGAAACCGGGGAAATTTCCGCTGAAATATCAGAATTATTGAGAAACCCCCTGTCCGCCTTTGAAAATAATACGCGTATCGTATCTGATATATATATATTGGATGTTTTTGACAGTCCCATGTTTAAGCTGCTGGTTTGGCTGAGAGATTTCCATAATTTTACTTATAAAATAATTAATGGTACGCTCAGGTTTTTGGTAAATATTCTGAAGAAAAATGAAATGTACAACAAAAGAAAATTAAGAGACGGGAAATAACTTATGAAAAAAACAGTTTATCAAGGAGAGATTTTATGCAAGCAATTATTCTAGCTGCGGGTATGGGTAACAGGCTCGGCAAATACACAAAAAACAACACCAAATGTATGCTCCCCATAAATGGAAAAACGCTTGCCGAACGCGCTCTTGATGCGCTGGATAATGCGGGAATTCGTAAGTGTGTCTTCGTAGTCGGATACAAGAAGGAAAATGTTATCGCATTTTTGGGAAATCGGTATAAAAATGTAGAGATTATTTATGTATCAAATGATATTTACGATAAGACCAATAATATTTATTCACTTTATTTAGCGAAAGATTATTTGCTGCAGGATGATACGATTCTATTAGAAAGCGATTTAATTTTTGAGAACCGTCTTATTACCGATATGATTGCGGACAGTGAACCGACAATTGCCGCAGTTGCGCGGTTTGAGTCATGGATGGACGGAACAGTTGTACAGATAACTGAAAACAAGGAAATTGTGGCATTCATTCCTAAAAAACTATTCACTTTTAATGAGAAGGATTCGTATTACAAGACCGTCAATATTTACAAATTTTCACGTAATTTTTCGCAGAACACCTATGTTCCTTTTCTTGAAGCGTATTCACGTACGATGGGTAATAATGAATATTACGAACAGGTTTTGCGTGTCATTGCAACTCTTGATAAAAGCGAGTTAAAAGCATTTGTTTTAACAGGTCAAAAATGGTATGAGATTGATGATGCGCAGGATAAAAATATTGCCGAAACCATTTTCAGCAATTCAACTAAAGAAAAACTCAAGCGAATCCAAAATGCTTACGGCGGATATTGGCGCTACCCTTCTATGCTGGATTTTTGTTACTTGGTAAATCCGTATTTTCCTTCGCCGCAAATGTCAGCCGAATTTAAGGCATATTTTTCTGATCTTCTTTCTTCTTACCCGTCAGGGCAGAATACGCAAAATTTACTGGGCGCAAAATTATTTAATGTGGAAGAAAAGCAAATACTCATAGGTAATGGAGCGGCGGAATTGATTCGCGCTTTTACGGCAGTTGTTAATGGAAAAATAGGAATAATTTATCCTACTTTTAACGAATATGCGGAAAGTTTTATAGCCGCTAATTTTAACGGGCGCTTCACAAATGAAATCGTACAATTTATTCCTCGCGATTTTTCATACACCGCAGACGATCTAAAGGATATGTCAAAAAATTGTGATGCTATTCTCCTTATTAATCCTGATAATCCATCCGGGAATTTTATTCTGCGGGATGATGTTATAAAACTTGCCGCATCGCTTAAGTTACAAGGGAAAAAATTGATACTTGACGAATCGTTTATTGATTTTGCGGATGCCGGGGAAAATCCATCCTTGATGTGTCAGGATATATTAAACGAATACCCAAATGTAATTATAATAAAATCGTTGAGCAAAAGTTATGGCATACCGGGAATCCGGCTGGGTGTACTTGCCTGCGGTGATGAAAAATTAATCAAACAAATCAGAAAGAACCTTTCAATATGGAATATTAACTCGTTTGGTGAATATTTTTTACAAATAATTGGTAAATATCAAAAAGAGTATAAACAGTCTTGTGAAAAAATTGTCGCGGAGCGTATTCGTTTTAAGGCTTTGCTTGATGAAATTAAATCGTTATATGTTTATCCTTCGCAGGCAAATTATTTCCTGTGTAAATTGCGTGGAATTTCTGCCCCTGAATTGACTGAACGCCTTCTTAATAAACACGAAATCTTTATAAAGGATCTTACGGGAAAGACAGGGATCCCGGATGATTCATTTATCAGAATCGCCATACGGGATAAAGACGATAATAATAAACTTGCAGCTTGCTTTAACAATATTTTTTATACATAAACATTGTGTAAGTAAATGTTTATTTGGGAGCAGTAAAATGATTGATTTTTTGTATAACGTGTTTATCTTTCCTCTGGTACAAATTATTGAAATTTCATTTGTAATCGTGTACCGGATATTTCAGAACAAAGCGCTTGCCATATTCGGAGTAAGCGCCGCCGTTACTGTCTGCACCATGCCGCTTTATTATATAGCGGAAAAATGGCAAAAAGTTGAAAGAGAGATACAGGCAGGGTTAAAGACAAAAGTAAAAAAAATAAAATCGGTCTTTAAAGGCGATGAACAGTATATGGTTCTTTCCGCCTATTACCGGCAGAATCATTATCATCCGATTTACGCCCTTAGAAGTTCTCTGGGTGTTTTTATACAGGTTCCTTTTTTCATTGCGGCATATGCATATCTTTCCAATCTGGAATTTATACAAGGAACGCCATTTATTTTTATACGGGATTTGGGCGCGCCGGACAAACTTCTTTCCTTCGGAGGCTTCTATCTTAACCTGCTTCCTGTCGCGATGACGCTTATTAACTGCGTTTCAGGCGCGGTATACACAAAGGGATTGGCCTCTCGTGAAAAAGTACAAGTTTACGGCATGGCTTTGGTTTTCCTTGTTCTGCTTTATAATTCACCGTCCGGCATGGTTCTTTACTGGACCATGAACAACATATTCTCCCTTATCAGAAATATTCTGGCTAAAACAAAACACGGGTCAAAAATTGTTTACG
>Ga0268262_10003212_pt1 | contig 17917 bp, 21 predicted proteins | sample TergutNc150P3_FD_190354 | JGI IMG/M metagenome (GOLD analysis project Ga0268262, IMG submission 190354) | Nasutitermes corniger P3 segment gut microbial community from laboratory colony in Florida, USA - Nc150 P3 (SPAdes) (version 2) | ecosystem: Host-associated > Arthropoda: Insects >...
GTCTATTCCTACGTACCTTGTCGCTGCTTTGCTCTCCTCTTTCATCCTTCAGCTCCTTACTGTAAAATAAGGGCCGGGAGCGATTGTCGGGTGTGTGACACCGTACTCCTATTCGCGGTCGGCCTGTTCGACGGGCCGCCGCATCTTTCTTTACGGTGGCCGGGATAAAGCTATTCTCTGTGTCAAGGTTCCCCGGATTGCTCCGGTTTCCTTCCGGCACGTAACAACCTGCCACCGGCCCCCTGGCCCCGTCGGGCCAGAATACCACTTTTCCCCGACAATCTAAATCATAGATTCTCTGTGGTTATATTCTTCTAAAATTAACGTATATGTAGGCTGCTCCAGTGGTAGAATAAATTAGGTATAATATATACTATAAAACAGCAAAAATGACGGAGTTTATTAGTGTATTTGCGTCAATTTTTTCGGCATTACTTTCTATATTGCAATTGATATTAAAATCAGACAAAACAACAATAATACTGCTTATTCTTATAACTGTTTTATTAGGTTTATTATTACTTAAATGTAATTTGTTAATTAATTCAATAAGGTATGGGTTATTGGAAGTATTCTCACAAAAGGACAATACCCAAAAAAGCAATGTGAAGCTTTCAAAAAAGATAAGAAAAGCTAAAGAAATCAAAATATTATTTACAACAGGAGCAGCTTTCTTTGGTAATTTTAAAACAGATCTTTTAAAAGCGTTAAAATATCATGGAGATGATATAAAAGTAAAAGTCCTTATTGGTGCTAAAGCCCAATTATTTCTAAACGACGTTAATGGTATAGAAGGTAGACCGCCAAAAGAAAATATAAATTCAGAAGTTGACAAAATTATCGGAATAATTGCATGGATTAGGGAAAAAGCTGGTGTTGATGATAGGCGTATTGAGTTAAGACATTTCAGCACTGAATTCCGGGCAAGCATGATATTAATTGATCCCGGAAAAGGGAGAAAATGGGGGAAGCTGACATTAACGTTACCGCCTGCAAAAGCGATAGATTCAATGTCTTTTTATATACGAAGTAAAATACTAAATAATAAAAATAGCGATAACATTTATGAACAGTGTGAAGATCATTTTGATGAACTATGGAATAAATATGAAAATCGGATAGGCTCAAACGTCATTGTGCGGCCTGAAGGCTCTTAATTGTATCCATATCAAGGCCGGTGATTTTCTGGACAAATTCAATGGACAAGCCTTGCGCCAGGGCGTTTCGGGCTACTTCTTCCCTGCCTTTCTCCAGGCCTTCTTCCACGCCTTCTTCCCTGCCTTTTTCCAGGCCTTTTTCCAGGCCTTCTTCATACCAGACTTGTTTTGCGTCATCTAAATTCCATTCCGCCGTCAATAACACAGTCATAACCTCCAAAGCGTTTTTTTCCAGAAACTCTTTTAAAATATCATGGTCGCGGCAGTATATTACCGCCCTCCTTATAGCTTCCTCAAGGCTATAGCCTTCCTTTCCATATTCTCTGACCTTTTCTATAAACGCGCAATAGCCGCTCAGCGTTTTGCATCTCTGTACTATTTCCTCGTTCCTTCCCTGGTTGATGTTGATTACCTTCGCAACAAGTTCAAGTGAGGGATTTCCCTTCTCCGTTATGCCCAGCGAAGCTGTCGATTCAAAAGCTTCGGATAGTCTCAGTGTCTCCTCGTCGGGATACGGCGATACGCCGTTGTACAGCACAAAAAACTCCGGCCTTGGAAGGAAGATGGGCTTTGTGGTATATATCTTTTTATTATCCCCGATGATCTTATCGTACACCTTGGCTATGTACAATAAAAGCCGGAGTGCCATATTCGGGTTGATTGTTGACTGGTGTTCGATGAGGATTACCAATTTGCCGCCAATTTCGAAGGAAATGTCGTTTATTCTGCCCATGAAAAGCACGTCTTGCAGGGTATTGATGGTAACCGGTATGTCGGAAGGCAGGGTCACGCCTTTCAGGGCGCAGTAAAGCTCCCTTAGCAAGTCGGGGTCGCTAAAGAGGAGGGAGAAAACGCTGTCTTTGTATTTGGTGTTTGCGCCCATAGTTTATGCTTATGCGGAAATATGTCCCCGCTCACAGTATATATCCCAGGACTCGTTTCCGCAATCTTATACCCGCGTTCCTTTATACGGCCTCAGCCTGCAATGCGCTTCGAAATCCGGAGCAAAATATGACAGATATAATCGAACAGGAACTTTCTTCCTATGGTCAGGCAGTTAAATTTGCGAAAAATTAGAAATTCTTACATCGCCTTCAGGAAATCTGGGGGATTCGGTTTCATAGCAAATCAGAATGAGTGCCGGTACGAGAGAAAACGACACCTTCCTCGCAAAAATAATACATGAGCACCCAGTCGTTTTTGACATGGCACTCTGCAAAACCTTCCAAATCGCCGTGAAGTCCATGTTCCCGGCAGAAGTCCGGCAAAGGTTCTTCCCAAATAATTTTTATCAGAATATTATAGACTTCAGCCATATCATAATGGCGCTTTTCCATAAGCCTAAGGTCTTTTTTAAACTGGCTGGTAAATCTAAAGCCAAGCAAAGGTTAAGTACTCAGCTCCTCACGCATTTCTTCAATTGAGTGATGCCATTTTCCTGGTATTTTCCCGCTGGCAATATCTCTGGCTTCCTGCATAGCCGCTAAGGTAACAGCATTAAAAGGCGGATTCGCGGCATGAAGAGGACAATCATTGCCGTGAATACATTCCGTACTGACTTCGCTTTCGGGCTTTGCAATAACCATGGAAAACTCCTGCAAATAAATATACCTTTTTTGGCGGGAAAAAACAAGGGAAATGAATGTCTCAGTTTTGAGGAAACGGCGACTTCTTGAGGAAAAAAGATATATTACGGTGAAGTAGGAGGATAATGCGTACCAACAGCCAGGACAACAGCCGCGCCGTTACCGCTGCCGTCGTCTGGGATGGTTTTGCTTGTTCCGCCCCTTATATGCCATGTAAGTGTTGATCCGGTTTTGTGTGTAGGCGAGAGCGCGTACACAGTCGCGTCAATTAAAACCGCGCATAAGCCATCAACAGTAACACTTTGCACATCAATATCGAAGGTAAATGTGCTTGTGGCTTGTAGTGCTGCCCCTGTTGTTGTCCCTTTTGTCTCCGGATCATAACAACGAGTGCATGTTACTGTTCCTCCTCCAATCGATGCTTCCGGCAATGATACTTGACTTGTAATGTCAGTAGCAGTCCAGTCACTTTGCAGTATTACCGCGTCACTGCGGGCAGGAATATTAACACTGTATTTCGCTGTTATAGTTCCCTCCCCCCGAGTGTCAGGATTAGTATAACCCCCCGACCTAAACCCCGAACTAACCCCCGAAAGAGTCCCAGGGATGGGGAATAACGGAACACCATTCGATGCCTTCGGGATATTACTTTTATTAGTAGCATAACTCCAATGGTTATTAACAACGTGCTTAGTAGGGCCAGTAATTTCAAATGTGGAATTAGCGCTGCCTACATCGTTTTTCAGCGCAGTCAGGCTAAAGGTAACCCCGGTGGTATCCTTTGTAATATTTGCATTAGTACCTGCACCTGAACCTCCGGCAGTAGAATATATAGTGCCGACCCCTAGAAGGATATAATCGCCGTTAGTATCCTTAAACCCGCCAAATATAACCGCATCATTATTCCGGTTGGTGTTGACATCATAATTGGCTATTGGAATGGTGATTTCCCTATCAGTTTGATTCGTACTAGAAGCATCAAAAGCTACCTGATAGTATTCTGTTCCTTTTTTGAAAACCACTTCGTAGTAATTAGCAGCGCCATTGCCTTGCTTCGCATTACCGCTGTTCAGACCGCGGACTATGCCTCCGTCTTTAACGTTGATTCTTAAAGTCGCCATGCCGTCTTTCGCGGAATCCGGCGGGTCATCATCGGTGTCACTAAACGGCTCAAGAAGGTCGCAGGTTGCCAGGAATGAGGCTAGCAGTACCGCGAACAGGGCAAAAAGTGTTTTCTTCATACGAATAAACGGCGGATAATTTCCACCTTATTTAGAATTTCGGTGTTTTTTTAAGAAACGTCAAGGGTTATTTACGGTTTTTAGGCTTTTTATTGTATCTATATCCGACAGACCACTAAGCGTCCGAAGCCGCAGTGACAGGTTTTTCCGGGTCTGTCATGCCTGCCGCCTCTATGCGCCGGGCGCGTTCCTCCCATGAAATACCGCCGACCGGATGCCAGTTTATAAATTCTTCCAGGGTCAGTTTTTCACATCCCGGATCAAAAGCGGCGTGTCTTTTTTGGGCCGCCTTTAACCGTTCTATCTTCTCAGGGGAATAATCAGAGAGCTTCCTTGGCTCTAACGAAAGCAAGGGGCAATCAGGGTCATAAGTATAGGGCCGTTTTGACGCCGCCTCTATTTCCGCTTCCATTTCCGCCAGTTCTTCAGGGGTTAACTCTGTGCCACCCGTGCATCTCACTATTGCCATGGTATATCCTCCGTTCAAAAGGCTCCGCAACGCGGGCCGATATTATACGGACACCGTTATCTCCCCGTTCCGTATAAACCACAAAAAACACCTTTTTGAAAAAGCCCATTGTTTGCCAGCGATCTTCATCATCGCTTGAATCGTCGTCATGGCGTTCCATACGGTTATAATCAAGAAAGATCTGTCTCGCCGTCTTAAAATGGACGCCATGCTCTTCGACGTTTTCCCGCTCTTTCTCCGGGTCCCATTCAAATACCAAATCCATCATAACATACAGGGCATCAGCCTGCAATGCGCTTCGAAATCCGGAGCAAGATATGACAGATATAATGGAACATGAACATATCTTAAGTGGTGTTCAAAGAAGATATTATGCAGGCGCTTCGTTATGCCGCCGATATTGACAAGGGGGCGCTGATTACAATTGATCCGCGCAAGACCCGCGTAATCATGCTTCCCTTGTAACAATTCCTGCATTTTCTGCGGATATGGCTTTCCACTTATCAGCCGTCAGCTTGAAGCTGCCCTGCTTCTACTATATTATTTATAAGTGAGGATCTTAAAGATTACATGGTTCACCAGGTTTGCTGATAAAGAGGGAATCACAGACGGCGAACTAAGGGAACTTGTAAACCAGCTTGAAGCAGGGCAAGCAGAAGCAGACTTGGGCAGTGGAGTCTACAAAGTGCGGCTTGCCAGGCCTGGCGAGGGAAAATCGGGCGGATACCGGATAATCGTATTTTTTCGGAGTAAGGAACGTACTTTTTTTGTTTATGGTTTTGAAAAGTCAGCTAAAGACAATATAGACCAGGGAGAGTTACGGGTATTCAGAAGTCGTTCAAAAGATGTTTTATCAATGAAAGACAGGCAAATTAATGACCGATTAAAAAACGGAACCTTGATTGAGGTTCTTTAGGAGGCCGGATATGAAATACAAAAGCGAAATTTGCAAAGTTATGCATCAGGACGCAACAGCAGATTTTGAAGTAGGGGCGATATCTGAGGCCAGATTGCGTGAATATGACGAAATGTGTCTTGTCAAAGAAGACGAAACAGCCCATTCAGCCGAAAATACCCAGAAAACAGATATTACTACCCCTGTTACCGCATGAATTCCGATAAAGAAGATATTATGCAGGCGCTTCGTTATGCCGCCGCTCTTTCCCAATGGCATGAGGTTTCCCTCGCCAAAGCATGAAAATCCGTAGAATATTGTTCGATTATTTCGCCTTCTGCTATCGCATCTTTTATGTCTTTCAGCCGTATTTGCCTCTGCCGGTTAATTCCCTGCTCCCCTATGACGTGCCGCTTGCCGGCCAGGACTTAAAGATGCGCCAAATCAGCAGGCCAAACATCACGGCGCGCTATAGTATCGTTATTATCCCTGGTATACCTTTCGCACCAGGATTGGTCATCATCATCAAGGGGGGTGGAACTAGGAGGGAGATCAATAATAGTGTAACTCGTATAGAAGTCAAGTAAATATATCTCTCTTACAGGGGAATTTGTGATCTGGGCGAACAAATTATCAATAAACCAGCGGTATTTTTCAGGCAAGTCTTTAAATTCGTGACCTGGCAAGCCAAATGTTGGACAAACATAGTCATCGCCGATCTTTTCCAGTACCTTATCGGTGGAGTCCATGATGTTGTGATCGTTTGTATAAACTTTATCGGCGCGATTAACGCCAATAATAAAAACCGGAGGGGTAGATGAACTAAAGCGGTTGTTCATTGCGAAGGTAATGGTTGTTTTATCGGGATCGTAGTCATCGTAAACAAGCTTAAAAGGAAAGAGAATATACGCCACCCTGTCTCTGGTACCGTTACTGGTAAATTGATTGGCGCTAAAGTCGGCATTGTTGCCCATGAAACATTGCCCAGGCAGCCCTGCTGACCCCCAACTTTCAACAGCAACTCTAGTCCCAGTAATCTTTACACGGATTGAAGACTGACTCGCCGTCGTGTAAGGGTCAATAAATATACCTGTTATTGAAGTATCTGAATCTTTATTATGAGCTCTAAAAACAATATCGCAACCAACAATCGACACCCCGTTTATGCCTTTATAATTTTTAAATTCAGTATAATTTTTTACGATAGGATCTACAGGTTTGTTGAAACCCAAAAAATATCGGTCAGAAATCAGGATCGCGCATGGCGTTTTTTCAAAAGGAACAGGAAGAGGAGTAATCGAACCAGCAGAATACAAAGCGGCATTACTAGTATCGGTTATCTCTATTTTCAGCCCGTTCAATTCAACATTGGAACGCGTGATATAAAGGCCTTTGGTGAACGTTACGCCGCTTTTTTGCTTGATCGTCAGCTTTCCGCCAGGGAAGCTGTAGTCGTTGATTTCCAGCGGAATAGTCAAATCCTCAGCAAAATTAACCGAATAAGCCATAGTTTTATTGCCATTTGCACTTAAAAGGGTTTCTATCGCATCTTTTAAGTTGTGCAAAGGCGTCATCCCACTGCTATTTCCAACGACTATTTCCGTTGCGATTACAATAACTTTCTGTCTTTGGCTGGTATTAACGCCGCCCGTGGCGTTACCGACCTTAACGTAATAATAGAAAGTACCCGCCGTAGTCGAGGGCACGATGTATGAAGGTCCCGTAGCGCCTACAATTGCCGTCCCGTTGGTATTATCCTCAGTGTTTCTATACCATTGGTAATACAGAGGGGTCCCGCCGTTGTTGGCATTCGCCGTAACACTTAATGTTTTTGATTCGCCCACAGGCAATGAAGTCGCTGAGCTGCTAAGATTTGTCTCAAACACCGGGTCAGGCGGGTTACTGCCATCAGGTCTATAACCCATAATTATCCCTGAGGACGTGGGTATTCCCTTTGGAAAAGTCAGTTTGCTACTGCTAGTGTCCAGAACCGCTTGAAACTGATCGCCGGCAGTCGAATTGAATATTATCGTTGGGGCGTCGGGGTTTCCGTTCACATCAATTCTACCGCTGGAGACCAGATTTCCATCATAAGAAATTTGATACTTGTCATCTTTCTGAGGTTTATTAATCTCTTTTGAGGTGAATTTAACTACAACTCTCTTGCCTTCCGCCATCCCAGGGGCAGTATACCAATCAGTTTTTCCGGTTTCACCTGTGGTATCTTCATTCAGCTCAAGTAAATCGCACCGAGCAAGGACCAGTCCGGCTGCCAACAATACAACAGCAACGAATAAATATCGTTTTTTCAAAAAGGTCTCCTTCACGCGTTTATCCCTCTAAGTACATCATAATACAAAACCGCCTCTCTGTAAAATATTCGCAGGCGGCTCGTGGTGTTTATTTATAATTATCGTCGCGTTTTTGTAATGCGTTCACAATTTCTTGACGTGGTGTAACAACTTTTACGTTGGTTTGGTGTATAGACCCCCATACGCTTGCCCCATGTTTATGCGAAGCATGGGATACTATCTTTTGGAACAAATCTATTTGCCGTGGAGTACGGGTTTTTGCAATAGTTGCTATCAACGCCGTATCGCTCCCGAGCTTTTCGTCCCTAGCAGTCAACGCATTTATATCTATTTGCGGCGTCTCATCTGCTAATTCAACAACGATTTCCGCAAAAACATCGAATTCAGCCTTAAAAACAAAACATTTTATTCCGTTTATTTTCTTTGTTGACAGAAAACGAAGAGGGTCACGGGAATGTCCTTTAATTTCAAGTCCTTCTATTGATTCGCCCGGCTTGTGGGCTGGCATGATCGAACCTCGTCAAGATAATATCTTAGTACTTTTTCGGCATCTTCAACAGAACAGTTCAATATCTCTGAAATGTCTCCGGAATCAAAAGTCAGATTTGTGAAACTAAACAGCACTTTGACTTCTTCTTTTAGTTTCTCAAGCGGGATTTTTTCAATTTCGGACAAATACTTTGGCTCTTCTTTATCAAAATATTCTTCCGAGATATTTCCACATTCAAGATCCAATTGCAGAAGAAGATGATTGCGTATTCTTAACAGATTACTGATTATTTTGGTAAAAACAGGAGTGATTTTCTCTCTGAAAGCGTTAATGTAGAAGTTTTCAAGAACATCCTGGGGTATCACCGTTTTTGAGTCGGCATCCTCTATCAAGGTTCCTATTTCCTGGCTTACTGAACTATCGGGAATAACAAAAGGAACCTTCATTTTTTCCGCCATAAAACCCTCTAAATAACAGAATAACAGAAAAAACCATCGCTTACAACACGCCTCTCAACATCTCCAGCCCCTGCTCAATTTCGCCGTCGCTGACGGTGTAGGGCGGCAGGAAACGCAGGGTTTGCTTGCCCGCGCCAAGGAGCAGGAGGCCAGCGTCTGCGGTTTGCGCCCTGGAAATTAACGCTTCCAGAATCGGCCAGGACTCAACAGTGATGTCTACGCCGAGCATCAGGCCTACGCCCCGGATGGCGGTAATTTTGGGGTGGTTCCAGGAGGCGATGGCATCTTTCATCTTCTGCCCCTTTCGCGCGATTTCCTTCATAAAGCCGGGTTTTGTTACGGTTTCCAGAACCACAAGGCCAGCGGCGGCGGCAATGGGGTTCCCGCCAAAAGTCGAGCCGTGATCCCCAATTTGCAGCACGTCCGCCGCCTTTTCGCCCGCCAAAAACGCGCCGGAAGGAATTCCCCCCGAAAGCCCTTTGGCAATGGTAACCACGTCGGGCTTTACCCCGTAGCCTTCGCAGGCAAGGAAGTTGCCGGTCCTGCCAACGCCCGTCTGCACCTCGTCAAACATGAGGAGTATGTCACGCTCGGCGCAGAGCTTGACGGCGGCGGCTATGTATTCCGGCGTCTGCGGCCAAATGCCGCTTTCGCCCTGAATCGCTTCCAGCAAAAAGCCCGCCGTTGTTTTGGGGTCGAGGGCCTTTTCCAGCGCGTCGATGTCACCGCCGGGCACGTACACAAAGCCCTCGGTAAAGGGGCCGAAATTCTTGTGGAACTCGTCCTGGCCGGTGGCGGCAAGGGTTGTTATCGTCCTGCCGTGGAAACTGCCCCGTAGCGTTACGATTGTGTGCCTGCCGGGGCCGTACTTCGCAAACGAATACTTTCTGGCAACCTTGCAGGCCCCCTCGTTGGCCTCCGCCCCCGAATTGGCAAGGAAGACCTTTTTCATCCCCGCGCCCGCGCAGGCAGAGACAAGCTTTTCCGCGAAAGCAGTGGTTGTATCGCATAAAAAATAGTTGCAGGTGTGGTTGAGCCTGGCGGCCTGTTCGGAAATCGCCTTGACCAACGGCGGATAGGCGTGGCCCAGGCAATTTACCGCAATGCCGGAACAGAAGTCCAGGTATTTTTTCCCGTTAATGTCCGTAAGCCAGGCCCCCTCCCCTTTCGCGAAGATCACTGGCAGCCTGTGGTATGTATTCATTAATGCGTCATTCATAAATCTTCTCCTTAACTGGAACTTCTAAAAACTTCAGTTTTTAGAAGTTTTCGTACCCTGGAGAAAACCGCATATGAAATAATTATCTATAAAAAATAAATTTGCGGTTTTCTCCTAAGAACATTTAAAAAACCCTATTTGGGTTTTTTAAATGTTCAAGATTCTATCATCGTGCCCATGCCTTCGTCGGTAAAAAGCTCGATTAAAAGGGCATGGGGCAAGCGCCCGTCAATAATGTGGGTTCTTTTGACCCCTCCGTCCATCGCAAGCAGGCAACAGTCAATCTTTGGGATCATGCCCTTGCTGACAATGCCGTCTTTTTTGAGGGCTTCCAGCTCCGGGCGGTTTATCTGCCTTATTAACGAGGCCGTATCCTGGACATTGCGGAGTATGCCCTGCACGTCCGTCATAAGCATGAGTTTTTCCGCCTTGACGGCCCCGGCGATTTTCGCGGCGGCAATGTCGGCGTTAATGTTGAGCGAGCGGCCCTCGTCCTCGCCGATGCCGTAGGCCACGGAAGAAACCACCGGAATGATCCCGTCGTCCAGCGCGGAGTTGAGGATCGTGGCGTCCACGGCTTCCACATCGCCGACAAGGCCGAGGTCTTCGCCGCTTTTTCTGCGGGCCTGAAGCAGCGCGCCGTCGATGCCGCAGAGGCCCACTGCCCTGCCGCCTGAGTGCTGGATAAGCGAGCAGATGTCTTTGTTAAGCTTGCCGCAGAGAACCATCTGGACGATTTCCATGGTATCCTCGTCGGTGTAACGAAGGCCGTTGATGAAGCGGCTTTCTTTTCCGGTTTTTTTAAGCATGGCGTCAATCTCCGGCCCGCCGCCGTGAACCAGCACGGTACGGATTCCCACGCAGCCCATAAGGATAACGTCCTGAATTACGGCGGCTTTAAGCTCCTCGTTGATCATCGCGTTGCCGCCGTATTTTACCACTATGGTTTTACCCTGGAACTGCTGGATATACGGCAAGGCGTGGATAAGAATCTCGGCTATTTCCGCGTTTTGATACTTCTGTTCTTTTCCATTCATGTTGATTTTCCCTAGGAGCGGTAGTCGCCGTTTATTTTTACATAGTCGTAAGTCAAGTCGCAGCCCCAGGCCGCCGCGACGCCGCTTCCTTTTCCGGCTTTTATGCGGATTTCAATCTCTTCCCGCTTGAGTATCCTTTTGGCGTCTTCTTCGGAGAACGCCAGCGAAGCGCCACCCCGGCAGACCGCGATCTCCTCCCCTTCGCTCGCGAAGCTCACGTCAACCTCGTCCGGGTTAAAGTCCGCGCCGGAGTAGCCCATGGCGCAGAGGATCCGTCCCCAGTTGGCGTCCGCGCCGAAGCAGGCGGCCTTTACCAGGCTTGAAGAAACGACGCTCTTCACCAAAGCCTCGGCAGTTTCTTCATCTTTGGCCCCCTGAACGGTGACAGTCACCAGCTTTGTCGCGCCCTCGCCGTCCCTTGCCATCTTGCGGGCAAGATCGACGCAAAAGCCTTCCAGCGCCTTGGAAAAAACCTCATAGGCGGGCGACCCGGCTTTTATCGGGGAGTTTCCGGCCTCGCCGTTTGCCATAATGATGACCATGTCGTTGGTTGACGTGTCGCCGTCCACCGAAACGCGGTTAAAGGAGCGGCGCACCGCGCTGCGCAGGCAGGCGTCAAGGGCTTCCTTTGAAATGGCGGCATCAGTGGTGATAAAGCAGAGCATGGTTGCCATGTTGGGGTGTATCATCCCCGACCCCTTCAACATTCCGCCGATTTTTGCGCTTTTGCCGTCTATTTCGACCTCCACCGCCCCGTCTTTTTTGCGTACGTCAGTGGTCATGATCGCTTCAAGGGCCGTCAAATGGCCTTCTCCGTCGCTTTTTAGCGCATTGCGAAGGGAAGCCATGCCGCTTTCAATGGGTTCCATCGGGAGCGGCACGCCGATAACCCCGGTGGAAGCTACCGCCACCTCTTTGGGGCTTATGCCGAAAAGGCCGCCGGCAAGGCTCGCCATTTTGCGGGCCGCGGCAATGCCGCTCTCACCCGTGCAGGCGTTGGCGTTCCCCGAATTGGCAATCACCGCACGCAGAACACCACCTGAGACGTGTTCCTGGCTTACCAAAACGCAGGCGGACTTAACCTTGTTGGTTGTAAACATCGCGGCGGCTGTGCATGGCTTTTCGGAATACAGCAAAGCCAGGTCGAGCTTTTTCGATTTTGCCCTGATACCGCAGTGTATGCCGCCTGAGGCGAAGCCTTTTGGAGCGCATACCCCTCCGCTTATTTTTTTAATTTCGCACATAAAAACTCCTTTGAGATGTCCAATAAGTAAGAATTAACCACAGAGTACACTGAGTTTCACGGAGGAAAGTAAAGGAAAAGAAGATTTTCATATCAAAACTACCTTCGGTTCTTAGCCGTGCCCTCCGTGGTAAAATATTCTTTTCGGACAACCCCTAACGTCTAAAAAAGGGCGGGCACCGTATCGAGCCCCTCGGTTTCGTCGAACTTCATAACAATGTTCATGTTCTGAACCGCCTGTCCCGCCGCCCCCTTTACCATGTTGTCAATCGCGGTTATAACGATGAGCGTGCTCCCCTCCTGATCCATGTTGACAGAAATATCGCAGTAGTTCGACTGCCTGACCCGTCCGGTAGAAGCCATAACCCCCTGGGGAAGAACGCGTACAAAGGGCTCTTCCTTGTAATAATCCGCGTACAGCTCCCTCACTTCCCCGGTTTTTTCCTCTATCTCTTTTGAAGGCGGCCTGACCGCGCTTTGGGCCGACTGCGCCTGCGATTCCTTTTTAAGCGGGATGTAGACGGTGCTGAGTATGCCCCGGTTCATCGGCGCAAGGTGAGGGGTAAAGACGAGTTTCGGCGCGGGGCCCCCGAAAATGGCGGCCATTTTCCGCATGTTTCTGCTTATCTCAGGAATGTGCCGGTGCGCCCCTACTTTGTAAGGGGAGATCGAGTCTGAACATTCGGGGAAGTGGAAGGAGCGCTGGGGCTCCCTGCCGCCGCCGGTTATTCCCGAGGCGGAATCCACGATAATCGTTTCAGTTGAAGCGAGGCCCATTGCAAGAGCCGGGAGCATCCCCAGGGACGCCCCTGTAGGGTAGCAGCCGGGATTGCCGATAATGACCGGGCCTGCGGCGGAAAGGGTTTTAATCCGCTCCCTGTTCAGTTCCGGGAGGCCGTAAACCGAATGTTTGCGCAGTTCCGGGTGCACATAGCCCTTGCCGTACCACGCCTTAAAAGTTTCTTCGTCCTCGTCAAAGCGGAAGTCCGCGGAAAGGTCAATAAAGGACGCGTTCTTTTCAAGGCAGGCTTTAGCGAAAGCCTCGCCGACGCCGTGGGGCAGGGCCGCAAAAACCACGTCCGCCGCCTTTACAACCTCTTCGGGCTTGACCAGCGGGCAGGAGACCTTCCCAAGAAAATTGGGATAGACGTTCTCTATCCTGCCGCCTTCAAGGCTTACCGATCCAAGGCAGAGGGCGTCCACCTTCTTATGCCCTTTCAAAAGCCTGACCAACTCGGCCCCGGCATAGCCCGCCGCGCCAATAATGCCAGCAACCATTCAATTGCCTCCGGTTTCATTTTGCATAATTATTTATTTCTGTCAAGTAAATTGTCGGTTTTTTGTAGGAAATAGTGAATTTTTGTATATTTATGCAAATAGGCTATAGAATAAACTCACCAAAGGTGTGAGCGGGTATCCCCGCAGGCAGCTGTTGGAGTGAATTTTTTTTACGCATGACAGTCTAAATCCGCCCCAATGGTCATGACTATTATTCTTCCACTCCAAAAGGCTACCTGCGGGGAAGCCCGCTCACACCACTGCGAATTTATTGACAGGAGCCATTTGCATCAAATGCCCAAAAAAAGCATAAAATTCTGCATCTCACCTTACAATAATTGGCAAACCCGCTTTAACAAAGATAAAACCGCTTTTGGGTGGGCGGCGGCAAGGCAGGGCATGACTTTTTGCGACAAGCGAGGAAATGGGGGTTGGACAAACCCCCACCTTCGTGTCCAGCAAGCCGCAGGCTTGCGCACGAAGGTGTCAAGTAAAGAATCGGAGCAAACGGAATGCCCTGCCTTGCCCCCGCCCACCCGGAAACTGGTTTTCATATTTGGGTTTTTATATCTTGCCTTTTAGCCCCTTGCGTGGTATAGAAATTCAATGAAACTAAAATACATAGCCTTTGCGCTTCTGACGGCGGTGGCGGTTTCCTGCGTTTCCTCAGGGCAGGTGGAAATACCCGATAATCTTACGACAGCGGAGTTGATCCAGCGCGGCCAGGAAGCTTCCGACAGGTACAATTACAACGTTTCAATACAATATTATGAAGCCATTATTGAACGTTTTCCCTATGACATCGACAGCGTTATCGCCGCGGAATACGAGATTGGGTTCATTCATTACAAACAAAAAAATTACATACAGGCAAGAAAAGAACTAGACCAGGTATTGGCTCATTACAATATACCTGACCAGGAGCTGCTCCCCCCCCAGTTCAAAATATTGGCCTACATAGTTCTGGAAAAGATAGAAGAGATAGAAAACCCGGGAAAAAGATAAATCCTACTGGGGTAAAAGGATAGCGCTTAGTTTAAGGCCTTTTTCGGCTATTTTTTGCAATGCCATTTCCTGCGAAATTTCTCCCTTTTGGACGGCATGAGGAGGCGCGTCCCCGGCAAGGATAAGCAGCCTGCTTTCCGCCGCCCAGGGGAATTTGTCGGCCCCGTCGTAAAGGGCTTCGTAAACGGCCTCGGGAACGTCTCCTCCTCCCCATGTTACGATTGAGTTGAGGCTTCGCTGAAAAGAGCTGAAATCTTTTGTAAAGGGGATGATTTTGGTTATATAAGCGTCGGGCGGATAATCCCTGTAAAGTACCAAGCCTATGCGCCAATCGGCGGCGGCGTTCAGGGTCTTCCTTATCATAGGGATTAACATTCTGCGGAGGCTGTCAATGTACCTGCCCATGCTGCCTGTCGTGTCCAGACAGAGGACCACGTCGATACTTTTGTCTTCCTCTTTTTTTAGCAGGCTTTCAATAATGTTGATTAGGTCAGACGGACTGGACGCGTAGATAAAATCCCCGTTTGCCTTTTTGGCGATTTCAACGAAAGCCTCCTCGATTTCTTCAATCTGTTCTGCCACAGGCTCCTCAGCCGGCCTTTGAACGCCCTGTAGCACAAAAGGGTTGTCCGCGAAACTGCCCCTGTAGTCCGCGTAGGGGAAACTGAACGTTCGAACGTTTATATAAGTCCCGTTGGTCATCAGGACTTCCCCGTGGCGGCCGTTTTCGTATCCGTAATAAACTACCCAGGGAACAAAAATGTGAAACGCCTCTCCCAGCTCCGGATGCGGTTCCGTCGCGGTGGCGACAAGGGAAAAGACCCTGCTTTCGCGCGGGATGGGGACGCCGTTTAAAAGCCGGATCTCGTTGCCGTTAATCGGATTCCATTCAAGAGCGCGGTAGGCGAAATTGTCCGCGTTCATGCTCGGATCGCGGGTTGATTCGGTGAGCAATACCGAGGAGATGGCGAATTTTTTTCTGATGAAAAGATGAAAACCGTTGTCGGCCCGCTGTTCAAAGCGGAAATCTTCGGGGACAAGGGACAAATCCTGCCCTGAAAGCCGGAGCGCCGACAGGGAAAAAACGCAGAAAAAGAGGAAAAAACTTCTTTTCATCGCTTTATTAATATCGGAAATATCTGAAATTTCGCGGGCTTTTATTCCAAAAGCCAATGGTATATATTAGGGTAATGAGATCAGCAAAAGAACAAGCGCTTGACGTAAAAATCAGGGAAACACTGCAATCCATGGGCGTGTCGGCGAAAGTACTGGAAGCGGCGGATATGGTTATCTCGGACGACGAAATTCAGGCTGTTCAGGAGTACGCCAACAACGTATCTATAGTCCGCCTGGGATACAACGATCACGGGCCTGTTCATATGCGCACTGTCTTGTTAAACGCGGTCATAATGCTGGGTTTTCTGAGGCAAGCGGGAATTAAAACCAGCCTGGAAACCGAGGGGGTCGGGGACTTCGACGACAGCCTTATCGCGATAATATACAGCGCAATGCTGCACGATTTGGGAATGAGCATGGGCCGGCATGATCATGAAATTTTCAGCATGCATCTGGCTTATCCAATAATCGAACGGCAGCTGTCCCTGATTTACAAAGACAGTTTACAGAAGAAAGTGACGGTCCGCTCCCTGGCTCTGGAATGTATTTCCGGCCACATGGGAAACAGGCCCGTTTATTCCCTTGAGGCAGGCATTGCGCAGGTAGCGGACGGCTGTGACATGACCAAGGGGCGCGCAAGAATTTCCATGGCCCTGAGCCAAAACCACAGACCGGGGAGCATACACCAGTATTCGGCCAATTCGATTGAAAAAGTCAGGCTTACAAAGGGCCGGGAAAAACCCATACAGATAGAAGTCTTAATGTCCAGCGAAGTCGGCATTTTTCAGGTGGAGGAAGTCCTCCTGACAAAAATCGCTTCCAGCACGGCCAAACCTTATATTGAGTTGTACGCATACGTGGAGGGGGAGGAACCCAAGCGGTATTTGTGAGAGCGCCTTATTCTTTCTTTAAAATATTTTTCCAATCCCTTCGATTGTATAAAAATCTAATTATGTTTACAATTTTGCTTTTTTCATCAATTGTGTAAAACATATGTATCTTGAGTAAGGCCTTCATAAATTAATTTATACAACTCCAGTCTGCCAGCCAGAAATTCATACGTTTCAATGCTCATTACAACAAGATCGTCTGTTCCATTTTTGGTTATAAAGACAGGCTCAGGATATTCATGGCATAATTCGGAAATTTCATTATATTTATATCACGTCAACCGGGATGCCGTTTAGGAATCCCAATAATATATCTTTATTTTACTATTGCCCTTCATTTGATCAAAGTCAAAATCATTATGGAATATAAAAATGTTTTCCAGTATCGCATAGGAAGCTATTAGACAATCGTATGGTTTTCTTATGGTAATACCTTTCTTTCTCAAACTTCTATATAAATCGACCGCATGATCAGCTACAGTTATTATTGGAGTATTTATCATTAATATATTTTTCAAAATGAATTTGATTTTTAAAAAAGTTTTGTCATCCCTGATACCTTGCAAAATTTCCTGGTAAATAATTGGGCAAATACAAACGTCATTTTCTTCTTCTATTAGTTTCTGTAGGATATTTGCCGGTTTTGACTTTCGGCTGTCATGAAAGAAGTCAACCCAAATGGATGTGTCGACCAAAATCAAACTCATCTGGCTGCCCTAATTTCTTCAAGGTTTCCTTCCCAGATATTTTTGCCCCTGTATTTTAAGATCTTTTTTATGTTGTTCTTTCGCAGATATTCTTTTAAAGCCAGTTCCAATACCGCTTTTTTAGTAGTCATACCGCTGATTCTCATGGCTTCCGCCAATAACAAATCATCCAAATCGACATTTGTCTTCATGGTTTCTCTCCTTTGAATCGTAATCATGGCGTTCCATTCAAATGCTAAGTCTATCATAGCATAAAACTGCCTTGCTGTAAAATGATTTCCCTATAACCGGGCCTGCGTTTTACTACCCATATAAGGCCCCAGCCTGCAATGCGCTTTGAAATTCTGAGCGAAATATGACAAATATACTGTATGAGGCTAACAAAAGCAGCCTTGGCTTCGGTCGAGCGGCAGAGCCAGCGCACTATCTTCCATTGTGGTGGGTTTTTGAATGCATCGTGGTACAAAAACAAAGAAATATACTAAGAACTTGTTCCCAAATAAAAGAAGCAACTAAAAATCCATCTCACAAAGGACACCAAGGCACGGAGGAAAGGCGGAAATAACGAAATTCGCCATGTCCTTTGTGCCTTTGAGTCCTTCGTGTGCTAAGAACCCGAAGGGTAGGTATTTTTGGACTAATTCTTATAGTGCGCTGGCCCTGGAATGGAAATAAGGCTCACTTGACAAAGGTAAGAAATCCTCGCCACAAATCAAAGCATTTTCCATCCCCGTGCAGTAATGGGTTATGAAACTTTTACTCCCTTTCACCCGCTCCTATGGGGAAATAAAGCGCCTGGCCAGGGAAAATGCCG
>Ga0268262_10003213_pt1 | contig 17915 bp, 14 predicted proteins | sample TergutNc150P3_FD_190354 | JGI IMG/M metagenome (GOLD analysis project Ga0268262, IMG submission 190354) | Nasutitermes corniger P3 segment gut microbial community from laboratory colony in Florida, USA - Nc150 P3 (SPAdes) (version 2) | ecosystem: Host-associated > Arthropoda: Insects >...
GATTTCCCGAATTTATCAGTTACGGAAGACTCGCGTTTCCGGGCGCTGCGGTTTACCGTATGCCTTCTTCGGCGGAGCCTAACGATATTTTATACTACGCGCGTAACGCGGATACCGTAATTTTCTGCCTGTCGGACAATTTTGACCTGCGTTTCTTGCGCAATTTACAGCAGTTGAATAAAAGAGTGATAGTTCTTTCGATATTAAGCCCCGCTTACCTTGAAAGCGTAAAATGGGTAACAGGCGCGGTCGCCGTGTACAGTTACGCTCCCGAATCCTTTGCCGCCGGTTTTTCGGCAATAACAGGCAGAATCCCAGCGCAGGGTATACTTCCCTATGAGAGATAGTTTTTTGTGGCGCAAGATAAAAAAGAGCGATTTTCCGCGCGTTGAAAAACTGCTTATTGACGCGGAAAACAATTATGTCAACGCCTGCGCCAAATTCCTTTTGCAAAAGGAAGCCGATGTCTCAATTTGGGTATTGAGCGGGAAAAACGATGATCTTAAGGCGGTAATAGTTTACTGGAAAAATAATATATTGCCTGTCTTATGCGGTCATATCGAGGCTTTATATGGTTTTTATAAAGAATTTTTGTCTTCAAAAAAAATACATTCGGTGCAGGGGTTAAAGCCGGAAGTAATGGCTTTGGAAAAAGAAATAACTAAAGACAGGGGGAAGCCAAAGGATATAATAGAGTATCATCTTATGAGTCTTGACGCTCCTCCGACGAAAAAGGATACTTCGTCAAATATTACCAATCTAAAGTTAGTAACGCCTAAAATGTCTGATATTGACGCGCTGGCTCCTTTACAGGCGGAATATGAAAAAGAAGAGGTACTCCCAAAGGGGGCAACTTTCAGTCCTGCGGCAAGCCGTGTGAATACAGCCAATATTATCGCCAAAGGGCAGGTTTTAGCGGCGGAAATTGACGGCAAGTTTGTCGGGAAAATCAATGTAAGCGCGGTCTCTTTTACAAGGTTTCAGGTAGGCGGCGTCTATGTATACCCCGAATTCCGGGGCAGGGGGATAGCCGGCGCAATGGCTTACGAGTTTATTTCCTCGCTTATCTCTCAGGGCAGGGGAGTAACCCTTTTTGTCAGAAAATCGAACATTTCCGCCTGCCGGCTATATAAAAGTTTATGTTTTAAAAATATTAATGATTATTCTATAGTGTACTATTGATATAATTCTATATATTATGTATAATGCTCTTATGGCGTATTTATATGAAACTCATCTTCATACTTCTCCTGTTAGTAAATGCGCTATATCCAGGGGCGCAGATTATATTACCGGTTATCAGGATTTGGGATATTCGGGAATCATAGTAACAGATCATTTTTTTAACGCAAATTGTTCTTTATCCAAGAAACTTCCGTGGAGTGAATGGGTAAATCGTTTCTGCCAGGGGTATGAGGACGCGTACAATGAGGGGTTAAAGCGTAATTTTGACGTTTTCTTCGGATGGGAAGAAACATTTGACGGTTTTGACGACTATCTTGTTTACGGACTGAATAAAGAATGGCTGCTGGAGCACCCTGAAGTCCGTACATGGACAAGAAAAGAGCAGTATACTACTGTAAAAAATTCCGGGGGCTGTGTTGTTCATGCCCATCCGTTCAGACAGAGACACTATATTTCTAAAATAGTTCTTTCTCCGGGCTGTGTGGACGCTGTTGAAATTGTAAACGGCGGACATGAAGACGTGTCTTTTGACGCCCTTGCCAGCCGTTACGCGAAAAAAATAGGAAAGACGGTTACCGCCGGAACAGACATACATGACGCCTCTGATATTGAGTTCAACGAAATTTTCGGAATATACTCGAATAAAAAATGGAACAGTATTTTGGATTATGTAAACATGGTTTTAAATGACGAAATAACCGGTTTAAGGGTAAATGAAGACAGGACTAAATACAACGGAACGGAAAACGTAAGGATGCCGGTTGAAATAATAGATATAAATGATGAAATAACAGATAAGCATTGGAAGGATTATATATGACCGAGAAGACTGCCCATATTCCTGAACGTATAAAGGAATTAAGGGAGATTCTTGAAATCAGCGCAATGGATTTGGCAAAAGACACCGGTATTCCTTTTGATACTTACGGCAAATATGAAAGCGGCGAGTTAGACATACCAATCAGCGTTTTATATATGATAGCGGGACGTCTTGGAACAAATATTACAGTTCTTCTTACCGGAGAAGAGGCAAGAATGGACAGCGCGGCGGTTTGCAGAAAGGGTAAGGGTGTGGAGATCGAACGCTACCCGGGATATGAGTTTTCAAGTCTTGCGTATAACTTTAAACACAGAACAATGGAGCCGTTGATTGTTACCCTCGACTCATCAAAACCTCCTGTTGACCAAGTGTCTCATACGGGACAGGAATTTAACTTTGTAATTGAAGGGCAGGTAAAAGTAACGGTTGTAAAAGCGGAGCATATTTTAAATCCCGGCGATTCTATTTATTTTGACGCCCGTCTTCCACACGCGCAAAGCGCCGTTAACGGAACAGCTCAATTTTTAACAATAATTCAGGAATAATCTATGAACGAAATACTTTCGCGTTACATTCCGCGTGTAGATTTTGACAATTACGATGATTTTTATAAAAATTACCGGTGTAATGTGCCCGATAATTTTAATTTTGCCTACGATGTAGTTGATGAGTGGGCGAAGTTGCAGCCTGAAAAACTTGCGTTGCTGTGGACGGACGATACTCAGGAAATGAGATCTTTTACCTTTGCGGATATAAAACGTCTTTCGGATAAAGCCGCAAACGCTCTGATTTCGTTAGGTATAAAAAAAGGCGACGTAGTTAAGCTTATCTTAAAACAGCGTCCCGGCGTATGGGTTTTAATGTGCGCCCTTTCAAAACTGGGGGCGATTTGCATTCCCGGAACATATCAGCTTACAGCCAAAGATTTGGAATACAGGTGCAATATTGCCGGTGTAAAACTTTTAATTACCGTTGATGACAAAGAGTTAATGGAAAATATCGCTCTTGCGCGTCCAAATTGTAAAAAATTGGAAAAAATAGCGGTTATAGGGGAAACAATTCCGGCGGGCTGCATCAACATGAAAGCGGAAATTCAAAAAGCGTCTGAAAATTTTACAAGGGTAGCGACTGTAACAAAAGACCCTATGCTTATTTATTTTTCTTCCGGTACTGCAGGAATGCCCAAAATGGTGCTTCACAACCACAGTCTGCCGTTGGGGCATATTGTTACCGCGAAATACTGGCACTGCGTGGAAGACAACTGCGTTCATCTTACTCAGACTGATTCAGGCTGGGCAAAGTTTGCGTGGGGGAAAATTTACGGGCAGTGGATTTGCGGAGCGGCAATAGGCGTTTATAACACTGAAAAATTTACCCCCAAGGGAATGTTAGACGCAATTTTACGCTTAAAACCGACTACCTTTTGCGCTCCCGCCACCGTATTCCGTTATCTGATAAAGGAAGATCTTTCGCACTATGATTTTAGTTTTATTCGCCATACGTCTGTGGCGGGGGAGCCGTTAAGCCCTGAAGTATATAATAAATTATCTGAACTTACAAAACTTGAAATTAGGGAAGGTTTCGGGCAAACAGAGACTTCCGTAATGGCGGCTGTTTTTAAATGGCTGCCTGTAAAACCGGGTTCAATGGGAAAACCCGCTCCGCTGTTCGGTCTTAAATTGCTGGAAGAAAACGGAACTGAATGTGAGGAAGGTATTGTAGGAAATATGAGTATAACTTGCGCCGGAAAAAATATGTACGAAACCAAAGACTGCGAACCTGACAGTATGCCGCCTGTAATCGGCAACTCAGACTTTCCGGGTATTTTCCGCGGTTATTGGAAGGACAAGGAAACAACGGAAAACTGCTGGAATAACGGAACATACAAGACGGGCGATATGGCGTGGAAAGACAACGACGGCTATCTGTGGTTTGTCGGGCGTAACGACGACGTAATCAAATGTTCAGGTTACCGCATTGGTCCTTTTGAAGTTGAAAGCGCGTTAATGGAACACCCGTCAGTGCTTGAATGCGCCGTCACCGCCGCCCCCGATCCTATGAGAGGGCAGGTTGTGAAGGCGACCATCGTTCTTGCGCGGGGTTACACAGCCTCGGATGAATTAATACGCGAATTGCAAAACCATGTAAAACATGTAACTGCCCCATACAAATACCCGCGCATCATTGAATTTGTGCCTGAATTGCCAAAGACAATCAGCGGCAAAATCCAGCGCAACATGATACGGAAAAAAGATTTTAAAGACTAGCCAAACGGTTTACGCGTAGTCGTTCGCAACTTCTGCGGCTTTTTCAAAATCGCTGTGCAGTAAATGCATGGCGATATCGTCAATATGTTCCTTTATAGAACTTGACCACTTTTTTTGCTCAAGTTCTTGCAGCGCTGAATTGGCGGCTGCTTCATCATACTTTTCACAGGCATTTACAATAGCGAGCATTTTTTTGGCTAATAAAACAAGGTCGTTTTCAAAAACTTCCTCTACAGAATCGCTGTCCTTTGGTTTGATTTTGTCTATAGTCTCGCGCAACGCATCCAAAAACGCCGGGGTTTCGGCTATCATTACGGGTATATCTTTTGATCGCCCCGCCATTTCCAGTTTAAGCGCGACGGCGGATAACTGTTTTTCTCCCATATTGTTAAGCGCGCTTTTCATTGAATGGATGTCTATAACATATTGCCTGATATCGTCGCCTCTGCGGAATGAATTTGAGAGTATTGTTTGTATTCTTGCAAAGGCGCTCTCGGCATCGCGCGCGAAAATACCCTTTAATTTTGGATCAGAATACGGATCCATGTTCTTAACAGGATGTTCGATAGCGGACGCCTGCCTCTGCGCGGCTTCAACAATTTCAGGCGGGTATTTGTCGCGCACCAGTTTATTAAGAGTAGCGTTTATTTGCCGTATGTCTATCGGTTTGGAAATAAATCCGTCAAATCCGTTCTGCATAAACACTTCCGCCTGTCCTACAACCGCGTTAGCTGTCAACGCAATGACAGGCTGTGTGTAACCCATCTCCCTTATAATTTTTAAGGCTTCTATACCGTCCATTTTCGGCATAAAATGGTCTAAGAATATTATGTCAAAGACAGCGCCGTTTTTAATTTTTTCGATCATTTCAAAACCGCTCCTGGCGGTTTCAATTGATAAACCATAAGGAGCCATCAAGCCTCTGGCGACATATAGGTTTGTTTCCACGTCGTCTACTATCAAGACTCTTCCGTAAGGCATGTACTCGTATGTAATCTGCGTCTTTTTTCCTATTTGCGATAAATCAGAGGTGCGGAAATTCTCAAGTTTTTCCGCTAATTCTTTGCCTATTACTAAGGCATTTTCAATTTTTTGCGGCAAGCGCACGGTAAATACGGAACCTTTACTTGGTTCGCTTTTTACGTCGATTTCACCGCCCATTATAATGACAAGTTGTTTTGTAATACTCATTCCAAGACCGGTGCCTTCTACTTTGTTGTTAATATCCGTATTAAAGCGGGTGAACTCATCGTACAACTTGTCAACCTGTTCCGCCGTCATACCCTGACCTGTGTCCGATATGCGTAAAACAAGCATAACAAGCGACGGGTCATCCTGATATTCGGCGGAAATCGACATGGCAATTTCACCGTCATCCGTGTATTTAAAGGCATTGGAGAGCAGATTGTTTATGATTTGTTTGATACGCAGTTCATCGCCTAACATCCTTGACGGAATGTTCTCATCAACTTTAAGGGTAAATTTAATCTGTTTATTGTCGTACAATACAACATTAAGATAAACCGTATCGTTTATCAGGCTTGGGAAATCGTAATTGTTCAGAGAAAGTTCCATTTTGCCCGACTCTATCTTGGACATGTCCAATATGTTGTTTATAAGGCTAAGCAGTAAATAACCGGAATTATTAATTTTCTCAAGCGCTTCGTGAAACTCATTTGGAAGATTTTGATTTTGCAATTGAATTTCCGTAATGCCAAGAATAGCGTTCATCGGCGTTCGTATTTCGTGGCTTATCTTTGTAAGGAAATTGCTTTTTGCGTTATTAGCCTGAATTGCCTGTTCTTTTGCGATAATTAACTCATTTATATCAACTGAATGTTGAATATGGACAATTCTGCCGTCGGACCATTCCATATAACGGCTGGTATTGCGGTATATGCGGTTTGTTACGGGATTTTGCATTTCCCATACGACTGTCCCCATAGGATCATTGTCAAGTTTACGACAGGGACAAAAATCGCATGGTTCGTTTTTATCGCTAAAAAACACTTTATAACAATACTGCCCGACATAATCGCCGTCAATTTTAAAGTGATTCTTCATAAAGTTATTAATAAATAAAACTTCGCCTGTTTGGGGAATATTAACATAAATCATCACGTTAAGGCTGTTAAGCATATTTTCCAAAAGATTTAACGATTGTCTTGATTGATTCATTTGGGTAATTGCGGTTTTTAATTCTCGTAAATCGCGCACATAAGCCGCTAAAACAAAATCGTCATAGTGTTTAACGCGAATAAACATAACTTCGCATGGTATAGGTTCGCCGTTCAGATTCTGGTACATCCACTCATCATGGAAATAACCTTCTACAAAGGCTTTATTAATCCAATCATTCATTTTATTTTTTGATAATTGTCCATCCGGTTGGTATTCAGGCGAAAGATCGTAAAATTTTTCCATGTATTCTTCTATGCTGGATATGCCAAATAATTTTAGTATTCCCTCATTGCAGTCTATAATATTTAAATTAACATCAATATAGAACGCGCCTAACGGCATGGCGTCAAACATAATCTTTACACGCTCATTATTTTCGCGTATTTTGGCTAACTGTAAGTTTCTGTCTACCGCATTAGTCATCATTAAACCCATGGATGTTAATATATGGATTTCATCATCCGAGAATTTACGATCCTGTCTACAGTCGTGGATGCTGAATAAGCCCCAGAAATAATTATTTAAAAACATCGGGATAATAACAATTGATTTTATTCCATATGCTATTAAAAAAGCGCTTTCGGTTTCCCCCAAGGTTGACAGCGGCGCGTTAATATATCCGCCGCGAAAGAATAATTCTTTCCACTCAGAACTTACGCTGTAAGATAAGGTTGTGCCGATAGGTCCGTTTGTAAAGCTGCTGGCGTATGAGCTTAGCCATTGACTCGTTAGGATGCATTGCAGTTCGCCGCCTATTATCTCATTACGCAAAATTTGAACGCAGTCAACATCCATGCAGGTTCCTATAAGTTCAAAGCTTTTTAACAGCGATGATTTAAATGATTTTTCATCATTGATAGATAATAAAATTTCAGCCGCTCTGTTTACGGTATTTAATAAATTTTCACGCTGACGGACTTCCTTCAACATCTGTTTTGATTCGCGTAAATCGCGCAAATAAGCGGTAATAATGGATTCTTTATTATGTTCTGTTCGTACAAGCGTGATTTCACATGGTATTGGTTCTCCGTTCAGTTTCTGGTGCATCCATTCAAAACGGTAGTAACCTTCGCTGTAAGCTTTGTTGATAACTTCACGCATTTTTTCGCTTGACAGTCTCCAATCGGGCTGATATTTGGGCGAGAGTTTAAGGAAATTATCGATATATTCCTGTTTACTTGATAATCCAAACATTTTAATCGCGCCCAAATTACAGTCAAAAAAATTAAACGCTTCATCATGAAAGTTTGCGCCTAACGGCATGGTATCAAAAATGACCCGCAAGTGATCTTCCGCTATATTTTTTTCTTTGGTAATACGGGTTAATATAATAACAAAAAATGCTACCAGCAACACTCCCAGTAATATGGCTCCGATTTTTAATAGGAGTATATGTGTGGACATTTCATCGCTTTTATGCGAGACGATGTTTTTTATTGCGTCCATTTTAACGCCGGTAAACAAAATGCCGATAACTTCGTTTGTATTGGGTTGAAAAAGAGGGCGGTATAAGGTCAGATAATCATTGCCCAGAATAACGTCTCTACCGGTATAATCTTCGCCGGATTCAATGGAAGTATACGCCGCGCTTTTTTCTTCAAGAAAAACATTTAACGCCGAATTTCCGTCTGAATCAACAATGCTGGATGTTATACAACGGTAAACGTTATTTTCCTTTATATAAACGCCCATTTCTATTCCAAGGTTATGCGACATGTGCTCAATAAGTTCCCGGTGATGTGTCTGAGAAAAGCCTTCGTCAATATAATCGCCTTTTTCAAAGTGCTTAATGCTATGTTCGTTTTCCAGCATGGATTCAAGATATATCATGTCGTCTTTAAGTTTATCTTTTTCCACATAGATTATGTTTTCTATGTTCGATGCTTCCATGTCCATAGCTTGCATGTTGTATATGTTCATAACCAAAAGCACTGTTAGTGAAAGAAGAACAAATACTGTGGCGATTCCTGTTATCTTTGAACTTAGGCTCATGAAAAATTATTTCCTTGTATTTATTTACAATTCTCCTCTTACTTCTCTTAGCTGTTCCTGCAGTGTAATAAATACTTCTACTATTTTAGGATCAAATTGTGTACCGGCGTTTGCAGAAATGATTTTTACAGCTTCTTCATCAGTAAGCGGTTCTTTGTAAGGACGTTTTGATACAAGCGCGTCATATACGTCGATAATTGCCATGAGACGACCATGCAGGGGAATATCCGTCCCTTTAAACCCGTGCGGATAACCGGTGCCGTCCCAGTGTTCATGATGATATTCCGCAAACAATTTGGCATTATGCAAAAATTCTTCTTCGCCCGTTTGCTTTAAAATTCTATCAATTAGTTTTACGCCTTCAATGGGGTGGGTTTTCATCTGCTCATATTCGTTATCGTCCAATTTACCCGGTTTGTTTAAAACAGTATCCAATATGTTGATTTTTCCCATATCATGCAAACGGGCGGACGACGCGACTTTATCGATGTTCCATGAGGATATTTCATCGGCGTATACTCCGCGCTCTTTCATTGCGTTTAAAAGTATTTTAATATACATTGCCGTACGATCATTGTGTCCTGTCGTATCTTTGTCGCGTTCTTCTACCACGTTCGCAAAAACAGCCATAATGCCGTTTTGCAGAAGTTTGATTCTTTTTGTGCGTTCGCTGATTACGTCTTCTATGTCCAACTGCGTTTTAATGCGGTTGAGCAGAACGGGAGCGGAAAAAGGTTTAGAGATGAAGTCCACTACGCCCATTTCAAACCCTTTGGCTTCGATATCGTCGTCTGAAAAACTTGTAAGGAACATAACCGGAATATCCGCGTATAAAGGTTTGGATTTTAACATTTGTAATGTTTCAAAACCGTCCATTCCGGGCATTTGAATATCAAGAATTATTAAATCGGGAGTAATTTTTTCTAAAAGTGAAAACATTTTTACGCCGGACAACATTGTTAGAACTCTATATTGATTTTCCAGCGCTCTTTTCGCTATTGCAAGACTTGTATCACTGTCATCAACCATAAAAATCGTTTTCATAACCCTGCTCTTGTTAAATTAAATACTATTTTTCACACTTTTCTTTAATTATCCGTTGGTTTTGTAGTTTTGTCAATAAAATTGTTTTTTTGATATTAACGTTTTCCCGACTTATTTGCTTAAATTTAAGCATTTTTACCAACCTGTAAATTTTGTCAAAGAGTATAGAACTCTCTTTCTTCCTTAATTTTATCTTTCACCTCAAGAAACACTTCAACTATTTTTGGGTCGAATTGCTTACCGGAGTCTTTTGAAATAATATGTACCGCTTCTTCATCGGACAACGCTTCTCTGTAAGGGCGTTTTGATACAAGCGCGTCATATGTGTCAATTATCGCCATAATGCGTCCAAGAAGAGGTATATCCGTGCCCTTAAGTCCGTACGGATACCCCGTTCCGTCCCATCGTTCATGGTGATATTCGGCGTACAGTCTTGCGTTGCTTAAAAACTCTTCTTCACCTGTTTTTTTTATCATTTTATCTATTATTTTTACGCCTTCAGTGGGGTGGAATTTTACATTTTCATATTCTTTATCGCTCAATTTACCGGGTTTGTTCAAAATTGTGTCTAAAATACTTATTTTCCCCATGTCATGCAGACGGGAAGAAAAAGCGACTTTTTCTATATCCCATTCGTTTATTTCATCTGTGTATACACCTCGTTCTTTCATCGCTTCTATAAGTATTTTGATATATGCTTCCGTGCGATCATTGTGTCCTAATGTGTCCTTGTCGCGAGCTTCCACCATATTAGCATAAACTATCATAATGCTGTTTTGCAGGCGTTTAATTTTTTCAGACGGATTGCGAATTAACCAATCAATATCCGACGAAGTTTTTATACGGTTAAGCAGCGCCGGCGTTGAGAATGGTTTTGAGATAAAGTCTACTACGCCAAATTCAAAGTTGAGGAATTCAATGTTTCCTACCCTTTGGTTTGTCAGAAATATGACGGGAGAGTTAGCGTATATGGGATTTGATTTAAGTTCATGCAGCGTTTCAGATCCGTTCATTTCAGACAGTTCGACATCCAGCAGAATTAATTCGGGAGTAATTTTTTCCAAAAGTGTGAACATCTTCTCGCTTGACGACATTGTTAAAACTCTTTGATTGTTTTCCAGAGCTTCTTTCACCAATAACAGGCTAATATCGTTGTCGTCTACTACGAAAATATTCTTCATCCCGTTATTCCTCTTTTAACCGCAAAACCTTCCAGTTCTTTCTTAACCAAATCTGTTTTCCCACTCTGGAAAGAAAGAAAATTAAAAAAACTCCCAGTTGTGCATTTTCCACCTGTAGCAAATGGGGGGGGGGGGGGGGTAATTATTAACTGTTGTTTTTGACAATTTGAAAAGATAGTGGAAATAATAATATAGACATTATTTTCCTTCATATAATAATTTTATACTTTTAATGTAATTTTGTCAATAAATTGTTAAAATGGAATGAAAAAAACAACATAATAATACCAATAAATTAGTAGAAATTTAATAAATATTTGATAAAAAACTTCATTTTTACCATTATTGACACTTACTCTTTTTAGGTTTAAATTTAGTTATGTTTATAGGTACAGGTTTTGTTCCAATCCACTGGTTATGGGTAGCCCTTACGGTGTTTTTTGCCGTTATTGAGATTTTTACCTTAGGGCTTACGACCATTTGGTTTGCAATCGCGGCTCTTGTCATGGTTTTCCTATCATTTCTGCACATACCGCTTGTTTTTCAAGTTTTGATATTTCTTGCCATTTCCGCAGTTCTGCTTTTCTTTACCCGCCCGATAGCGGTAAAAAAGTTGAAAATAGGCAAGGTAAAAACCAATGTTGACAGTCTGGCGGGGAAGTGCGCCCTTGTGACAAAAAAGATCACGGAATTTGACAACGGAGAGGTCAAGATAAACGGCATAATTTGGACAGCAAGAACGGAAGACGGCTCTACCTTAACGGAAGGAAGCAAGTGCGAAATAGTACGAATTGAAGGCGTTCACGCGATTGTAAAAACGTACAATGAAAATAAAAGCGGCGGCTCATCTGTTGATGAATCGTCAGCGGAAAATTAATTTATAAAGAGGTATACCATGTGGTCAATTATTGTTTTGTCGGCGTTTGTTTTAATTTTGATTATTTCCAATGTCAGGATTGTATCCCAATCCAACGCGTATGTAATTGAGCGTCTGGGCGCGTACAACGCGACGTGGAGCACAGGCATTCATGTAAAAATGCCGTTTATTGACCGTATAGCGGGCATGGTCTCGCTTAAAGAACAGGTCGCCGATTTTGCTCCCCAGCCTGTAATTACAAAAGACAACGTTACAATGATGATCGATACGGTAATTTATATGCAGATAACAGACCCCAAACTGTACACATACGGCGTTATAAATCCAATGAGCGCCATTGAAAACCTTACCAGCACCACATTGCGTAACATCATCGGAGAGTTGGAATTAGACGAGACTCTTACAAGCCGCGACATGATCAATACCAGAATGCGAACGGTGCTTGACGAAGCTACAGACCCTTGGGGCATTAAGGTAAACCGCGTTGAAGTTAAAAACATCGCTCCGCCCAAGAGCATTCAGGAAGCGATGGAAAAACAGATGAGAGCCGAGCGTGAAAGACGCGAATCCATTTTGAAAGCCGAAGGCGAAAAACAGTCCGCCATTCTTGTCGCTGAAGGACAGAAAGCGTCGGCGATATTGAAAGCCGAGGCGGAAAAAGCCGCCGTTATTCTGCAGGCAGAAGCCGCGAAAGAAGCGCAAATCCGCGAAGCCGAAGGAGAGGCGCAGGCAATTCTTAACGTGCAGAAAGCGACTGCCGACGGTCTTAACATGATAAAGAGCGTAAACGCCGATGATCCTCTGATTAAGCTAAAAAGCTTGGAAGCGCTTCAAAAAGTAGCGGACGGTCAGGCGACAAAGATTATTATTCCTTCGGAGATACAGAATTTGGCGGGACTTGTCACCAGCGTGGCGGAATTAGCTAGGAAGTAGAGTAAGAATTCTACCGTGAACCACGAACAGGGAAAAAGATTTTCCTATTTGCCGCTTTATTATAAAGTGATGGTAAGATGTATGCCTCGCATGTGTAATATTTATTGGGCATACATCTTAATTGCGCATTGCAAAAGAATAATAAAATATTTTTAACGTTTATCAGCTTGAGTAAAGGTCAGAGTCATATCGTTATTCGTGGCTTGAACATTACTTTTTATATAAGAATTTCCTAGGACATCATCAATCCTTATATCGAAAGTATTACCTGTAAGATTGACATTAGCAGTCCAAAATCTAAAAGAGTCTTTGTTTGGCACGCTTCCACGACGTTCAATTGATTGTGTTCCAGCTTGAACTTGAGCTAACGTACCATCAGCGTTTAACTGGAGATTAAGAATATTCGGACCTACCCAGCCGCTATCTCCAGGCATTTTAATCTGAACAAGATTAACGGTGCTACCAGTATTATTTGTAATAATAACATATGGCGGTCTTTTGGTTAAAGTAACAGTAACATCTTCGTTTCTCACCATAAATGCCTGCTCGGTGTATCGGGCTTGACCAATGCTGTAAATCACATCAATACTTCGCTTCATTTCCATCGGTTGAAATTGAAATCTTCCATCACGGTTAATAGGATTTTGAACAGGGGCAATTAAAGTTACCGGAAGTCCTGTTTGATTTACCACAATGATCATTGGAAGCCTGTCTTTAACGGTAAAAGTAATGGGATCTGATGAGACTAATGTCTCACCTCCGCCTTTTTTCTCCCAAATAACCTCTTGGAAAAAATTACTTTTAGCAGTTGTAAAGTTAATAGGGACATTATTTTTCATATAAAGCAGACCATCACTATCTTTAATAGCTATATCTTTGTTTCCTATTTTAGCTGTTTCAGAAAAACTAGACTGTTCAAAAAAAACAATTTGTGTCGCATTATTTATTTTATATGTATCCCAAACATATGAACCATCATATGTTTGTACCGCACGCCCGTCTGAGCCTATACGAACTCGTACATTTTTGGCTTTACCCCAATCATCAGAGCCTGTATCTCTGATGTAAACTTCTGTAATAGTAGAACCGGTTTCATTCCTGACTGCTTGACTATGGTAATAAGTGGCACACCCAACGATCTCAAAAATAAAAATTATCGCCATAATCGCCATAATTCCCTTTTTCATATTCTCCTCCATTGTTTTTGGGATTACTTCCCTTTTAAATTCCAACCGCCTTTTTGATGGAATCATGTAAAATTGATCGCCCATACGGGCAAACATATCAAAAAACCGAAAATCGGCATTTTTGCAAAAATATGAATAACGTTTTATAACCTCGTAAATTCCACAATTCATACATAAGCCATTACCATTATAGTATACAGGCAATGACTGTTTGTCAATAATTTTGAGGCTTGGTTTAATAAAAAAAGGAGGTAAGGACAGGTAATATAGATGAAAGAACAAGAATTAAAAGAAAATTTAGGTAAGAATATCAAATTTTTTCGCTTCCGCAGACAGTTATCGCAGGCCGATTTGGCTGAAAAAATAAAAATTTCTATAACTTCCCTTTCAGATATCGAACGGGGAAACAATTTCCCCCAAGCAAAAACCCTTTGCAGCCTTGCCAAAGCCTTTAATGTTGAAGTGTGGGAACTTTTTAAGGGTGAAGGAATATCAGATAAACAAGAAGAAAGCATTGCCGAGCGTATTTCAGAGGATTTAGCCAAGCATGTAAATATCGCTATAGATATGGTTCGTAAACAGTATAAAATCTAATATTGAGAATATTAATCATTTCCTGTATAATTCCTCTATGGTAAGTATTGCTTTTACCGGCGGGGGGACAGGAGGGCATATTTATCCCGGACTGGCGGTTGCGGCGGAGTTAAAAAAACTGCTTTCTAACCGTGAGTTTGAGTTGATTTGGATTGGTTCCTCCGCTCATCTGGATCGTTCCCTTGTGGAAGAAGCCGGAATTAAATTTTTCAGTATCCCTTCCGGAAAATTAAGACGTTATTTTTCGCTTCGGACTTTTGTTGACTTCTTTAAAGTTATCGGCGGTTTTTTCGCCGCGCGTAAAATCCTTAAAAAACAAAAAACTCTCTTTTTATTTTCCAAAGGCGGTTTTGTAAGCGTACCGCCCTGCATGGCGGCGGCGTCTTTGGGCATAAAAGTTTTTACCCATGAATCGGATTTTAGCCCCGGACTTGCGACAAAAATTAACGCGCGTTACGCCGCGCGAACAAAGGGAAGGATTTTTATCGCTTACGAAGAAACAGAGCGGTTTTTCCGCAAGGCGTTTCGTAATCACATAACGGTTAGCGGAAATCCAGTGCGGAGCGTTTTTCATGACGCCGACGCGGCAAAGGGCAGGGCGTTTTTGGGCGTTGAGGAAGACGCGCGGATTCTTCTGGTACTCGGTGGCAGTCAGGGAGCCGTCGAAATAAACGAGCTTATTCGCGCCGTTCTGCCGGAACTGACAAATATTTACACTGTTGTACATCAAACGGGTCCGAATCTTACATGGGATATTCCGGCAAGCAAAAGATACAAACCTTTTCCGTATATCAAAGATGAAATGCCCCACGTAATGGCGGCGGCTGAACTTGTGATGGGCAGAAGCGGAGCCGGTATTTGGGAGTGGGCGGTTTTGGGAAAACCCATGCTGTTGATACCGTTAAGGGGAGCGGGAACAAGAGGCGATCAGGTGGAGAACGCCAATTATTTCCGTCGGGCTGGAGCCGCGCAGGAGTTAGGTGAAAATACGACTCCGTGGGCGTTGATAAGTGCGGTTAATTCAATCGCGCAGGACGCGGAAAAAAGAAAAAATATGTCCGCCGCTTCCGCGAAAATAGGGGAGAGGGACGGCACTGTAATTATCGCGCGCGAGCTTGCGGATGAATTTTCGCGGCATTTCGGAGGAAGCAGGTGACTTTCTCCATTATTGATATTGTTTTTGTGGGACTAATTGGGCTTTTTATGATCCGCTGTTATCTGAAAGGTTTTGTCAGCGAACTTTTATCAATGGCGGCTGTGGTGCTTGGGCTTCTTGCCGCGTTATTTTTTCATAGAAACGGCGGCGAGTTTTTAAGAAAACAATTCTGGCACGATACAAATATCGTAATTTTGAAAATACTTGCGTTTGCCATTTTATTTATTTTTGTTTTTGTAATTGTAAAAATAATAGAAAAAATGTTAGTCAATATAGTTGATGAAGTAAGCCTTACAAACGCCGACAGTTATCTTGGAATAATTTTCGGCTTAGCGGAAGGTTTGGCGGTGGTAAGTTTGATACTTTTCTTGTTAAGGATACAGCCGCTTTTTGATTCCACCGCAATGTTAAATGACAGTATTTTCGCGCGGTATTTACTGCCCTTGATTACGGGAAAGGAGAAAGTTTTAGGTGTTTGAGAATATAATAGAACAAAGCGCCGTCCTCCAGTTGCGTGACGATATTCTCGCAAAACGGAACGCTCCGAGTATGCTGTTTTTCGGTCCATCAGGCAGCGGAAAAGGCAGTGCGGCGCTGGAGTTGGCTCGTGTTCTCTCCTGTGAAGAAAAAGCGGCGTGGGGCTGCAAATGTTCCTCATGCGAAAAGCACAAGTTTTTACAGCATGACGATTTATTGGTTTTGGGAACACGTTCTTTTTCCCCCGAAATACTCGCCTGCCAGCACGCTTTTTTAAGAAATCCGTCAAAGGCGAAAATTTTATTCTTTAGGTCCCTGCGAAAATTGCAAATTCGCTTTTCACCTGTCTTGTTGGAAAATGATACAAAGACGGCTAAAGCGGTATCCTCGAATTTGCAGTCTCTTGATGAAGGGCTTAATGAATTGTTGTCGCTTAACACCGAAACAGCCGAAGAAGCCGCCCTTAACAAACTCTGCGCTTCCCTTATAAAAGACGCCCTTGCCCTTGAAAGCGAAGGAATTAACGGCATTCCGATAGGTCATATAAGAAGCGCGTCTTACTGGTGCCGGCTTGCGCCTAACGGCAAGCGTAAAACGCTGATAATAGAAAACGCCGAGGACATGAGGGACGACGCACGCAATTCGCTCTTAAAATTACTCGAAGAACCTCCGCCTTCCGTAAGCATTGTTCTTACCGCCCAAAGACGTGAGGCGATAATGCAGACAATTTTATCCCGTCTGCGTCCGTACCGTTTTTTGAAAAGGAGCGAGGAAAGCGAGAAGGAAGTTATAAGGAGCGTCTTTAAGGAAAATTCGGAATTAACTTTTCCCAATCAAAAAGGCTCTATACTTTCTTCTTACCTTGACTCCTTCCTTCCGCAGAGTACGGAAAAATTATATCCGCTTGCGGCGTGGTTTATTGTTTCCTTTGCGAGAACCGCTTCCATTTACGCAAAAAACAGAGGAAAGCCCCCTGCCTTTTTGATAGCGTTAGGTGAACAATACGCTCCTGCGGCGGAAACTGCCGGATTAGAGCGTTATACCAAAAATGCCGCCATTGTAAAAACAATACTGTCCCAAAGTAAAAACTTTGAAGAAGTTTCGTTTTCACGTTTTATGGGGCTCACCCTTGAATTAATCGGCGATTGTCTGCGTTCCGTAAACGACCCGATGTTTATTGCGTATAACGATATGATTAAAAAATATATAAATGAGGCTGTAACTTCGGTTGATGTGCTTAATATAAACGCCGCTATTACGCTGGAAAATCTTTTATACAAGTTAAAAACATCGGCTGTAAGAGGGCGACATGGTTGATTTCTTCAGGCGGGCAATAAAAAAAATTAACAAGCTCAACGCAGAGCAGCGCAAAGAGCTTTTGCTTTCCGCCGTAGAAGAAATCAACCTGCTTGGCAATGTTCTTGATTCAATTGATATGGGTATTCTTGTCTGCGACAACAAGGATAATCTTGTGTTGGCGAATAAAAGCGCCCTAAGAATGATACCGATGGATTATACCGAGGGAATTAAACTTGAAGACGCTATATTAGACGATCAGTTTATAGGAACTTTTAAGGAAATAATCGCCAACCGTGAAAAAATAATCGATAAAGAGATAGATATTGTCCAACAGGAATATAAGAAAATATACTCTATTAACGTTGTCCCTCTTGTACATAATAAAAAAATTACGGGAACGCTTATTTATATAGAAGATATTACGGAGAAGCGAAAGGGAGAAGCCCGCTTAAGAAGAGCGGAAAATCTTGCCAGCCTTACAACTTTAGCCGCCGGCGTCGCTCATGAAATTAAAAATCCGCTCGGTTCAATATCGATACATCTTCAGCTTTTACAAAAAGCGTTGGCAAAAAAAAATGAGGCTTCCGAAAAGAAAACGGAAAAATATTTTACGGTTATAAAAGAAGAAATTGAAAGGCTTAACCGCATCGTTGTCGATTTCCTTTTTGCCGTGCGCCCGATGAACTTAGAATTGCGTGAAGGCGATATAAATGAATTGATCA
>Ga0268262_10003214_pt1 | contig 17903 bp, 14 predicted proteins | sample TergutNc150P3_FD_190354 | JGI IMG/M metagenome (GOLD analysis project Ga0268262, IMG submission 190354) | Nasutitermes corniger P3 segment gut microbial community from laboratory colony in Florida, USA - Nc150 P3 (SPAdes) (version 2) | ecosystem: Host-associated > Arthropoda: Insects >...
GCAGTCAGGCCCCAAGTCCTGCAAGCGCAAGGCTATGATTTCACCTAACCTCATGCCGGTTACCGCCGCCAGCATATTGGCAAGTTTGGCCCGCTCATCTTTCCATTCAACCCGGAACGCCGCCGTGGCTGCTGCCGGTGATAATATCTGCCGTTCCCTTTCTTCCCCGGAATACAGGATATGGCCCCTTGTCGGATCGGCCTCGATTTTCCCTTTTGAAAAAGCCCACCGGAGCGGTTTTGTCCCTGCCAGTATTACGCTGTTTTTCCAGCCCGCTGACAGCGGCAAGCTGCCCATGTGGTTAATAAAAGCGTCAACGTCCACCGCCGTTATATCTCCCAGTATCCGGCCTTTGAAAAACGGTATCCAGTATAAAGCCGCCGCCCTCCCTTGCTGTATGCAATGCGCCCTATGTATCCCGTGATTCTTTCGCCTCTTCTCGGAAATATAAGCGGACTTGTCCCAATCCCAGAAGTCGGATAAAAACAGGGCAAAGTCCTGGGCCGCTGGTGTTTCAACCAGCACATAGCTTTTTATCCATCCCAACCGTTTCATTTCCTCGATCAAGATTTCCGCCTCGGCTTTCGTTTTTATTTTCCGGGCCGTGTCTTTAAGAGACAGGGCTTGAACCTGAACCTTTACGGGCATCCGCTTTTGGGGTATCCCGTCACGCAGCCAGGCAAATGCGGTTTTTACTGCTTCTGACTCGTTTTTCTGCCTTGTGCTGATTGCCGGGTAGTATTCCCCGGTTTCTTCATTCTTGAACGCCACAAGATAGCAGGGGCGGCCAGCCCTTTTGAACACTGAAAACGGAAGGTTTTTCATTTCCCTAATCCTTGCAAACGGCATTGAAAAACGATTCTATGTGTCGTTTTCGCTTAACGCAATGATTAAGAACGCCCTCCGTAGGGTAGTCCTCTCGTAACTCCTTATAACATAAGGACTTACGATATGGGCCTTCGAGGACTTGAACCTCGGACCTACAGATTATGAGTCTGCAGCTCTAACCGACTGAGCTAAAGGCCCTGATTATATATACCATATTCAAACTATGTTTGGCAAGACTATTCCCTTTTCAATACCGGAATAACAGGCTCGGTAAGCTCTATCGCGGCGGGGAAGTCCTCGGGCTGAAGCAGGATGGCTTCGCCGTCCATCTGCGCGAGAAGCGGGAAACTGCCGGAAAATTCAACGCGGCGGGCGTTGAACAGAATCGCTTCAGGTTTGTCGATGTGTTTTCCGGTTGTGAACAGATCCTTTAAGGCGAGCTTGCGAAATAGAGACATCTGCTTTAAGGCGCAGACGTTCCGATCATCGGGGAGTATTTTCTTTTGCGCGCCGTAAGTCCTGTGACCGGAAGCGCCGACCGCAAGCAGGAGCAGTTTTTCGCGTAACGTTATTTTTCCGTCGTCGGCTTTTACGTCTAGGAAACCCACCGTATATATTCGGTCGTAGAGAAGCGAGGCAATGTCCACCCAGAGTTTGTAGGAATCGCCGGGAAGCTTTCCCTTCATCTTGTTGGTCATATGGGTTACAAAAGCGTCAAGACCCACGGAAAGTATGTTAAAGGCCAGATGGGATGGGACTGAGGCGGCGGGGCCGGCCGGCGCGGTTACAAGCCTGAGACAGGGGTTAAACTCAATCCGCGAGGGTTTTATCAAAAGCATGAGCGCGTCAACAAGACTGCTTGAGTCGGCTCCGTCATTGCCGGTTCCCAAAGGCAGACGGAGGATAGCTGTGTTTGAGCGTACTTCCTCAGGCGCGTGATACAGGGCCGCCAGAGTTTCACGGCTGGTGCCGTCGCCTCCGGCTGAGATAACAAGATAGAACGGCGCGTTGTTTGTTTTAGCTTCTTCGATCAGGGCTTCGGCGTATTTGGCGGCTGAACCATGCCCCGTGGTTTGCACCAAACCGCAGGAAGCAAGAGCGGCGGTGGCAGCCGCGGGAGCGCAATCTTCGCGCAAAGGGTTTGCCCGCGCTTCCCTCAAGGCTGTATCCAGATCGGCGCGGCATTTTTTCAGGCGGGACCGCATGGTAAAACCGCCGGCGGCGGGGTTGGCGATAATGAGCCAACGCAGCGGTCTTCCGGGCGCGACCGGCGAATGGCGGCAGATTTCAGCTAACGCTTCGGCAAAAAATTCAATATTCATAACACAATTTACTTTACAAGAATTTCCGGCAGTTTGTAAACGTCCTCTACCCCGTCAACAAGGATGCCGCCCATGCCGAGTTCCAGGGGAAGGGCGATGTCAATTTCATAGCGATCCCCCACGGAGACGCAGGACTCAAGGGAAGCGCCGCAGAGAACCGCCGCCCGTGTTAAGATGTCAATGTGGGGTTTGGAGACGCCGCATGTGTCAAGACCTATAACGGCGCGGAATATGTCTTCCACGCCAAGCGCTCGGAGGGTTCTGTTTGCGATGGAAATGGGGTTGTTGGTAACTATACCCAGAGTCGCGGCGGACTTGAGTTTTTCCAGCGCGGAACGAAGCCGCTCGTCCTTTGACAGGTATTGCTCCGGCTGGCAGAGTTCCTCACGCCATTTAACGCTTTCGCTTATGCTGACGCCGAAAGCTTTGAAAATATTCCCGTGGCTGATGCCCTGTCCGTTATGTTCTTTTGCCCAGTTATCCCTGTATTGATTCATTTCATCGTTCATTTGCCTAAAAGAAATCCCGCGCATACGGGCAAGTTTTTCAATGGGAAGATCAATTTGAGAACGGGCGTATTCGGGATTGGTATAAAGCGTGGAATCCACGTCAAAAAGAATCGCGGCGCATTTGGCGGGAAGATTATAAGCTTTCATTTGAGAAAGGCAATTCGTGCTGCCGCTGCGGTTCCTTTGCGACAACCATCAGGCGGCTTATAATCTCCCTGTTGTCCAGCAGGCTGGAAATGGACAGTTTCTGGTGCAGCCTTGAAATAACCTTGGCAAAGAGGCCGGATATATTCACGTTGATGTACCATTCACGGTTAAGAACTTCTTCCTGGTGTACCGCGTTTGTTCCTATGAGTTTGTAAAACAGGCCGTCTTTATACGCTTCGTCAAAATAGGATACGGCGTTGCCTGAGAACAGAGGCAGGCTTATGGAACAGATTACCTTGCGGGCTCCGTTCTCCTTTAGCAGCTTCATGCCCTTAATCAGCGTCGCCCCTGTTCCGAGCAGATCGTCGGCCATAAAAACCGTTTTGTCCATCACGTTTCCCAAAAGCCGCATTTGGGAAATATTGCTCTCCAGCGCGTTGGCGGCGAACTTTGAATAATCACGTTCCTTGTACAGCAGGGCAAGCGGCTTTTTTAAAGCCGACGCGAAAAATTTATTCCTGTCAACCGCTCCGGTGTCCGGTGAGACCACGACAAAATCGTCATTGAGGATTCCGTCCATGGTGAACAGCGTTCTTATTATCTGGTAGCTTGCGTGAAGATTCTCAAGCCTCATCCTGTTAAAGGAATTTATTATATCGCGGGAGTGGATGTCCAGGGAGATAATAGTGCCGACCCCAAGGCTTTCAAACATCTTCCCTATGCGGCTTGCGGCAAGACCTTCCCTGCCTTTTGCCTTGTGCTGCCTCGCGTACGGATAGTTTGGGATCACCAGCGTTATATGCCCGGCTCCCGCCCTTTGCGCCGCGTCAATTGTGACAAAAAGCGTCAACAGGTGGTCGTTAATCGACAGCGCGATTCCTTCTTTGTAACCGGAAAAACGCACGGGGTAATGGTTTTCAACATCCTGGAAAATGTAGACATCTTTGCCCCGTATTGATTCCTGTATTTCAGCCTTTACTTCCCCGTTTGGAAAACGGGTGAATTTTACCTGAAGTTTTATCTTTGGGATATGGCGGTTTCCGTAATGCGCGCCGCCGTCGGGGCAGGTTATTTCATTAATAAAATTGATCTGTTCAATTACTTTGTCCAAGCTTAAATTATAGCGCTTTGAAAGTTCCTGGGCAAAGCGTTCGTTCTTGTGACGGTACAGCTTTCTCAGGTGGACAATTACTTCATCCGCAAAAATCTCGCCACCCGGGCAGGCAATAACGGCAAGATTCGCAAGATTTGAATATTTCACGATAATTGAAGCAACCCAGCTTTCATTTTACCGCAGCGATAATTTCATTGAGAATTTTATCGGTATTCTCATAAGCCACCTGGCAGGTACCTACCGCCTTGTGCCCGCCGCCGCCGTATTTCAGCATTAAACTGCCAACGTCGACTGTGGCGGTTTTGTTTATAATGCTATAGCCTACGGTAATTACGGTATTGACCTTCTTTTTCCCGTCCACAACCCAAACGGAAATGTTCTGTTTTGGAAAGAGCGTATAGAGAAGGAAGCGGTTGCCGGCGTATATTGTATCAATATTACGCATATCACAAACGATTGCGTTTCCCTGGGCTTTTGCGTGTTTTTTTGCCATTTCAATGAAAAGGTTATGCTGTTCAAAATAGGTATCTATGCGTTCTTTAACGTCGGGCATCGCGAGGATTTCATCAATGGGTTTTTGAAAAGTAGCTTTTGACAGTTTTTTCATCAGATCCAGGTTGCTTATGGTGAAGTTGCGAATCCTTCCAAGCCCTGTGCGGGGATCGGTGATAAAGCCGAGCAGAACCCAGCCTGAAGGATGCATAATTTCATCTATTGTGAGATCCGCCGAGTCCATCTTGTCTACATATTTTATCATTTCGGCGAAGTGCCCCAGTTTTTCCGGGCCGCCATAGTAGTCATAGACAACATGGGCGCAGCTCGGCGATTTCCTGGAAACACCTTCGAATTTGATATCCTTCCCAAGCCTTTCTTCCTCGCTGGAATGGTGGTCAAACCAGAGGCCGCAGCCGTTTATATAGGGGACATTGGCGACAACATCGTTACTTGTAGCCTCAATAAGCCCATCCTGAATATCTTTTGGATGAACAAACATCCAATCGTCAATGATCCCAAGAGATTCCAGAAGAGCCCCGCAGGCTAACCCGTCAAAATCAGATCTAGTAATCAAACGCATTTCCGTCTCCTTTAAAGAAAGATGAAGTCCATGGATTATTATACCAGTAATAACATAAGCTGGCAATAGGGAAAAAACTACCTTTTTCTTTGCATTATCTTTTTTCGCAGGGTTTCCGCTATTTTAAAAAGGGCGTGAAATACCGGTTTATAGGGGTAGTCCCAGCTTCCTGGGCGGTGGATTATACTGCCGCCAAAACCGGTTTTAAAGCGGTATAAACCCGCCATGGGATGGCCGGGGCTTTCATCCGGCGGTATGCCGAAAAGGTCGTAGACCGTACAGCCGAACGTTTTCGCGTCCTGCATTGCTTTCCATTGCAGAGCGTAAGGGGCCATTAGATTCCGCTTGATGTTCGAGGAAGCGCCGTAGAGGTATGTCGCCTGTTTGCCTCTAAAAAGCGCCATAATTGCCGCTATATCGTCGTTTTCGTGCCTGGCGGTGTATAAGCGGAGTTGTGTCGGAACTGCCTGGCTGTTTTCTCCCAAAGATTCTTCAAACAGCGCTCTGTAGTATTCAATACTGTGGACGGCAATGCCGTCTCGCAGGGCTGTTTCCTCAAGCAGCCTGTAAAAAACTTTTATATTACTCTCTTGTTCGCATACAGCCACGTCGTGCTTCTGCGCGAGGCCGATATTGTAGCGGCATTTAGGCTTCATAGTCGATAGGATATCGACAAGGGGGGGCGTTAAATCTACAAGTACAGTGTCAGGCGGCTGTATGTCCGCGCCGGCCCGCCTGAATTTGCCGGTTAATGGCAGGGACATTCCTCCATTGGAGTCGAACCAGGGAGGATCAAAACGGATAAAAACCGAGCGAAGGAATGGCCGCAGAGCGCGGGCAAGCTCAGCTGTAGCCGCCGCGTATAAATTTTGATCATTTGGAAAATCGGCGGGCAGTTCCGGCCCCCAGGGAATGTAAGTCATGGAAAGAAGCGGCGCAATGCGGCGGGAAAGTGTTAATAGGGGCTTGGCGCCCCCCTGGTTCCAGTCAACAGAAAAAGCTCTGGCCTCCCAGCCAAAGCGTGCCTTAAAACGCCCCCACATAGCCGACTGCAAAAACGAATCCGCGCTCTCGCAAGCCGAAAGCTCAACCGGCGCAATATCCCTAATAAATTCCATCACTCTTCTTTATTCTTTCTTTGCTATCTGCTACCTGTTAATGTACTTCCCCTTCCTTAATAATACTTGTTCGTACCGGTTTTCCGTTAAGGCAGAGAGGAGTCCCATTGTATTGCATTGTAAAATCCTTGACGGTTATAGGATATGACAGGAAGGTTTCTATGGTGATTTCAGCCTGGGTATTCCTGGCGTCCGTTCTTTCAGGGATAAGACGGGTTCCCGTAGGCGCGTCTCCGGCATCAAGCACCTCGCAGCGCTCTTTGGCTGACTCAGGGCCGCCGTTATCCCCGGCGGCAAGCAGCATCCCCCTGGATTCGACGCCCCGCAGTTTTGCCGGTTTGAGGTTATACGCAACGATGATTTTTTTGCCAAGCAGCTGCTCCGCGGTATAAAAATCCACAAGGCCGGAAACGATAGTTCTTTCCTCCCGCGCTCCGCTTACGCCTTCGCCTATTTCAAGGTTAATCACGTACAGTTTGTCCGCTTTTGGATGCCGTTCCACTTTTTCGATTTTTGCCACACGAAGATCAATGGCTTGCTCAAAAGAGGCTTTTTTCTCCGCGGACGCGGCAGCTGCGATTTCATTCTGCCTGTCATTCTGGCTGCCCGAAAAACGCTCCCTGAGGGAATTGATCAAATCGTCTTCAAGTTTGGAAAAAAGCACCTCGCTCTTTATTTCGTTGTCCGGGTCAAGCCCGTTGGCGCTGCCTATGTTTTTCCAGTCAAAGGTTTCACCAAAGGGAAGGCCGAAAAACGAGATAATCCTTGTGGCGATTTGGGGCATAAAAGGATCGATCAATATTGCTATGTCACGCACAATGTGGGCAAGATCCCGTATTACCGCTTTGGCTCTGACCGGGTCTTCCGTTCTGAGCCGCCAGGGTTCGGCATCCTGAAAATATTTGTTCGCATACGAGGAAAGCTCGAAGATTTTATGAAAGGCATCCCTCAACTCCACGCGCTCAAGTTTTTCCGTAATGGAATCTTCATATTTTCTCACATTTTCCCAAAGAACCTGATCGGGCAAGCCGGGGGGCAGTTTGCCGTCATAATAACGGATAATAAACAACAGGGTACGGTTGACGAAATTCCCGAGATTTCCGATTAATTCGCCGTTCACTTTTTCCTTAAAATCATCCCATGTAAACTGCGCGTCCGCTTTCTCCGGACGGTTATAGAAAATGTAAAAACGCCATACGTCGGCGGGGATGCCTGTTTCAATCGCGTCCGTGCCAAAAACGCCGATGCCCCTTGACTTGGAGAATTTTCCGCTTTCGTAGTTAAGGTATTCTGTGCTGGATATATGGTGCAGCATGGTCCAGTTGTCGCCGGAACCAAGAAGGCTTGAGGGGAATATTACAGTATGGAAGGGGATGTTGTCTTTGCCGATAAACTGGAACAATTCCACCTCGTCCGGGCTTTTCCACCAGTAGTCAACAAATTTCTGCCAGCTTGGGAAAACTTTCTTATGGGCAAGATGGGCGAAATCCTGGAATCCTTCGAGCAGTTCTTTGCCAAGACAGCCGGAAATGGAAATATAGCCTATGGGCGCGTCGAACCATACATAGAAAACCTTGTTTTCATAACCGGGTTTGGGTACGGGTATGCCCCATTTAAGGTCGCGTGTGATGGCGCGTTCTCTAAGGCCGTCGCGGATCCATGCCTGGGTTATCTGCACGGCATTATTCGCCCAGAAGCCATTCACGCTTGCGGTTTTAATCCAGTCCTTGAGCTTGTTTTTTATTACCGGAAGGTCTATATAAAGGTGGCTTGTGGGCTTCAGTGTGGGAGTGGAGCCGCAGGTTGAGCAGCGCGGCTCTTTCAGGTCGGTAGGGTCAAGGAGCTTGCCGCAGGTTTCGCATTGGTCGCCCCGCGCCTCACCGGAACCGCAGTTGGGGCAAGTACCCCTTATAAAGCGGTCAGCCAGGAAACGCCCGCATTGCCCGCAGTACAACTGCTCGACGGTTTTTTCGGTAATGTAGCCGCCCGCGTCAAGTTTTTTGAAGATATCCTGGGTTACCTCGGTCTGGATGGGGGTAGAGGTACGCCCGAACTTGTCAAAAGAAATATTAAACCAGCGGTAAACATCATCATGGATTAAGAAGTAGCGATCGCACAGCTCACGGGGGCTTATACCCTCTTCCGCGGCGCGTGTTTCTGTCGCTGTGCCGTATTCATCGGTTCCGCAAATATAAAGCGTCTCGTAATTTTTTAACCGGCAGAATCTGGCAAACGCGTCGGCGGACAGGACTTGAATCAAATTCCCCAGATGGGGGACATTATTCACGTAAGGCAGAGCTGAGGTAATCAATCTTCGCTTCATAACTAAAATAATACCTTTCTTCTATGTAATAGTCAAGAAAGCGGTTTCTGTCATTCTTTTCTTCCTTCTTCCATTGCTCATTCCTCATTGCTCATTACTCATTTCCATGTTATACTTGGGGACATTGGAGTACCCCATGGATCGCGAAGCGAAAATAAAAGAACTTATTTCCAAAATGACACTTGAAGAAAAAGTGTCGCAGTTGAGCCATCAGAGTGCGGCGATTGAACGGCTGGGTATACCCGAATACAACTGGTGGAATGAGTGCCTGCACGGGGTCGCGCGCGCCGGAGTCGCAACGGTTTTTCCGCAGGCTATAGCGCTTGCGGCGACTTTTGATGATGAACTTATCAAACAGGTTATGGACGCTGTTTCCGATGAAGCGCGCGCGAAAAATAACGAGGCCATTATGCAGGGCAACCGGGGCCAGTATTGGGGGCTGACTTTCTGGACGCCGAATATAAACATCTTCCGCGATCCTCGCTGGGGGCGCGGGCAGGAAACCTACGGCGAGGACCCGTACCTTACCGCGCGCATGGGAACCGCGGTTGTACGTGGTTTGCAGGGTAACGATCCGGAAAACCTTAAACTTGCCGCCTGCGCCAAACACTACGCCGTCCACTCAGGCCCGGAAAAAGACCGGCACACTTTTAACGCGATTGTTTCCAAAAAAGACCTGTGGGAAACTTATCTTCCCGCCTTTAAGGCGCTGGTTGACGCCGGAGTTGAATCCGTAATGGGCGCTTACAACCGCACCCTGGACGAGGCTTGCTGCGCCAGCAATCTTCTACTTAAAGACATACTGCGCGGGCGCTGGGATTTTAAGGGGCATGTCGTGTCCGACTGCTGGGCTATCCGCGATTTTCACCAGTACCATAAGATAACAAACGCGCCGGAGGAATCCGCCGCCCTCGCGCTGAACGCGGGCTGCGATTTGAACTGCGGCTGCACCTATCCCATGCTGACCGTAGCGTGTAAAAAGGGATTGGTCAGCGAAGAGGCGATTGACACCGCCCTTACCAGGTTGTTACGCACCCGCTTTAAGCTGGGGATGTTCGATCCGCCGAACAGCGGAAAATACGGCAAGCTTGGGCACAAGGTAATCAACTGCGAGAAGCACAAACAGCTTGCCCTCAAATCGGCGGAAAAATCAATTGTACTGCTCAAGAACGATGACAATCTTCTGCCTTTGAATTCAAACCCGAAAAACATCGTTGTCACAGGCCCTGCCGCGGCAAACGCGCACGCGCTTTTTGGCAATTACTATGGGATTAGTTCCCGTTTTGTCACCGTTCTTGAGGGCCTGGCTGAAAAAATAAAAGATAAATTCGGCATCAACATGGAATACCGCCAGGGCTGCCTTATGTACGGCGATAATAGCAAATCCAATGTTGTATACGGTGAGGCAAGTTTAGTTAATGTTGTAATTGCGGTAATGGGGCTGGACGGCGCAATCGAGGGCGAAGAAGGAGACGCAATCGCTTCGGACTCCAACGGCGACCGCGGCGCTATTGAACTGCCCCCCTGGCAGTTGAAGTTCCTCAAAGCGATTCGCGCCGCCGGCAAAAAGATCGTTCTGGTACTCACGGGCGGCAGCCCTATCGCTTTTCCTGAAGATATTGCGGACGCGGTTATCTTCGCGTGGTATCCCGGAGAACTCGGCGGCAAGGCCGTGGCGGACATAATTTTCGGCGACACGGTTCCGTCCGGAAAACTGCCCATAACGTTCCCCGCTTCCACGGAGCAGCTTCCCCCTTACGAAGATTATTCGATGAAGGGACGCACTTACCGTTACATGACGGAAAAGCCCCAGTATCCCTTCGGCTTCGGCCTTTCCTACACCAGCTTCCGTTTTGATTCTATCAGATTGTCCGACGCGCAGGCGGGCTATGTTGTCAAGGCTTCGGTAACGGTTAGCAACACAGGCAAATATAGCGCGGACAACGTGGTGCAAATATATGTTTCAAAAGATCAACGCGCCGAAAACGATCCTGTCACGTCGCTGCGGGATTTCCGCAGGGTGCATATTAAGGCGGGTAGAAGCGTAACGGTAGATTTTAATCTTCCGCGATCGGCGTTTGAAACAGTGAACGCCGAAGGCATATCGGAGTATTTGCCCGGCTCCTACACAATAATTGCCGCTGACGCGGCGCCTGTTCCCGTAGCAAGGGAGAAGGGCGCGCCGGCTTTTGTTTCGGCAAATTTTATTTTAAAAGCAGATAAATAACAGTATGAGATTTAACGAATTTAACCTTCATCCCGATTTGCAAAAGGGGATTGACGAAGCCGGATATGTTAACTGCATGCCCGTTCAGGAGCAGGTGCTGACCCATGCTTTTAGCGGTCAGGATTTATACGTGCAGTCACAGACCGGGACAGGCAAGACCGCCGCTTTTCTGGTTGTGATTTTCCAGCGGCTTTTGACCGAAGAAGCTCTAGGGGGGAAAAAAGCCCTGATTATGGCCCCCACACGTGAGCTTGCCGTCCAGATTGAGGAAGAGTCAAACATGCTGGGCAAATACCTGCCGATAAAGACAGGCAGTTTCTACGGAGGGGTAGGGTATACCCAGCAGGAAAAGCTGTTACGCGATAAAGTTCAGATTATGGTCGGGACTCCGGGCCGTGTGCTTGACCTGAACAAGTCGGGCAGAATGAACCTGATGGAGATCGCTTTTCTGGTGCTGGACGAGGCGGACAGGATGTTCGACATGGGCTTCTACCCGGACTTGCGCAAACTGATCAAAGTTGTCCCGCCGGCTGACCGCAGACAGACATTGCTGTTCAGCGCGACGCTGAACTCATGGGTGAAGAACCTCGCCTGGGAATACACAAAGAAGCCGTTTGAAATTGAAATAAAACCGGAAATAGTCACCGTTGAGGAAGTCGATCAGATCCTCTACCATGTTCCATCAGAAGAAAAAATGAAACTGCTTTTGGGAATCCTCAAGAGGGAACAGCCCGAAAGCGCGATCATTTTCTGCAATACAAAACGCTACACCGAGATAATAGCCAAGCGGCTAAGGATGAACGGCTATACCTGCGAGTTCATCGTGGGAGACCTGCCCCAGTCCCGGCGGCTCAAAGTGATCGACGACGTTAAAGCCGGTAAAATTAAATTCCTGGTCGCTACAGACGTGGCCGCGCGCGGTCTGGACATAGAAGGCCTCGCTATGGTGGTAAACTACGATCTGCCGAACGAGGCGGAAAATTACGTTCACCGCATAGGCCGGACCGCGCGGGCCGGCAAAACCGGCAGGGCGATCACCCTGGCAAGCGAGCAGGACGTATACGAACTGCCCGCGATAGAGCGTTATATAGGAAAGAAACTCCCTTCGGAGATTGCCTCCGCCGAACTCCACGCCGAAGACGCAAGCGCCGGGCAGCAGATACGCACGGAGCTTTACGAAGACCGCCGCGAGGAGCGCCATGTACACGGCAAGGGGATGCGCCCCCAGGGCAAAGGCGGCCGCCGCAACGAGGGACGCCCGCAGCCTGATCGCCAGAGAATGAAAAGCAGGGAGTCGGGAGCAGGGAGTCGGGAGTCGGGAGACGGCAAAGCAGTTGGCAGGAAGCAGGGAAAACCCCCGGCAGGGGAGAAGCAGTTCAGACCGCATGAGCCGCAGAATCTGTCCCACCTGAGTTTTGAAGAACGTATGACTCTGTACAAACAGAAATACAACAAAGGCGACAAACCCGCCGCCCAAAAGCATCCGAAGCCGCCCTTGCCAAAGAAACCGCACAGTCAGAAGCACCCCAAACACGCAAAGCAAGAACCGATACAGGCTCCCATGGAGCAAAAACGGGAACAACCCGCAAAAAAAGGCATACTTTCAAGACTGCTTGACAAAATAAAAAGGAATAAATAATAGGTAATAAAGGAAGAGGGGCATCCGCCCTTGACACTTTCTTCCGATTAATATAACTTTATTCCATTGAACAAAGGCGTTCATCAGAGCATATCCTCTGATTGGAGCCTTTTTTTTTGGAGGGTTTCGGTTTGATGTATGAAGGGCAGGTGCGGATACCGTCCGGCTGCGCCATATCGGGCATTATCGATAAATCAGGACGGCGAATGAGCGGCGAGGCGATTATCAATTCCATCGCCGTCATGCATGACCGTTCTAACGGACTGGGCGGAGGCTTTGCCGCTTACGGAATCTACCCCGAATATAAAGATTATTACGCCTTGCATTTATTTTATGACTCCCCGTCCGCTAAAAAAGAATGTGAGGAATTCCTGGAACGGCATTTTGACATTATCAACCTTTCCAAGATCCCGACAAGAAAAATGAAGGAAATCACCGACGAGCCTTTGATCTGGCGTTACTTTGTCATACCCCTGCCCACAAAACTCGCCGACAGCCAGCTTGACGAGCGCGAATTTACCGCCAAATGCGTGTTCCGCGTCAACACCAGAATTGAGGGCGCTTACGTTTTTTCCAGCGGAAAGAATATGGGTGTTTTCAAGGCGGTCGGATTCCCGGAGGATGTCGGACGCTTTTACAAGCTGGAGGAATATGAGGGCTGGTGCTTTACCGCCCACGGGCGCTACCCGACAAATACGCCGGGCTGGTGGGGCGGGGCGCACCCCTTCGCCCTGCTCGATTATTCGGTCGTGCATAACGGCGAAATATCTTCCTACGACACCAACAGGCGCTCAATCGAAATGTACGGCTACAAATGCACGCTTCAGACCGACACCGAAGTTATTACCTATATAATAGATTACCTGCACAGAAAACAAAAACTTTCCTTTACCGAAATCGCCTCGGTTATCGCGGCCTCGTTCTGGCAGACCATTGAGAAGCAGCCGCCCAAAGAACGGGAGGCGCATGAATTCCTCCGCGTGATGTTCAGCGCCCAGCTTATAACAGGACCGTTTTCGATTCTTGTCGGCTTTGACGGCGGACTCATGGCGTTAAACGACAGGCTCAAACTTCGCAGCATGGTGGTTGGGGAAAAAGATAATATGGTTTATATATCCAGCGAGGAGGCGGCTATCCGCATTATTGAACCGAACCTTAATACCGTATGGGCGCCCAAGGGCGGACAGCCGGTGATCGCCTGTTTGAACGGCTGGACAGATGGCATCCGGACCGCGCGCCCCGGCAACATGGAAGGCAAAGAATAATGGCAATAAACCTGTTATACCCCGAATATGAAGTGATAAGAAATCACGAGAAATGTATCTGCTGCCGCGCCTGCGAGCGCCAGTGCGCCAACGAAGCGCATGAGTATGTCCCCGATATTGACAAAATGGTTTGCGATGACGCTAAATGCGTAACCTGCCACCGCTGCGTTTCGCTCTGCCCCACGCGCGCCCTCAAGATAAAGAAGAGCGGCAACACCTATAAACAAAACGCGAACTGGAGCGGCAAAACCATCGATGAGATTTACAAACAGGCGGCCTCAGGCGGCGTATTATTGTCAAGCATGGGCAATCCTGAAAATTATCCCGTGTATTTTGATAAAATTTTATTAAACGCCTCGCAGGTAACAAACCCGTCAATAGACCCCTTGCGCGAGCCTATGGAAACAAGGATTTCCCTCGGCGCAAAGCCGAAGAATATAGAACGCGATAAAAACGGCCGTATTAAAAACAACCTGCCGCCCCAGCTGCACCTGTCAATGCCCGTTATGTTCTCGGCGATGAGTTACGGTTCTATAAGTTACAACGCCCACGAGAGTCTGGCCCGCGCCGCCGAGGAGCTTGGCATTCTGTACAACACCGGCGAAGGCGGACTGCATGAAGATTTTTATAAATACGGCAAAAACACAATCGTGCAGGTAGCGTCGGGACGTTTCGGCGTTCATCCCGATTACCTGAACTCGGGCGCGGCTGTTGAGATCAAAATGGGGCAGGGGGCGAAACCCGGCATAGGCGGGCATCTTCCAGGGACAAAAATCGTAGGCGACATTTCCCGCACCAGAATGATCCCCGAAGGCTCGGACGCGATCTCGCCCGCGCCGCATCACGACATTTATTCTATTGAAGATTTGCGCCAGCTTGTCTTTTCATTAAAAGAGGCGACGAATTATCAAAAGCCCGTCATTGTGAAAATTGCGGCGGTGCATAATGTCACCGCCATTGCCAGCGGCATTGCCAGAAGCGGCGCGGATATTATAGCCATTGACGGTTTCCGGGGCGGAACCGGAGCCGCGCCCACCCGCATACGCGACCATGTGGGCATCCCCATAGAGCTTGCCCTTGCCGGCGTTGACAAGCGTCTGCGCGACGAGGGCATACGCGACAATGTATCCATCGTTGTCGGCGGCAGTATCCGCTCCAGCGCCGATATTGTCAAAGCGGTTGCCCTGGGCGCGGACTGCGTATATGTCGCCTCGGCGGCGTTGATTGCGATGGGCTGCCACCTGTGCAGAAGCTGCCACGGCGGCAAATGCAACTGGGGTATAGCCACCCAGGTTCCCGAACTGGTCAAGCGCCTGAACCCCGACATTGGATACAAACGGCTTGTCAATTTATTAACAGCATGGGATCACGAAATAAAAGAGATGATGGGCGGCATGGGAATAAACTCGATTGACGGCCTGAAAGGGAACCGTCTCATGCTTCGCGGCGTGGGGCTTAACGAAAAAGAGCTTGATATCCTCGGCATTAAGCACGCCGGAGAATAACGGGAGCGGAAAATGAAAAAACTGATCAGCGGGAAAGTAAGGGAAGTATACGAAATTTCTGATGACAGACTGGTCATCGTCACAACGGACAGGATTTCGGCGTTTGACGTAATTCTGCCAAAGCCCGTGCTAAATAAGGGAAAGGTGCTGAACGCCGTTTCCCTGTTCTGGTTTAAATTCACAAAAGACATTATTCCCAATCACATTATCTCAAGTGATCTGAAAGATATGCCGGATTTTTTTCAAAAGGATGAATTCGAGGGACGCGCTGTTTTGGTTAAAAAAGTTAAAATACTTCCGTTTGAATTTATCATCAGGGGATATATGTTCGGAAATATGTGGTCGGCCTATTCCAAAGGCGATGAATTCTGCGGCCAGAAAATAAGAAGCGGTTACAAGCTGGCTGAAAAGCTGGAAGCCCCGCTGTTTACCCCCTCGACAAAAGCCCATGTCGGGCATGACGAGTATATTACCGTTAAGCATGTCGCGGATTCGATTGGCGCCGAACTGGCAAAAAAAATTGAAAAAGCCTGCTTTGACATTTATAACACATGTTACAATTACGCTTACAAGAAAAACATTATAATCGCCGACACGAAATTTGAATTCGGCCTTGACGAAAAAAATAACCTTATCCTCGCGGACGAGGTGTTAACTCCGGACTCAAGCAGGTTCTGGGATCTTGGCGGTTATCAGGTGGGAGTTTCTCCTAAAAGCTATGACAAACAATTTGTAAGAGACTGGCTCCTCAATAACAAAAAAGACGGTGAGATGCAGTTTGACAAAGTGCCGGATGACGTTCTGCAAAAGACATCCGAGATTTACGCGGAATGTCTTAAAAAGATAACCGGATGAGCGTTTAAGAAAGGCGTTAAAGCGGGGTGAATATATGAAAAGGGTGTATGTAAACGAAAAATGGTGTCTGGGCTGCCATTTGTGCGAATACTATTGCGCTTTTGCGGGAACCGGTGAAAACGACATGGCCCGGGCTTTAAAGGGCATGAAGATAAACCCGAAGATTCGCATAGAGGAAAAAGACGGGATCAGCTTCGCCGTTTCATGCCGGCACTGCAAAACGCCGTTATGCGTCAAGGGATGTATCACGGGCAGCCTGACAATCACTGACGGCGTAATTACCATTGACAGAACAAGATGCGTCAGCTGTTATACCTGTATTCTTAGCTGTCCTTTCGGCGCTGTCGCCCCTTCGGATGACGGCGCGGTGCAAAAATGCGAACTGTGCGTTAATACGACATCAGGAACCCCGGCCTGCGTAAAAGGCTGCCCCAACAACGCGATAGTTTTTGAGGAAAGAGGGTAGGGCGATGAAATACGTTATTATAGGCAATTCCGCCGCGGGCATAGGCGCGGTCGAGGGCATTCGCCATATGGACAAGGATGGCGAGATCACCATTATTACCAACGAACGGCATCACACCTATTCGCGTCCGTTGATTTCCTATCTATTGCTTGGCAAGGTTACAAGGGAAGGGATTAAATACCGGAATGACCGTTTCTACAAGGATTATAACTGTAAACTGCTTGCGGACACGACCGTAACGGCGATTGAAGCCGGGGAAAAAAAAGTGGTTCTGCAGGACGGCAAAAAAATCCCCTACGACAAACTCCTGGTCGCCACAGGTTCTTCTCCCTTTGTGCCGGTTTTTGAGGGGCTTGATACCGTAGTCGACAAGCATACGTTTATGAGCCTTGACGACGCAGACGGACTGGACGCGGCGCTGGGCGGGGACAAGCGGGTATTGATTATAGGCGCGGGCCTTATCGGCCTGAAATGCGCCGAGGGCATTCTAAAGCGTGTAAGTCGCATAACGGTGGTTGACCTTGCCCCCCGCATTTTATCAAGCATTCTCGATGAGCAGGGGGCAAAGCTGGTTCAAAGCCACCTGGAAAGCAAGGGCATAGAGTTCAGGCTTGCGGCCAGCGTAAAAAACTTTGCGTTTAATAAGGCGACTCTGGACAGCGGTGAAATAATAGATTTCGATATCCTTGTCCTCGCCGTGGGAGTGCGTCCCAATACCTCGCTCTTAAACGGTATAGCGAAGATCGAGCGCGGCATTGTCGTAAATGAGAAATCAGAGACGACCGCCTCTGACATTTACGCCGCCGGCGACTGTACCCAAACTCTTGATGTGTCAAGCGGGCAGAACAAGGTTATGGCGCTTTTGCCAAACGCCTATATGCAGGGCGAGTGCGCCGGAATCAACATGACCGGCAGCGCCGCCGGAGGCGCCAGCTTCGACAAGGCTATACCCATGAACGCCATCGGATTTTTAGGCTTGCATGTCATTACCGCCGGCAACTACGACGGACAGGTATATTCCGAAAGTAATAATCCCAAAGCCGATGAAAACAGTTATAAACGCCTGTTTTTCAGCAATAACAAACTGAACGGCTATATCCTTATCGGCAACGTGGAAAAAGCGGGGATTTACACAAACCTTATCCGCGAACACACTCCTCTTGATACCATCGACTTCAAGCTTGTCTGTGAAAAGCCGGGGCTTATGGCGTTTACCAAAGAATCCAGAATGGAGAAATTGGGAAAAGCGGCATCTTGACCAACGCGCCATAAAACAGCACCATAATACAAAGGACAGGTATGACGGCGTATTTGGTTTTACAGAACGGCACCGTGATGGAAGGCAGTTCTTTCGGCGCGCAGGGCGAAGTTACCGGAGAAGTTGTTTTTGCCACCGGTATGACCGGCTATCTGGAAACCCTTACCGACCCAAGCTATTACGGGCAGATCGTCTTGCAGACATTTCCCCTGATTGGTAATTACGGCGTTATTCCACCGGATTTTGAAAGTT
>Ga0268262_10003215_pt1 | contig 17903 bp, 10 predicted proteins | sample TergutNc150P3_FD_190354 | JGI IMG/M metagenome (GOLD analysis project Ga0268262, IMG submission 190354) | Nasutitermes corniger P3 segment gut microbial community from laboratory colony in Florida, USA - Nc150 P3 (SPAdes) (version 2) | ecosystem: Host-associated > Arthropoda: Insects >...
TTAACGCGGCGGTATTCTTCCCGCGCCGCGGCGTCCTCTTCCTTCGCCGGCTCCAGCGTCTGGTCTTCGTGAATGCGGATAAGCTCTTTCAAGGCGCCCGTCAGGTACTTCTCGTCGGCGGCCTTGTAGAAGCGGTTGTCCAGTTCCTTTCCTCGGCCCGTTTCTTCGTCGTCCTGGAAAAAAGTTTCTTTATGGATTTTTCTTGAATCTTCCCACAGCGATTTATACCACGCGTTGTCGGCGTCTGAAGCTTCCGCTGGTTCGACGCTGTCCCGGAACTCTTCCCATGAATCGTACTGCGACGCGTCTTCAATCGTTTCGTCGTCAAGCTGGAAGAAAATATTATCGTTATTCCGGTCAAAAGTCCCGGCGTTATCCGTCGATTTTACCTGATTGGGATCAAACGCGATGAAAGTTTTAGTGGTTTTTTTGCCGATAGCCCCTTCGTCTTTTTCAAGAATTATCCCGTCATACTCGCTATTTCTGAAATGTTGGTCTGCCAATTCTTTCATTCGCGCGGAAAGCTTATTTCCCGCTTCATGCCATTCGGGGAATATTTTATCAAGGCCTATTTCTTTTTCAATTCTGTCTATGGCTTCCTGACGTTTATCAAGCCCCTCATGGGTATCGCTTCCGGCTTCCGGATGTTCCGCTTCCCATTCCTCAAAGCGCTTGTCAAATTCCTCTTGCAGCGCGTCTAAACGCGATTGAAAAGTTTTATCGGTATTTTCATATTGACTTCGGAGATCGGAATAACCAGCGATATTTTTTTCCAGGTATTGCCGCAGGTCGTTTCTGTCGGATACCAGCAAGGGATTGACTATCCGCGCGTAAAGCGCCATCTGCTTTTTCCCCGGCAGGCCGATGTCATTGTCATTCGGCTTGAGGAATATCCCGAACGGCGTCTCGTTGTCAAACTGCCCGGCGCCGCCGCGCCTAGGATCAAACACTTCAAAATCGTTCTGCGTCTGATGGTAGAGCACCTGCGGATTTCCGTTCTCGTCTGTTACTTTTGAATCCTCAAACCATCGTTTGAAGTTGTCCGTTTCCGTATTGAAAGACGGGAAATAATCCTTGACACCTGCGTTATTTTGGATTATCTTTTCAACAGGCTCCATGCTTAAATAGCTCACCTCAGCGGTATTGCTCCGCTGTTGGGTTACGACAGCATGGAGCTTTTCCGTATTGGCGTACAGAAGCTTTCCCTGATTTATCCAGTTCATCCATTCGTGGTTGTCCTTGCCGTAAATAGTGCGGATATCCGATACTTTTACTCCCCGGTATTCCTGGTCAAAATGTATCCCTATTAAATAGTTTTTGCCGTTTTGCTGTATATCAATAATAACGTTTTGGGCTTTTGTTTTATCGCCGTATGAAAACACCGCGACTGGCTCGTTTATTTTCTTGGCAAGGTCTTTCAAGTCTTTCGGATCAAACGGATGATGTTTGGCTTTTGATTTTTCTTCAAGCCGCTTGGCGGCAAGCTCAATATTCTGATCTTTCGGGAAACCTGTTCTTTGCAATATTTCGCCCGGCACTCCCAGCGTAAAAACATGCCCATCTTTCAGATTCCCTTCTAAAAATTGTTCAAGTTCATTGTTAAATTGTTCGTTTACCTCGTCAAGCTGAAAGAACGTCCTGCTGATATTTATTTCATTATCGTCAAAAATGACGTAGTTATCCGATTCCCTGTCAAAATGCTTGATGCCCTTTATGCCTATGGATTTAAGATACTCCGAAGCTGCCCTGTCGTCCCTGTCAAATCCTTCAAAAAACCCGCCCGGTCTTTTTGCCCTTGCCTTTCTGCATGACAGTTCTTGGTATAACTCCTTTCCTGTCCTGTTAACCAATACCGGGTTTGTCCAACCGGCGTTAAACATTTTATCCGCGTATTTATAAATAAGCTTCTGAATTTGTTCAGGCTGTTCCGGCAGCTTTTTATTCCAGTCCAGCATTTCCTCTTCGCCCGGGATGTCAACTTCGTAGAGCTGGCCTTCATTTATTTTTATTTCACCAAGAATTTTTAACTGTTCCTCATAGTTCCCCGCAAAACCTTTTTCTATACGTTCTTTGAGCATCATCTCCACATGATCCCTATTGTCGTATCTGACAAGTTTTTGCAAAACGTCATATAGAGCGCTGTCTGTGCTTATCGCCTCTTTTTTTGAATTGACAAATAATTGATCATTGTGAATTATTTTTTCTTTATATTGCTCCCCGCCGTATTCAAACGTCCTATGCTCTCTTGACGTTACTTCCCTGTAATGTTCCGCGATATCTTTTTTGCTCGCGAAGTACAGCCCCCAACCGTACCGTTGCCCGCCAGTTCCCTCGCCCATGTGCGAGACGTCGAAGCGGTCAAACCTGTACGGGCTGCCGTGGTAGGCCGTCTGAAAGAACGTCCGCGTAATATTAATATCGCTGTCCCCAAATACGACGTAATTAAAATCCCTCGGCACCCCTATTTTTTCCGTGCTCTTGTCAAAATACTTTGTCCCCTTTACGCCCAGGTGGTCCAATAAAAGCGACGTTTCTCTCGCGCCGATTTTTTGCGACAGAACGGTGTAAAATTCCTTTCCGGTTAAAGTTTTCTTAATCTCTTCTTTCGCGGCTGCCTGCGCCTTTTCAACGGTAGCCCATTTCGCTTTTCCGTTGATAGACCTTAAAAACCCGTAACTGCCGTCTTTAAATTTCTTTATATTGTAAGTCTTGTTAAATTCAGAAACGCCGTTTTTATTCCAGGTAATAAGTTTGTCCGCCGCCTGTTGCACCGCGTCCGCCTGTTCGGATATCGGTTTTTCCCATTGCAGCAGTTTCTCGTCGCCGGGAATGTCAACCTCATATAGTTGCCCTTCAACGCCTTTAACTTTAGATATAGCCTTGTTAAACCACTCTGCAGCTTCTCTCTGACCGTATAAGTAATGCCCCCATCCGTGATGAAGATTCCCCATGCCAAGTTGTCCCAGGCCGCTGCCAACGTATGAATTGTTAAACTCGTCAAAAATGTACGGGCTTGCGTGGACGGCAAGTTGAAACAACGCCGGAGGATCCGCCTCAAGTTTGGCAAGCCCGGCATTGTCCATCGCCGCGGCGTTCCTTTCGGCCATCGGCGCTTTTTCGTTATTGATAATTTTATTATTCGCCTGCCGTACTGCCGCTATCTCCGCTTTTATTCCAAGATAGCGGCGCACGATGTTCTCTTTGCTCTCTACGCCCGAGGCAAACATGTCGGCCTGTCCGGAAGCGGCATCGGTAAGGACCGCGTTAAGGCCGCCCATCATGTCGGCGAACCCCGACTGGTTTTTCCCCACGAGCTGCTTGGCAAGCTCTACGGCTATCTGGTTTCTCTGCTCAAGAAAATCAAAATCGGCCTGCGCCGCCCATTCCTCCACGTTGGGCCAAGTCTTTGGATTCTTCTCAACCTCCGCCGCGATGCGGACGGCCTCGTTCACCTCCGGAATGACGGAATATTCCCCCATCGCCCTGTTTTCAACCAGGTAGGGGAGCGCCCTCGCGAGCTTCCGGCGCAGGCCCTTGACGTCGCTCAATACGCGTATGTTGTCCTCTTTAAGAGTTGCGCCTAACAGCGAGTTTTCCAGCAGGTCCTCACCGGCGCCGGTTATCCCTCCCTGCTCGGTAAAGTACTGCGGCATGTCGTATTCGCCGATGAGCTTGTCAGTTTTTAATGTGTTAAATATTTCCTGTAATGCCTTTTTGTCCTGGTACAATTCATCAATGCTGTCTTTTTCTTTAATGGCTGCGGCGACCGATTTTACCGTGTTGTCCTTTATCAGTTTTGTCATTTTTACCGCGGTTTCCACCGGGTCTATGGCTTTTTTGCTTGACTGGTTAAATTGATCAAATAAAGCGGCGTCGTATTGGCCGTCCACTTCGATTTCAAAATAAATTCTTGGATGGTTAAACTGTTGGCTGGCGTCGCTTTTGAATCCGAACTTTTTTGATTTTTGCGGCAACGAATTCAAATACTTTTCGTCAGTGTTATTCTTCGCCGCCAATTTGCTTGACCCTGTACGATTGCTGCCGTCTACTACGACTTTATCTTTTGATACTATAGGAATATCTTCCAACGCCCTACTGTCAAAATTATTAGCGATTTTAATTACAGCTTCCTTTGCCATTTTGTCATGAAAATAATCTCTGCTGTTTGTGTTTTTTCCGTCCACGGTTGGGAAGCCCGGCGTCGGCTGAAATGTAACTTCGTCAAAAGAAGCCATCGGCACTTCCGCTTCCAACATCACGTATTGGCCTGGAATCTCAATGCCATTGATATTTCTGGTATCGGCGTCCCCATAAATCTTTTTCGCGGCAGCGTATTGTTCCCGCCAAGCGGTCAATCCGGAAGCGTCCACGCCGCTTTTCTTCTGTTTTTTGCCGCTGTTTTTTTCTTTCGTTTCGTCAGTTTTTTCCGACACCTCGCTTGTTTTTTCTTTCGTTTCAACATTATTTTCTAACGTTTGGACACTATTTTCTTTCGTTACGTCAGTCTTTTCTGTCGTTTTCTGCTGCTGTCCAACATTGTCCAAGTTTACGTTCTGTAAACCATCTCCTTTCGCCGTTTGCGGGCCCGCCGCGGCGTTCACTGATGACGTTTCCTGCTGTTGTCCGGCGCCGTCCAGTTCCGCCGCGACCTTGTCGGCCTTGGAAAGAAGCTCGTCAAACACTTCTTTCTGCTCCGGGGTAAGGCGTCGCAGTCCGAACAAATACTTGACAATTTCCTTAAGCCATTCTTTCATCTGCTGGAACAGGCTTTTAAGTTCCGGAGTAGGCGCTTCGCCGGTCTCTAGGTAATTCTCCCATGCGTATGCGGAACGTTCGCGGCGCCATTTGTATTCGTCTTCACCGTGGACGGCGGGATCAAATTCGCCCGCAGCGTCCATTATGCGTTTAAAAAGTTCCGGATCGTATTTCTCAAGGAAATTGTCGACCGCGTGTTTCATTTCATGAATGACGGTTGAAAAATCCGCTTTCTTGGGATCAAGGTAAACGACGCTGTATTCCACGGACTTCATGTCCGCGTCAAGTTTTCTCATCAGCTTTTGCAGGGCGCCTCTAACATTATCTTCTTTACCCTTCTGTTCAGCCCGATTTTTATTCTCCTCTTCCACGTCTTTCCCGGCTTCATGGGTGAAGATTTCATTTTGGTCAAGGCGTAACTTTTCAAGAAATTTGTCGAAAGTTAACCCGTAGGCCCTGCCTATGCGGTCGATAAGCCTTACGGCTCCGGACCTGCTCGCTTCAGTACTGCCCGGCAAATATTTCGCCATCTGTTCGCCGAAGCGCATTTTCGCGCGCGCCGCTTCCGCCGTGTCGCCCTTCGCCGCCGTATCGACAATCTCATCGGCAAGGTTTATTTTTTCCGGATAATAGTTAAGGCCCGTGCCGTAAGGGTTGCCCTTTTCCAGATCCTCGCGAATTTCCATTTCGCGGTTGGACATTCCTTCTTTGTCCCACAAAATATTATGCCCGGCAAAAGCTTCCGCGAAGCGGTCATACACTTCCCGCCGGAACTCCGGAGAGTCCAGCTTGTCACGGACGCGGAATTCTTTTATACGGACCGTCCCGTCTTCGTCCTGATTATATTCAATATGGGAATAAAGGTTGTTTCCGCCTTCTACCCTGGGATCGCCGACTTTAAATATCCCTCGCTTCTCGTCCAGTTCCGTATGAAGCAGCCCGTTCTTTTTTCTGTACGTTTCGCCTAACGGGATAACTTCGCCGGTTTTCGGATCCTTTCTCTCTTCATAGCCGGCGCCGCCCGTGGTTTCTCCTAACTCCGAAGCGACGCGGGCCTCTGCGGCCTCTTGACCGCGCCTGGCGGACTCCCAAACGTTTTCCCTCACGGCTTTCGGTATCTCGCTGGCTTCCGTCGCCGCCAAATAAATCTCTTTAACCGGGATTGCTTCAGCCGCGGCGCGAAGTTCTTTCGCCTGCTGGAACGGGGATTCCCCGGTAAAGAATTTATAGCTTCCCTTCAATGCGACGTCCCCGGCCTGTAATACCAGGGAAGATAAAAAACCGCCTTCAAATTCTTTAAAGAGTTCCTTATAAAAAGTGTCCCAGTCGTCTATTTTTACGTCCAGTTCCAGCAGCTGCGCCTTCGCTTCCAGCGTTCCGGTTTCCGCCATCTGCCTGATAGAGTCTTCAAGCATAATGTCCTGCGCCATAGACAAGAGCTTTTTGCTTTCCGGACTTTCGGGATTGGCAAGGGCTTTCTCCAATTCTTTCATCTGGATGCCGCGCGCGGCAAATAATCCCGCCCGGCTTGTCAGCGCCTGTTCTACTTCCTCCATGCCTTCACCGACGGACTCCCAAAGGTTGCCAAGCATGAATTTTCCTATTGTATAAGGAACTCCGGTAAGATGTATTTTTTTTAATATGCTGCCCACAACTTTGTCAGTAATAAACCTCGCGGCGGTTTTTTCACCAACCACTTCCATAATTTTTCCGGTTCCGCGCCCTACCAATGATTCAATCGCGCTTTGTACCGCGCCTACCCATGTGCTGGTAAGTTCCGCGATTTCCGGTTTTACTCCCGCTTTTCTTAACGTCCCGTATTCGCTGTCGCGGTTAAAATGCCATCCGGACAAAAACCCGGCGGCGGTACCAATGCCCGGAGCTATCATGCTTCCAAGAACTGTCGCCCCGCTTATGTAAATCATATAATCAGTCGATTCGGCGGCGTAGGCCAGGCCTTTTGTAAGGAAAAACCTTTTATCCTCGTAGTGGTCAATATAGCTTTCCTGTTCCTTTTCAAACGCCTCAATCTCTTTCATGTAATAATCGGCTGTCGCTTTATCGCCCATTTTTTCGGCTTCGCGGACCTTCGCCCAGTTATGCGTAATCGCCGTGCTTAGGCTTCCGCGTTTTTTTGCGTTATACACGGCCGTGTACCATTTGTCTTCAGGAACCGTTTTTGCGTCAATATTAAACTGTTTCAAGAAATATTCCGGATTGGACACAACCTCATCAAGCGGCAAATCCATTTGTTTTGAAATGGACATACAGGCCATAAGCCTCGACATCTGCTGCGAAGTCAATCTGCCGTTTTGCACGTGATCGTATAAAGACAGGAATTCGTCGTTTGTAATTTCCGGAGGGCGCTGGTCTTTTATCTGAAGTTCATTAAAAGAATTTTCTTTCGCTGTCTCGTAAGCGGAAGTCCTCGCAGCCTGCCGGACTTTCTTTAAGTCATACTCTTCCGGATTCTGCATATAAGCATCGCTCATTTTCCGCTCCCGTAAATTTCAAATAACATATTCAGCCTTTCTTTCTGGTTCATGCCCTTCCATCTTTCTTTCCATTCTTCAGCCGGATACGGCACTCCGGACGGCGGCGGCGCGGGCCTGTTCGGATCCCTGGACCAGTCTTCCAGAAACTGCACCTGCATTCCCCTGTCCAGCGTTTTCCAGTCAGCGACCGGATTGCCGTTTTTGTCGGCGGGTATTTTCCCGTTTGAGACAAATTTTGATCTCGCTTCGGCTTCGTCCATTCTCCTTTCTCTCGCTTCTTCCAGCGCGGACGGCTCTTCCCGCGTCCCGGCGGCGCTTCTTGTTTCACACGGCTGCCAGTCGCCAAGCCTTCCATCCTCAAGAAGCTGCCGGCGCTCGTCTCTGATCGTCACATGCCTGCCGCCGTCGCTTGATACCGCGACGCTCCGGTACTGGTTGCCGTCCACGTCTTCGTATATTCCCTTCACATGTATGTCGCTCTGTTTTCCCGGCTCCTGGTCGTATTTTACAAACCTCAACGGTTTCCCTGTTCTCGCCGTCAGCCTGTCCCGTTCCTTCTCCGTCCATTCCTCCGCGTCCCTCTTAAACGACTCGTTCCTGTACCGCGGCGTATCGGTGCCGAAAGTGAAAACCGCATTCGGGTCTTCCTGCCATTTCCACATCGCCTTGGCCATTGAATTCTCGTCGGAAACTTTCGCTTTTCGCGATTCCGAAATTCCGTTAACAATGATCAAGTCCAGTTCCCGGTCGATAAGGTCAATGTATTCCCTGTCGCTTAAACCGTTATTGTCCTCGCGCGCGCAGTCGCGTATAAGGTCCCACATGTTGAATAACTGTTCCTGGTTTAATTTTCCCCTTCCTTCTCTTCTATCAAATATTTTATTTGATCTTCTTGCTTCCGCTTTAATAACGTCCAAAGCGTCATTGGACAAGTACCGCGCTGCGCCGGCGTTGTTCGCAATAAGTCTCGGCAAATACTTCTCGGGGTTTTCCAGTATTGAGAAGCCTATATGCGAAAGAAGCGCGGAGTCTCCGTTTTGCTCAATCCATTGTTTGTTTCTTTGGTGTATTGGATCCCCGGCCGCGGCCAACGCCCAAATCTCCGCTTTTAACGGCGCTACCAGTCTTTCGCCTTTGCCCTCGCTAAGTTCGTTAAACGACACTCCTGCCGTCCCGAAGACAATGCCTTCGTACATTTTGAGGACGGTATAATCAAGAGAGGACAGGTCAAGATTTCCGCTTCCGCCACCGTGGCCCGATCCGCGCCCGTCTTTTTCGCCGAACAGCCCGGGTATCACGTCCTTAAAGCCGTCCGCGTATTCCGTTACTTTCTTGCCGTATCTTAAATCGTTCTGGACGCCCCTGCGGTACGGCGCCGCTATCCTTTCGGCTTCCCATGCCGCGGTCGTGTCTCCCCGCGCGGCCTTTTCCATCAGCGCCCGGTAAACGGCGTCGGCTTCCAAAATCTTGTTCTCGTTTTGCTTGTGTATCCGGTTCGTATGCTGCTGGATAAGCGCCTTTTCATATTCGTCTTTTTTGTCAAAACTCCACGGGCTTTCTATCGACCCGGTGACGTTGCCGTCTTTATCATATGTGAAAGTCTTCTCCGGCTTTAAAAATGAGATGGACGAAAAAACTTTATTGATTCTCTCCATCGCGCTTTCCAGGCCGCTGACATATTTTTCCTTTCCCATCTCGCTTGAAGCGTATTCCTGAAACACCGCCGCGGTGTTTGCCTTCCGCATCTCATTCTTAACATGCGGATTAATTTCAAATTCTATACCGTGCATATCAATGTTATTGTAAATCGCGGTTAAGGCCTCTTCCGGGGTTAAGTCGCCGTTATTCATCCCTTCGATGTACTTTCGGTTGTTTTCTTCAAGCCTTATCTTCCCCCTCTGCACCCGCCATTCGTCCTGTTTCTCCAGCGCCATGTTACGCGTCGATATCTTCGCCTGCGCCTGCATCTGCTCTTTCGCCCGCGCGTAATAGCCTATCCCGCCCTTGCCGCCGAATTTGTCCTTGTACCATTTGTCCGCGTAATCGTTCATTTCCGCGATGTATTCCCTGGTGTAATCCTCAAGCCCGTACTTGTTGTCCGGATCGCCCTGATAATTAAACGGGTTGTCCCTCATGTGGTTCTGCATGTCCATTTGAAATTCTGCGGGAATGTTCCTCATAAAGGCGTCAGCCTCCTCCCGCTTGTAAGCGTCCATATACCCCAACGCCTGCTGCCCGAAGTGATTAACCGCGTTAAACGCGTCCATAATCGTCGCCCGCTGATAACCCATTATTTCTTCCCCCACCAGTTATACCCGTAATCGTAAACGCTCTTGCCGAAGCCCATCCCCGACGAAGCGCCGCCGAAAACCCCCGCCGTGTAATCAAGAAACTGGTTTTCAGGTTTATTAATGTCGTCCATCTGCCACTGGTAGTTCGCCTGCCCCATTTCCATCATCAGCCTGTTGTATTCGTCGTTAGCCGTCTTCGCTTCAAACCTGTGCCCGCCCGGATCCCAGGAAGCCCTCTCGTGCGCCATCGCCGCGATGGAACGGTTCGCGCCGCTTACCGTGCCCGCAAGCGCGTTCGCGTCCTGCTGCCGTTGAACGCCAATCTGGTTTTCAAGACTGCTCGCAGCGTAATCGCGCATTAATTGGTTCGCCTCGTTCCCGCGCGTCCCGCTCATGCCTTCCTGCGCCAAAGAAGCGCCTATCCCTGAAGCGTTCTGTATCCGCGCGTCCTGCTCCCCGTAGGCCCGGGCCAAGAGGTGAGTGTTGTATTCGTCCGTAAACTGCCCCATGCCCTCGCGCAATCCCCTGTCCTGCATCCCGATCTGCCAGAGCGCCTCGCCCTTCTGTATGCCGTACTGCGTGTCGCTTAACGTCTTGCCGTAAGTGTACGCGTCAAGCGCGTTTTGCTTGTTCCGCGCTATCTCGTCTAACTGCCTGCGCCTCTCGCGCCCCGTGTTCCATGCCCCCAGCAGCCCGCCGGCCAACGCGCCCAAACCCATCGCCAACAACCACATCCTTACACCTCCGTATAAACCGACAGCATACAGCACCTGTTAGGCGTGTTATGCGTAATATAAAACTGAAGATTCCTGCTTTGCCCGCTTAAAATCCCCGGCTCCCTGATGACGTAATCGTCGTAAACGGCCTTTCCCGGTTCGCCTTCTACGGCGTCGCCCTGAAAGGTTATGTACGGGATGTAGCTGTCGTGAAGCCTTACGTTCATGGCGCTCGCGCTTACAGGCTCCATCTTTTCGTTCTTCAATACCGGCACCGACTTCATAACGCTCTTGTACGGGTACCCTATGTAACGCCTGTTCCCGGGTCCGGACGAAGCCGGAAGCTCCCCGGTCTTGGCGCTTAATTTAAAAAACTCGTTTTTCCCCTCGTCATAAACGCCCGCGGTCTCCGCGTCGTAAGAGTCCAGGAGCGCGCGCCGTTCAGACTCGTTCGCGTATTTCCATTCCTTCCAGCTGTCAAGGTAAACCGTCCCGCTCTCCCTGATCCGCTCAAGGAAAAATTTGTCTTTTCTTTTCACGATGAGGTATACGTCGTCGAAGCCGTCTTCGCCGGGCAGCACCGCGCAGGTTATGACCTTCCCCTCGACGAAGCGCTTGAGCCTCGTCGGCGGCACGAAAGACCTGGACGCGTGATAGGAAATGCGGTAAGGATCGTCTGCGTCCGGGTCCCTGTGGTTTCTTCGCGCCTCTTCCACTTCCTCCGGCGTTACCGTGTCGCGGACCGCTTCGCCCGTCGTGATACGGCTCCATGCGAAAGTCCCGGTACCGCGTTCGTACAGGAGAGTAACAAGCGTCCCGTCCTCGCGCGTAATGTACAGCCTCGTGTAAGGCGCCGTCGCGAAGTCGAATTCCTTCGCCGGGCTTTCGTGTAACATTTGCTGTGCTAACAGCGCCATGTTGTTTGCGCGGAACTGGTCGTAATCGTTGGGGTAGTACTCGACAAGCCCTTTTCTGCCAGACTGGAAGAAAACCGTCGCCGCGCCGATGGCGGCGCCCTGTATGTCGTCGCTGCCGTATCTTGAAAGGGCAACCGCCTGCGTGTTATTCGCGTGTATGTCCGGAGGGATAAAAAACTCCGACAGCTCCGTCCCCACGATGATGCCCCTGTTAACGGACAGCCATTTGATCGCGTCGTTAGTTCCGGACGAAGGCTCGAAAGTGAAGCCGCAGTCGGGTGTTACCATGTCCTCTTTTTTGAATTCTTTCGTGTATAAAGTAAGGTAAACTTCCATCGTTGCGTTAAATGCAAGGTCATTTAAAACTTCGCGTTTAATATCAGGCATATAGTTGTAATAAGTTTTTGAAAGTTTTTCATGCTCATATTTAAGATAATCAGCGGAACTGCTTATTATGGCGTCTGCGGCGGCGTTAATTTCATTATCATGCCAACCATTAATATTACCGTGAAATGATGTTCCTGCATATTCTTCGCAAGCGGCTTTTATTGTTGAAATCAAATTTTGTTTTGTCGTTGCTTTATCTTGATCGTAATTCTGTCTAAAATATCGTGATATAATAAAATTTCTGGATTTTGTTCCTTCCCCCTCATCAAGATAAAAAAATGAAGCGCCTATATAAAGATAAATATAATCGTAACTACCTCCCACACCAGAACTACCATAAGTAAATTCAGCTATTCTTGTAGTAGTTGCTATAGTTGGAAAATCGTTCTTGTTTTCAAACGCGAAAACTTTGCTTTCTAATTCCGCTCTTACCGTCGCATAATGCGCCGGTTCCATTCCGATTATGTTTTGCGGTATTTTGCTTAATTCCATGTAAGGTGTTCCGTCTTGACCGTATGGATATATTTCCATAGTTGTTCCTTCCGGGAAAAACCGTGAATCCGTGTAATACATTTTAGAATCCGGGTTTGTTATTTTCTCCGCTTCCGCGAAATCAACAAACTGAACCTTTTTTGAACCGGCCGTTATTTTAACCCTTACCTCGACAATATTCGGCGCGGGCGTTACAATAGTCTTGTAAGTAGAAAAATTATTAATTTTGTTTACATGGCTAAAAAATAACCGTTGTTTGTTATATTTAGTCGCCGCAAAAACCAGCCGGTTGTTAAAAAACGCGACGCTCCGCGGATACTGGCCTTCGTTTCTTAAATAGCCTAGTTTATAAAATTTGTCTTCTTCGATCGCAAATTCGTGTTGCAAGCCCGGCTCGCATTCAAATGAAACAAGAGTATTAATATTAAAAACGTTAATGCTTATATTGTCTGGCAAAAAATACATCTGTATAGGCGGATGGTTTTGGTGCGTGAAAATAACCATGTTCTGGTTTTGCGCGTACTGGACCTCTGGTATTTCATTTTCTTTGTATAGGCTTTCCGGGCTTACGTTCGCGTTGGTAAAGGTCTCTATCGCGAAGGTTCCACCAGCCCTACTAACCGTAATTTTCTCATGGGAAAAAAACAGCAAATATTTTTCATCCCGGCTGATAATCACAGGAATTAACCGCGTCTTTCCATTTGTGATCAATTCGAGAAGTCGCTGCATGCCGCTCCGGCGTTTAATCCCTCCCGTGGGGATAACATCCCAGTTTTCCAACCGCGCCGCCGCGCTGTGGTACTGCGGCAGGTCTATGCGCCCGAACAGATTCGGGGACAGTTCCCCGCTCGCGAAATTGGTAATTAAGCCCATGATTTTTCCTCCGATAATCTGGTATAATGGTTTATTCCACACCTTAAAGGCGGGTATTTATGAAAAAGCTTTTTATAGCCGTAATTTTTTCTTTTATTGTTTTTATGTCCTGCAACGACGCAACCGAACCGACCGAACCTGTGGTTTATGTCGGCGGCTCTTTTAAAGACAACGGGCAGGATAAGGCCTGTTACTGGGTTAACGGAGAACGCCTTGAGCTTGACGGCGTTGAGGTAAAATCCATAACCGCGGTAAAAGGAGAAGTCTACGCCGCCGGTTACTACAAAGATGGTGATGATTATATGGCCTGTTACTGGGTTAACGGCGAGCGTTATGATCTTCCCGGCCTCGTTTATGAATATTATGGCATAGGCAGAATTTCCATTGACAAAGGAAACGTATACGTTTCCGGAACTACCGATGACGGCCTTCGCTACTGGGTTAACGGCGTTCTGCAAAATCCCCCGTCTGACGGGATAATGAGGGATGTCTACGCCGTTAACGGCAAAGTTTATATCCCCGGATATTATTCCGACGGATCCGTCATTAAGGCCTGCTACTGGGTAAACGGAGTACGCCAAGAACTGCCCGGCTCCGAAGGGTTTTTCGCGGGTATTTTTGCTTTTGAACATAACAAGATTTATATTGGAGGTAAATCGTCTTGGTTTCTTGACGGCAGGCCGATGACTGAAGATATAACTTGTCATTGGGCAAACGGAAAGCAATATATTTATCCTGAAATTAAATTTATAATCGCTTTCGCAGTGTCCGAAGGTGATATTTACATGATGGGGCAGTTTGGCTGTTTTAAAAACGGCAAATACCACAGCGAAGACAGAGAAAGATATTATACAAGATTTGCGGTTTCGCGCGGCAAAGTATATATAGCTATAACAGGTTATCTCGAAGTAGACGGCGAGGAGCATAAATTTTACGGCTACACCGTAGACGGTGAAGAACACCCTCTTGACGGCGTCCCTTACTGTATTTATGTAGAATAACAAACCCATCACAACTCCCATTTAAAAATCCAAACTAACGCCGAGCCTTTCCGCCCACGGCGTGCTTGGCTTGTCCTTGTTGGCCGTAATGCTCTTGGTTGATTTAATCGCTTCCTGCTTAATAAGCATGGCTTTTTGCATAAGCGTGTCGTGCAGCCGCGCCTGCGCCGTGTTGTTAACCGCCAGCTTGGCGGCCAGCATCATCTCTAAGTACTCGTAAAACTTAGGCTCGTACTCCGGGGGGTTGTATTCATCCCATTCCTCTTTCTTTAACCCCAGCGGCTCCGGATTTTCATCCGCGAAGTCCTCAATGCCCATGGAGACGGTAAAGTCCGCCGGCAGATCCCATTCGTCGACGTGCCCGGGAGAAAGGACCATGTCGTAATTCCCCGCGGCGAAGTCCGCGACGCTGACTTCCTCGAACTCCGTATCGAGGGGAATACGCTTCCCGTTGGAAACGTAAAGCAGCTGGGCCCGCTCCGAGTCCGTGCAGATAAAGTCCCCATCAATTACGTAAGTCCCCTTGTCCGACAGTTCGACCGGCCTTGCGCAGTCGAAAGGCAGGTTGTAAGTGAACCTGAACCCCGAGTCGCCGTGGGGCAGGGTAGTCCTTAAAAGCCGCTTCCGCCTGCGCCCCATGGTCCAGGGGACTTCCGAAACCGCTTCAAGGAAAGTGGAGAGGTACAAGGACTTGCAAACCCCGTAATGCTCTTTTCTTTTTGAGTCGGCGCTGCCCTTGTCTTTTTCCGAAAGCAGCCCGAGGCTTTCCTCGTCGTCTTTAATCAAACCCGCTGCATAGCGCGCGCGGTTGACTATGCCTAAATTCATGTTCATACAGTTTTCAACTCCGCTTTAGCCGCGTCCAGCGCTGCCCCAAGAGTCTTCAACGCTTCCGGAACCTCCGTTACCAGTTCTTTGTTATACTGAATTTTGCTGATGGCGCCTTCGATCCTTTCCATCCGCTCCGTAATAGCGATAATCTTCTCAACTTTGTCGGACAATGCTTTAGCCTGTCCTTGTTCAAACGCCTGCATCAGGTAGTCCATAAAAACCTCCAATGCGAAATATAGCCGCGCCGGTCCGCCAACGGCGGAGGGAGGCGGCGCGGCCTGCTGTTAACGGCGCCCAAAATGGAAATTAATGGGCGCTAAAGTTAAGCCCCCCGGAGGGTAAGCGCCTCCTTAATAAGGCCCGTTTTTTCAACAGCCCACATATAGTTAATTCCATCCCAAATCCCGCATCGAAGAAATTTTTCAGGAATTTTACTTATTGCCGGCAGTTCCGCTAAAAACGGAACGATATCCTCAAATACCGCTGAAAATTGAACGTCAACCGCTAAAAACGGAATGACAACCGAATCCGGTGTAACGGCGCGGATCTCCGCGGCGTCTCCGGACAATGCGAAAGAGGGCAAGAACTCGACTTGCCTTTCTTTGTCGCAGCCTTCCTGTGCCGGCATGAAGCCGGCAATGAAAAAGGCAATAAGGATAGAAACCAATAATTTTTTCATATCCCCTCCTGCAAATATTTTTTCCGCGGTACTGAAGCCGCGGAGTCCGCCAACGGCGGCCGGAATTAGTTCTTCTCTTCTTCTCTTTTTCCAAACTCCACATAAACGAAATGAGGAATTTCTTTTCTCTCCGGAAGCGTGATAATATCGCCTGCCTTTCGAAACTTGCCGAGGTAAACGCACTCTTCCCGACACATGTACTGGTAGACCTTCTCCTCGTCGGGCCCGTCTTCCTTTCTTTTCGACTCGACGAACTTCTTAATCGCCTCGATGATTACGCCTTTCTCCGCCTTGTCATCGACGTTGATTTTGTTATCTTTTGCGATTTTTAGGAGTTCGTCCTTTTCCGAGGACTGTAGGACATTAACGTCAATCTGGCTTTCTTTTTTAAACCATTTGGTTATATCGAACATACCCTAGCCCTTCCTTAAATCCCGACGTAGGAATTGATGAGCGCCTGCACCGTGCCCGAGAAAGTCCCCGAAAGCGACGCCTTCAGGAATTTAAACTTTGTTTTCGGCATGGGCAGGGAATAGCCGTCCTTCGAAAGGTCCGCCGCGGAAACCGCGCTTCCCGTAACGATGACCGAGTAAGTGCCGCCCTCCGTGTCGCTCCCCTTTACGGAAAGAGTCACGGAGCCGCTCGCCAGCGCGCCCGCCGGCAGCTTAAGGTCGACGGCCAGCCTTTCTGACGAGGCCTCGCCCATGTTCATGACGTTCGGAAAGTCGCCCGCGGCGGTAAGCTTCCCGAAGTCGTTTAACGCGTCGTACAAAAAATTTACAAACATAATTTTCCGCGCCCTCCTTAAGCGACCGCTTTTTCCGTGTTGGTGATGACGTCCATCTGCCTGCAGCGCAAATCGCGCACGCATGTGATGGGGTTGCCCCAGGGGTCTTTGTCCGTGTAGACGACGTTCCCCTTGTCTCTCGCGGCTTTGTCCAGCTTGATCTGTATGTCGACGTTTGAATACATCGCGTAGGTTGACGCGCCCTTGGGCATCTTGTACCTCGCGGCGATGATAAGGTCGACAAGCGCGTCGCCGGTGATGTTTCTCGGAATGTTGCAAATGCGCATAACGGCGGACGGCTCTTTAATGCAGATCCCGTACTGGGCTTCGAAGTAGCTCTTGTAAGCCGGGTATTCCTTTTTGTCCGCGTCCTGCGCGTCGACCAGCCCGCGGTCCTCCCTTTTTACGCCGACGCTGTTAGAGCCTTTAGGGTAAAGCAGGTGGAAGTAGTCCCTGCCGATGGCGCACAGGAATATGCTGGTAAACTCGCTGCCGTTTCCGGGGTTCGGGACGGCGCTGATCACATTGGGATCCGCGAGGCTGTTGCGCCTGGACATAAGCCCGGCGAACTCCTCTTTCTTGTTTCCGTCGCCGTTAATAATGGTGTTCGCCTGCGTCAGTCCCATTCCTTTAACGATGGCTGCGCTTTCGCTCATGAGGGCCGCGTTCTTGTTTCCGGAATGCTCGATCATCTTGGCGTCAACCAGCGAGTAAGCGGACAGGACGGCGATGCGGTCCTGCACCTGCGTGGTCTGCGTGGCGACTTTGCCGACGCCCTGGTTGTAAATGCGGTGTTCACCGACCGCCTTAATCGTGCGCTGTAACGTAACGTTGATAACCGCATTGTTGGCCTCGTAGGCCGGCACGTCGATTAACATTTCGTTAGTCATGCGCAACAATTCGTGAATTAAGAAAGGTTCAGGCGCGTTGGCACGTCTTGCGATTTCCAGCGCGGTCATCTGATCTTCCATGTTTAATGTAGGCATTTATTTTTACTCCTTAAATGTCTTTAAAATCGAGAGTCCCGCCATCCTTTATGGACTTGAGGGATTCTCCCGCTCCCTTGCCTCTGGCGGCGCCGCTTTCCGCGGTCATCTCTCCGAAGGCAATGAAGGCTTTTACTATTTCCGGGTTGCCCGCCAGTCCCGCCTGGCGTATGATATTGCCAATGTTCGGACCGGCCGCAGCCAATCCCCGCGTAAGCAATTCCATCTTCTCCGCGTATTTGGAGCCGAACTCCGCGCTTAAAGCGTTTGCCGTGTCCTTCATCTGCCGGGCCTGCGCCTGCATTGCGGCGTTCATCCGCGCCGCGCCCGCCTCGTTCAGATTCTTGAACAGCGCCTCCGCCTGCGCCGCGGTAAGGTTGGCCTTGTGGGCCGCCTCCGCGAACAGCGCTCCGTCCCGCTCCTTGTCCTTGGCAAAGGAGTATCCGTCCGCCGTCTTGGGCCGTCCGGCTTTCTCCCAGTAAGCCGCGAGCTCTTCGGGCGTCGCGTCCTTTCCGGGAATACCCCCGGAAGCGGCTTTTCCGTCCAACTCCAGGAACGCCTTTACCATGTCGCCCACCTTCTGGTATTTCGCAAGCTTCGCCGCGGAATCGGGGTTGGCCTTCATCTCCGGCGGCAGCTGGTCGCACCATGCGGCAAGCTCAATCTTCCCGCTTTCGGTTTGTGTTCCCCCCG
>Ga0268262_10003216_pt1 | contig 17902 bp, 13 predicted proteins | sample TergutNc150P3_FD_190354 | JGI IMG/M metagenome (GOLD analysis project Ga0268262, IMG submission 190354) | Nasutitermes corniger P3 segment gut microbial community from laboratory colony in Florida, USA - Nc150 P3 (SPAdes) (version 2) | ecosystem: Host-associated > Arthropoda: Insects >...
TTGCGCATAAAAAGAATTTCGGAACTGCCGGGGACAGTCTTCTTTAAGAATGTTTTTTTTGTGGAGGAAACAATGAAGAAAGGAATTATTGCAATTTTAGCGATGCTGACCGTATTTGCCATGGTAATGGTAAGTTGCGGTGGCGGCAGCAGTAGTAGCAGTAGCGGTGGTGGCGGAAACACCAAAATAACTTTTGATCTGAACTATAAGGATGCTACTGACGCCGATGCCGGAACGTTTAAAGATGTAAAAGTTAATGCGGGTACCGCTCTGGGAAATAAATACCCCGGAGCGCCGACACGGCCGGACGGCGCTTTGCCGTATCAGTTTATTGAATGGAATAGTGAGCCGGAAGGCACGGGCAACTGGATTAACGGAAATACCAAGTTTGCGCGCGACACAACCGTATATGCCATTTGGGTAACTTTTAATTCGACTACTCAGAGTAAAGTAACGTTTAATTACAACCATAACGCCGCCTTCCCCGCTTCTATTGTAAGGGTTGTAACCACCGGTAATACGGTAGCGAGTTTCCCGACTGATCCGGGACGCGCCAATTTTGTGTTCAGAGGCTGGTTCACTGATCTTGGCGACACAACCAATCAAAAAAGGTTTACCGCAAACACTTTGGTTACCGCCGATGTTAATGTGGATGTCCGCTGGATCGCAGTCGGAACCAAGCCGACGTTGTTGGATGACGAAGTACGCTTTGAATACGATAATGGTACTGATTGGCAGGACATCGTATTTGAGTCCGGTGTAACTACCTGGGCACAAGTTACGGCGCAACTGAAACGTGATAAGGATGTGTACCGTGACCAGACCAAAGCATTTGCCAACTGGAAAGATTCTTCAAGTACTGATTGGACTACCGGTGGCGATACTGTCGATGCCAGTACAACCTATACGGCAAAGTGGTGGGACGGCGTATTTGGCGGCACCGCTACCGGAGCCGAAAAGGTTTACCTGGAGAATAGCAATTATGTAGTTTATGAATTTACGCTGACCGAAAACGTAGACCTGACTAAAGTTGAAGGGCTTAAAGCAACCTACGGATTAAGCGAAGCCGGTTATGAAATTTACAAGACCAACGGCAGGCCCTGGCGGGCAATGGGTCCGTATTTCTTTAACGGCACTGCCGATCCTATTGTTCAGGTAGACGGTAGTATTACGCGCAATTTCTACGGCGATTTTATGCTTGACGACAGCGGCACCACTCTTGCCGCGCGGTTTAATTCAGCCGGAGGACAACAGTTGGCGACCTTTAATAAATTCCATCCGTATATGGTTATCAGCAACGGTGCCTGGGATAATATTGATGGTGCTGATGGTAAAGGTTCTTCGAGTGTCACGCCGGCAAAAGATACCTGGTTTACGACTACTTATAAATTCGATGTAACCAATGAGGATGGCACTACTGCCTCTGGTTCCGGCTCGTACACCTATGCAAAAACACTCCGCTTACTGGGCGGCACCGGTTACATAACAAGTGGTACCGCGGCAGACAATACTGTTTTGAATAACGGCAAAGCCGGCACTGTTCAGATATTACCGGAAAACACTACAACAACCAAAAAGGTCTATTTTGCCCTCGGACTTACCCGCGCTAACGCCGGTGAATCCAAAGGCAAAAACGCCACGCAGAATCCCTGGGAACAGGGCCTCATCCAGCTGATTAAAGATGTCAAACTGCTTTATAATGGCAGTGAAATAGACGGCGTAATTCCCAACTTGACGGCAGGCAGCGCAGCGGCCACCAAGCAGGTTTTTGCCGGCTACGTAGACCCCATAAACTTTGGCTGGAGAGGCGCCGCTACTGATCCGGTAGTAATAAAGGCTGATCCCAATTATGCACCGCCGCTCAATATTTCCCCCGCGTTAGCGTCATATACCATCAAGAATCCCACTATCAAACTGTATCAAAGTGATGCGGGAAAAACCGGCACCGAAGGCGCCGCCAGAAAGAGAATAACGATAGCGGGTCAGGTGATTACTTTCGACCTTGGTGAGGACGATTATAACGATGGCGAGGGCTTGTTCAGCGGCGGCGGATTTAAGATTGTTTTTGCCGACATCGACCTGCCTGAAGACTATCGCGCCTATAAGAGTATCGTCCTTGAAACTACCGTTGTAGGAGCAGAAGAAGGTTCTATGGTTGGCAAACAAATTATCATCAGCTCAATTAACGGAAGCGATGTAGCAAGCGTAGTCAACAATACTGCTGACGCGGCCCGGTATGTACCTGTTCAGGATGGCGACAATGTTTTCACCTTCGGTACGGGAGCTATTACCATGAAGGCAGGCGACGAGATTGGTCTTGCGCTGCGCGCCAACAACTGGTCTGCCAGCAACGTGCCGTTTAAGGGCACCCTCACCGTTAAGAGAATTACCTTTAAGTTATAAACTAACCGCCTGCGGCGTTTAGTCAAGATTCTAATCACCCAGCGCCTGAGGGCGCTGGGTATTTTTTAAGGAGTAACACATGACCAACAGAAAAATTATTGCGGCGATGACGAGCGTCGTGATAGTGTCTGTACTTTTATGGATGGGTTGTAACATGGTGGTGAACGAGTCCGAAGCGCGGGCTGTTCCCATTTTTACGCCGTACATCAGCGTGCAGCCGGCAAGCTATTCTTTTAAGGTCGGCGCGTATACCGCCCCCCCCCGGCTGGAAGTAAAAGTATCGGAATGGGACAGCGGGGAAGGCAGTCTGAGTTATCAGTGGTATACCTTTGAGACCTTAAAAGAATTTTATGAAAAAGACCTTGTAGACGGAGACGGAGAACTGGTATCGCCGATACCGCCGATACAGGGCGCGACAAGGTCAACCTATACGCCCGCCAACATTCCGTCTACGCCGGAAGCGGGAAAGACTTATTACTATTATGTGGTTGTTACCAATACGAACAAGAACGCTACCACAGAAAGCAAGAGCGCGTCCCTTACCAGCAACATAGCGATCATTTCATTTTACGCGGATAATAATTTGCCCACGCCGGTTATAACGCAAAATCCGGTTAACGCTTCATATACAATAGGAAAAACAACGGCTGTTGCCCCATTGGACGTACGCGCCACGGTGGAAGAAGGCGGTTCGTTACAGTATCAATGGTATTCATTTAAACCGGCGGACGGTTTTAATACCGACGGCACGCCGAAAGGAACCCTCATACCGACGGAGATTCTCAGAACCTACCTGCCCGAAATAACGGATCTGGCGCGGGGCGACAACTACTATTATGTGGTGGTCAGCAATGTTACGCTCAACCCGGAAAACGTTATAACCGCGCGCACCGACGTGACCAGTATTCCGGCCATCATTACGATGGCGCCCGGCGAAAAAGCGGCCCCGCCGCGTATTACGCAGCAGCCCAAAGACATTCTGTACTTTACCGCCGTTGATCCGAGCGACAACATCGGGTTGTCCGTGAGGGCGGCATCCATAGACAACGGAGCGCTTACCTATCAATGGTATCGCGCCGGTTCGCTGACAGCCGATGGAACGCCTATTGAAGGCGACGCGGCAAAAGAAAGGGACTATAAGCCTCCCAAGGCGGCGGGGTTCTTTTTTGTGGTCGTTACCAATACCGTCCCCGAAGGCACGGTAACGGGAAGCCGCACAGCGACGATAGAAAGCAAAAGGATCGAGGTAAGAGTCAGCACCGCCACAACGCCGGGAACTCCCAACGCGACCATTACGGTAAACCCGAATAAAAAGTTCCAGTACATACGCGGTTACGGCGGTATGGAAACAACCTGGGGCAACTTCTTCCAGTCTGATGAAGTTGACATGGAAAATATGTTCAGCCCCGCCCCCGACAAACTGGGTTACAACATATGGCGGATTATGATTCCGCCCATCAGCACCAACGCGGAAGACATAAAGAACTATGTAATGTCCCGCACTTACGCGAACCGGTATTACGAAAACGTAAAGATCGTCAACAAGTATGGCGGGTACGTTCTGGCAAGCCCCTGGAGTCCTCCCAAAGAATGGAAGACCAACCACTCGATTAACTCAGGGGGGATTTTAGACCCGCGTTATTACAAGGAATACGCCAACTACCTGCGTTCCTACGCGCGGCACATGGCTAACGAAGGTGCGCCCATTTACGCGGTTTCCATCGCCAATGAGCCGAACTATGCCGGCGGTTACGACGGCTGTGAATGGGAGCCGGAGGAGATGCGGGACTTCTATAAGGAAGTCGGGCGCTTTACGCAGGGTGTGCGCGGATGGGGCGGCGGTAAACAAATCCCCACCGTTCTGACGGTGAACGGCGAATCGGCCAATACCCCGTATATTAACCACGCGGCAATGGAAGATCCGAAGTCCAACGCGGCTATCGACCTCTTTGCCCGCCACGTCTACGGTGAACAGCGCAAAGTGTTGTGGGGCCACCCGAAGCTGAACGGCAGGGAAGTGTGGATGACGGAGCATAACATCAACAGCGCCAGCGCGACGGCGTTCCCCCAGGACTCAACCTGGAATTTCCTGTGGCGCTTTATGAACGACGTTGACCTGGTAATACGGCTGAACAACGAAAACGCCTTTGTATGGTGGGTGGTCAAACGCTTCTACAGCTTTATCGGGGAAGGAGACGCTTCTACGACCGTTAATGCCATCCTGCCCAGAGCCTGGGGCATGGCGCATTATTCCAAATTCTCCATTGATACCTGGCGCATGGACGTGAATGTTGAAGGAAATCTGACCAACACCAGCGGCCCTGCCGTAGTTATGGGCGGCAATGTGAACAGCGAGAGTTTTGGCCTGGACAATACCACCATCAAGATAACGGCGTTTGTGTCCCAGGACGGCAGTGAAATAAGCCTGGTTATGTGGACTCCGACGGGCACCGACGGAAGCGGGGGCAGTACTTTGGGGAACGCCCAAATAAATATGCCGGCGGATTTTACGATCCGCAGCGCGTCCGCCATGCGTTCCCGCAGCGTGAGCGGCACGGACCGCAGCGTCGCCAACTGTAATAAATGGGAAGACGTATATATAGCGGCCGACAGAAGGAGCGCGATTGTTAACCTGCCCAACAGCCAACTGTTGTCGGTCAAATTTATTAAAGAGTAACGGAGGAAAACGTGAAAAAAATAGTAATAGCGCTGCTGATTGTAGTCTGGTGCGCCGGTTTCGCCGTTACCCAGGAAATAAAATTCAGCGGGGAAGCCAAGACCGGTATACTGTGGACTGAATACCAGGATATGGGCAAGCCCGTGAATACCCAGAAATCGGGAGTCGGGTTGGGCAGTAAGGATGACGCCGGAAGCCAGCAAGGCCGTTTCCGCCTTAACCTGGATTATGATAACGGCAATCATGCCGGTTTCCGGGCGCGTATCAACTGGGAAAACTGGACCAGCGATACCAACGCTCCGGACTGGGGCTACGCCTTTGGTTACGGTAATTATTTTGATGACCAGCTGACCATATCGCTCGGTAAATTGGGCGCGTCCCCCTGGGGAACCGGCGGGCCGGAACTGTGGAAAGAACTGGAAGTGGGCCGTTTCGGCGGAATGCGCGTTGAATATAAACCCGGCTTCTTCTCCGAAGATTACGGCAAGATTAACCTCGGTTTCGTGCTGAACTGGCTGGACGATCCTGACGAAGCGAGCATAAACAGGAACGCGACGATGACCGACATATTACAGGAATCGGTGCTCGGCTTTTCCTATACCCACGACCTGTTCCATTTCCGTTTCGCTTACCGGCTGGACAGCGACATGGACTCAAAACAGCGTATGGACGGCAAGAAAGAGGGCGACAAGGTTGTGTACCGCGTAGAAGAGCGGGTTATAAAAAATTACCTGCCCGATTTTCAGGTATGGGCGCTGGGTTATCTGGTAGGCGTCGGGGCGGAAGAAGCCCAGTTTTATGATTTCCAGAACTGGCTGTTTCTCCAGTACGCGCCGGACTTGTTTACCGCCCAGCTTCGCCTGGGTTATAAGTACGTAGAAAACCGGCAGATATCGCTGGTTAAACCGTCGTTATATTTTAACTTTTTTCAGAAAATGCTGACGGTCGGCTGCTCGTTTGAATATGCCCAGGATTATGGCAACCGCGTATACGAACCGGCTCCCTATCATTATCTGGAACTTGAACCCAAGGTGCAGATAAACCTGACCGGTTCGTACATCGCGTTTGTATACAACTGGCACTATGAATATATTGGCGATTATCCGGAGAGGAAAAGCGCCGATCCGATACGGCAGATACAGTTTATGAATCTGCGCTTCTGTATTTATTTCTAACCGAGAGGAGTTGTTTATATGAAAACACAACTGCGATTTTTATTGATTGGCGCGGCGCTTATACTTGCGCTTGCCTGTATTACCTGCCGCGGCGGCGACCAGATGTTGGAAGAAGCAATCGGCACCGAAGCGCTCATGACCGGACTAACCATTGGGAAGGTACGCATACCCGTCATACCGGAGCCGGTAGACTCTTTTAACTTTGAAGGAGAAGGTTATGACGTGTCCAACATGGCGCTTGAAATTGCGCCTCTGGAACGGAGTTCGGATACCGAAAGCACCCGCCTGAAGCCCAAAGTAAGCAGGGGCGCAAAGGTAAAATACGGTATTGGCACCGAGGATCAGATCCCCTTTATTTTTAGTGACGTAAGGGTTCTGGCAAACTTTGACGACGGCGATTATTTATACTTTCAGGTTACCGCCGAAGACGGATCGAATGCCAATTATTACCGTTTTAACGTGTGGGTACAAAGCCCGGTAATAGACCTGGAGGAAGTGTATATCGGGGACGTTGTTACTCATGAAGAAGAAAATGATAAAGGCGATATGGTGACCATCGTAGACGAGGACAACCGCATGATGGCAACGTTGGCAACGCCGAGCTCCGACCTTAAGGCGGCTATGCTCGCGTCATCCGGCCTGCTCGATATTATGTCAAGCCAGTCCGCTAACGCCGAAATTAAAGTGACGCCCGCTTACAGTAATGTAAGCCTCAGGTATGCTCTTACCTCAAAAAATGACGAGAAACCGGTATTTGGAACGAGCAACAAATTTAATTTGGCGGATCAAAAAAACTTGTTCATTGAAGTAACCGCGGAAAACAAGGTTGATGTCGCTTATTACCGGTTCAAAGTGAACGTAGGCCGTATTGCGACCATAAAGAGCCTTACCTTTATTGGTACGGGTGACGTTGAATTCGCTATCGCGAGTAAAGGAAATCCGGGTTCAGCATATGGCGCCGCTTTACCGGGAAGCTTTGAAACGGCGGAAATGCCGGTGGACGGTTTTAAAATAAAATTTGAACTTACTGATCCTGACGCCAAAGAATGTACTTACATTTTACATCCCAAAACCTCCACCGCTACGCCTCAATTCCCTGTTCTGGGAAGCCCGCCGCCGGTGAAGGTGGTATTTAACGGCGCCAACAGGCTGGTGTTGAGGGTAATATCGGAAAATATGCAGAATGTTCAGTACTACAAAATCGATGTCAATCTGCTTGCCGCCATATTTACGAAACAACCCAAATCCGAGTACTACTATTATTACGATGATGATACATGGGTAGGCCCCGGCAAAGACGAGAATAACGTTGTACATCCCAAAATTAATTGGTACACCTATGCCGCCAAGAATTTTATGGAGAGCGATGGCACGACGCCTATTCCGCAGGCGACCATAAAAAGCGAGATATTGCCTAAAATGAAAACGGTACAACCATTAACCTTTGAACTGGACAGGTCGGGGAGCTTTACCTATCAGTGGTACGAGGCAAATTCCTGGTACGGCGGTTATGGCTTTGACGCCGACGGCAAAATATTGTATTACTATGACGCGGACAAAGATGCCATACCGGAAGACGGTTTTGTGGGAGGCGACGCAAATGACCCATCGACGTATTATGTCAAGGGCTTTGACGAAAAGAAGAACGTTTCGTTCCATAACGGCGGCAATCAGTTCTACCGTCTGCCGGTAAAAGGCAGGCTGATTACCGGTGCGACAAGCGCTACATACACGCCCGATATTAACAAACGGCCCTTTATTGACGGCTTTACCAGCGAGACCCACTATTACTGGGTAGAAATTACCGATAATTCATTTACTCCGCCCCGCAAAGTCGTCAGCAAGCGCGCCGCCATTGTTTCGGAACGCCACCCCAGAAAGAAGCACCACATTGTAAACATGTACGCCTATGAAGGACATCCGTACGGCGACCTGTATCTGAAAGGAAATACTGATAATCCTGATGAAATAACTGAAACAGGCGCTGCCCGTAATCCTAACGTGTTTACCTATCAGCGTGAAACCTACGAGATACCGGTAACATTCCCCGCCGATTTTAATATCAACGACTACACCGTAAGCACAGTGCAGGCGTTGTTCTGGCTCATAGACGGCACCCCGTGGATTCAAAACTGGACTCAGGGCGACATTGGCTTTGGAAAAAATAAGGGCACCGATCGGGTTATGTATTACAACCTGACCAACAACAACGGAACTCTGGGTCTGGTCGGCGGTGGTAAGGAACCCGGCGGCGGCACGGTTGATTTTAAACCCAAATATATCGTCGTAAAACCCGCCGGTGAAAAACCGGTAAAGCAACTGCCGCCCCTCGACGCCAACAACAAACCGATACCCAACAACAACGCTCAGGGCTGGTTCACCGGTTTCATCGAACTGGTAGAAGTCCGCTTCGAAGGCCCCGCCCGCTAACCAAGTAAAAATTTAACTTTAGCCGCTCCGCAAGGGGCGGCTTTTTTTTTCGGGAAAATACATAAAAAGGGAAATTATTGGGTTACGGAGGATTCACCGGCAATTAATGCCTTAACGGTTTTCTGTGAAAGCCCGGTTACTTTGGCTACCTGGGCAACAGGGAACCCCATGTCTTTCATTTTCCGGGCAACTTCAAGTTTACCTTGCTCCACCGGAAAGCAGGGGGTAAGGGCGTTTGACTGGCTGATTGATTCGGAATATATACTCGCCGCCTTTCTGCAGCAGTATAAATTGGATTAATCAATTATTATTTTTAATACTGTTTATTGATTAGTTTAAGCTAGTACATACTGTGCTAATGGGCATTTATGTTCTATTTTGTTTTCTTCACAATAAGAAATCCATTCATGGGAAATATCATGATAAATAATTTTACTAAGATAAAGCAACCATTTGTTTCCCAATTTATAATCTATTATTATCTCCTTCGATATTTTTTGTTCTATCTTTTCTTTTATATTTATTATTATTCTATTTAATTCCTTTCTTTGTTCTGTAATATCAAAACATTTTATTTCCTGTTTATATGTTTCACAAATGTCATCTGCAAAAAAATCAATCCCCATTCCTGCTTTATTTTTCTTGATAACTTGAGATTTATTAAATAACAAACGTAATATATTGGGTTTTTTAAGAGATGCAATATCATTATCTACATAGTAAACATACAATGATTCAATTAATCTCTTTTTCTCATTTATTATGAGATACTTCGTCTTGTTTTCAAAAAAATTATTCTTACTTTCAGTAAGATTCGTTTTTATTAAATCATTAGAGTTCAGCATTGTTTGATTCCACCAATATTGTAGAAGAACTAACTGTTGCTTAGTAAAGAGAAAGACGACCACTGACTCTTTATCATTTGATTTTTTATTATCGTATTTACAATAAAAAAAATTTTCCCAAAAATTTTTCCCATTTCTGTCTTTATTAAAAGCATATTGTATTCGTTTAGCAATAATAGTTTGTGAATTTTCAGCATTGATTTCAGCAAAAGTAGTAATAATGTCATCTATTGATAATTGTTCCCCGCTAACATCAAATATTTCATTAAGGGAAACATAAATACTATTACTCATAAATATCTCGAATTAATTGCTACATTAGCCTTTGAAGGAAGGCTTTTAAATAAGAGATGCGGTATTAAATAATACTGTTTACTTAAATATTTTAAAAGTTTTTTTATATTTTCTTCGGAACATCCAAATTCCTTTAACTGACCGATAGTGAAATACGCATCAAGTCTATATCTTGTGTTCTCAGTATGCGGTAATTCAATGAAAAAAAGCGTTTTTTTAGCATCATCTTTATTCTTTGGTTGAATAATTGTAAAATGAATGTCCATTCTATATGGAAGACATTTTATAGATGGCTTATCTGATGTAAATTCACTTTTTAATGTTTCATCCTTGGTATAAATTTTTACTTTACAACCATTTTTTACTTTGTCCATATAAAATACTTTCATTTTTTCACGTCTTTTGAGTCCTTTTAAAAATTTCCAAAAATAACCACAAGCCAAAGTAATTTTTAAATTATTTGTATCAGAAAAATGATTTTTATATTCATTGAGAAAGAATAGGTTTCCCTCGTCTAGATTATGATTCAATGCCACAGGAATTTTATTAAATATGCCTTCGCTAATTATATTGATAAGATTTCTCCACGCTACTATTTGCCTGGGAGAGACTATTCCTTGTACTTTGTACCATATATCTGGATATTTTACAAGAAGGGGGGATTCATTTATGAAATTATAGTAATTGACAAAATCGTCCCAAGCCTTCTGTTTTATTTCTCTATGAGGATCCGAAGCCTCAAACGTACGTTGTAAAGACAAACCCTACCATCCTGATAAAAAATAATGATTATACGGTAAACTAGAAAACTGCTTACAGTAATTTAATTTGTCATAATAGGATAATGCTTCTATTTCCCTGTTTTTATTGTTTATATTTGTATAAATTCCTAGAGATAAAACACTACACCCGAGTAAGTTAAACTCGAAAAAAGCCGAAAAAACTGCCATGCGAAGAAACCTTAGGGGTAAATTTATCAACTCTTGGCATATTTGTCAATATATTTTTTATTTTTTCTGAAAAATATGTACGATACTATAATAATCCCTTTACAATCCTATTTTGATATTATAAACACTGCCATTTATATTTTCTTTATTCGGTAAAAATCTTGTTAAACAACCTATATTTGTTACCCTATCCCTATGCCTAAGCACAAAGTAATAATACAAGGCTCCAAGTCCAAGACTTCATTAAAAATCTAGGCTTGCTTCCCAGGGGCAGAATTCAGACATTTATAGACAGCGAAATGGTCAGATTGGCTGATCAAAAAGTACCCTCTGATACAACCCATACCAGAAAAAGCACCTTCATAAATATAATCTTTGGACTCGGTAAAATAATCTATGACCTTTACTATGAGCATATGTACGAAGACACCAGTAAAAGGTATCAAGACGCTCTACGCAGAGGGGCGTTTTGGGTTCATAGAATGTTGAACGAAGGCGGCAGGGAAAAGATTATTTTGGCGGTTAAGCGGCTGTTGGCGAGAGGGTAATGGCAATCATTTTTATAAGATGAGATAAGGGATTTACGAAAATATCTGCTTTTCAAGCCTCGATAGCCTTTCCTCTAATACAGTCGGTTCCTGCCAAGTCTTAAGCATATATACTATCTGTTCATTGGCAGAGCGTTCATAAGTACGCCCAAGTTGTTCTATTCTATCGTAAACCTCTTGGGGGAGCCGTAAATTATATTTCTTGTTATATGCGGGATTTTCCATGCTTTAATTATCGACAGTTTTTATTAGAATAATAATTAAATTAATCCTATAATAATGCTATATTGGCAAATATTAATACCTAGATGAATCAAAATCATCTAGTGTGGTATTGTCAGTAATTTCAAATTCAAGTATTTCATAACCGGTTATTATCCTCTTAGATTTATGAGGCTCGTACAATACACTCATATTTTTTTCATGTCCAAGATGAATATCAATTAATTTAACATTTCTTTCTCCGATCTTAATATCTTTTCCGTAGCATTTCCTTATTCGAGCAACTATCGTTATAAATGTATTATATTTGTTGTTTTCTCTGTAAGGTAAATTATCTTTTATACCATTAATCACATTTGTTTTTATATCATCATTTTTACAATATATTTTAAATTTTTTGTATATTTCTTGTAAGTAATTTTCAATATATTTATCACGTTTTTTTATCATAAACAAAGCCATAATTTTTAATTATGTATCATAAAAAATTATGATGATTTAATATTATCTCCATAATTTGAGTTGTTAATTGTTAAAAAATCAATTTCAAATGGTATCTCTTCCCTGCGTTTTTTTATACAAGATTTTGGTACATTGAATTTTCGGGCTATTTTTCCATCTGACTTATTTTCCCATACTATAAATCGTTCTGTAGGAACAAGTATATTAGCCGCAAAATAGTCGGCTATTTCCTCATTAAAGAGATCGTCAATAACCTTTTTAATAAATGTTTCATTTAAATTATTTTTATTTGAAGGTTTTAAAGGATATGAAGGTTCAGTATATAATATCTTAGCAATACTATTTAATGCTTTATCCGGTAGAATATATTTCCCTAAATTACTCGATACAATTTCTGCAGCATAGATAGCGATATTATTAAAATTATGTGATTTTTTTAATTTTTTCATTAAAGATTTATAATTTGATCTCCCTAATACCGGCATCTCTTCCTTGGCGGCATCTCTTACATAACGTAAATATTGTTTATTAATTTTAAATAAGAATAGTATATTTTGTACATTTGTTTTTTTAAGCTCGTTTGTTTTTTTAAGCTTGTCTGCTTTTTGCATAATCAAATGCTCTAATTCATGAGCTATTGAAAACCGCTGTTCCCTGCGGGAATCTCTTTTATTAAGTTTTATTATATTACTTCCAAGAGTGGCGTGTTTTTCTGGAATATCACTCGGTAATACACGCTCAATTTTAATTATACCATTATTTAGTGCAATAGTTTCAATATCTACAGATGGATTCTCTTTATAGCTAACATCATCATAAGGCAAGAGAATCTCATTTGTTTTTTTCTTAATAGCAAGAAATATTTTGCGAAAATTTTCTAATCTTTCAGTAGTATAAAAAGTATCCATATGCTCGTTTATTTCCATTTTATATTCTCCTCGCATCCATATTTATAATAATAATTTGTATTTAACAAAAAGACAAGTATTTTCACAAAATATTGGAAATAAAGAGGGGAAATCAGAGGATATTGCCAGCTTTGTTTCATTTAATAGATTCGCCAGCCTTCTTTATCTATTAAAGATACAAGGTCAATCATTTGACTAATATGATTATTTTCTGAAAATTTATTAATGTCAATATATATTTTTATGTTTTTGTAAAATTTACAAAAACGCCATACTAATCCCAATATAATCCCAATTTAATATTATAAAAATACTATAGACACCAAAAACCTAGAAAAAGAGTTTACGGAAAACGTGGCAAGTTACGTTTATTCTTGAACTCCCTATGGGTAAAGCATTTCTATATCTTCATCAGGATACTTTTCTTTTAATAATTCATATTCAAAATCTATATATTTTCCTGCTGGTGGCATTCTGAATGAAAATATCATTTTTCCGTTTATATGTGTTATGGCAATATCTCCCATTTTTATTATGTCCATGCCTATAACTATGTCATATTGTTGATCATTGCTAATTTCTACTACTTCCATATCTTCAAATACCTTATCTTTTGGGAAAATAATATCAATGGTATAAACCCATTTGCGGTATTCATCTTTTTTGTTTTTGCTGTTTCTAGTCCTATCGCTTGCAGTTGAAAAATGCTGGTACGAAGTTAAAAAACTGACAGCATACTCATAGACGTAAAAGACCAGATAAAAGAAGTACAAGAAAAAGCCGATGTATTAAGAGACAGCGTTAAATAAAAATCTTGTTAAATCCTATCCCCCTGCTATTCTATCCCCATGCCTAAGCACAAAGTAATAATACAAGGCCCCAAAGTCCAAGACTTTATTAAAAATCTGGGCTTGCTTCCTAAAGGCAAAATACAAACATTCATTAATATTGAAATGGTAAGATTTGCAGACCCAAAAGTCCCCTCAGATACAACCCATACCAGAAAGAGCGTTTTTATAAATACCATCTTTGGACTCGGTAAAATTATATATGACATTTACCATAAGCATATGTACGAAGACACCAGTAAAAGGTATCAAGACGCGCCACGCAGAGGGGCGTTTTGGGTTCATAGAATGTTGAACGAAGGCGGCAGAGAGAAGATTATTTTGGCGGTTAAGCGGCTGTTGGCGAGAGGTTGATGAAAATGGGGGATTGTCATTTATCAATGGACAGGATAAAGTAACAACAGCCTAAAAATCGCTTAAAATTCATAATTTTTTGCCGAAAATAGGGTATATTGAAGGGAAGAGAGAATTTACATAGGAGGGTAATATGCAAAAGCCGTTTGGTACTGTTTCAGCTGTATCTTTATCACATTATCTTCTTTCCTATGTACCGTCAAACCAGCTTAAATTACAGAAGCTCGTTTATTATTGCGAGGGTTGGCATTTAGCCTATTTTGAACAGCCCCTTATTAATGAAGACTTTGAAGCATGGGTACACGGCCCGGTAGTACGTTCAATGTGGGATTATTATAAGAACTTAAATAATATACTATCTGATATTCGCATTAAAAGTGAATACGGTGATAAAATCAGAACTCTATTTATCCATGTATTAAACCCGCAACAAATTGAACTTATAGGAGATGTCATAGAAGAATATGGTAATAAATCAGCCTATCATCTTGAAGCCTTATCTCATAGTGAACCGCCGTGGCGAGAAGCAAGGAATGGCTATTCTCAATCAGAGCGATCTGAAACTATCATCTCAAAAGATACTATGAAAAGTTATTACCAATCATTATTCTCAAAATGAAAAATAAACGTTTATATAATCTTTCCGGCAAGTCAGATACAGAGCCTGAGATAAAAAATAAAAGCGAATACAAAAAACACCTCGACGGAAAGTCTGGTAAAGAGCCTTTACAAAAATTATCTTTTAATTTTAGTGATTTTGATCAAACGCAGGGGCAGACATTTTTACAATGGGAAAAAGAATCATTGCTTAGTGTCATGCTGGATAAACTAAAAGAATACAGCCGTAAAACAATAATGGAAGCACAAAAAGCCAGCTTTACTGTTTATGGTTCATTCCCGCCAGATTCATCGTTTAAGCACCAAAACATATAACTGAAGACGCCGTATGGGCTTCATTGCATATTCAAGGTAAGGAATGTATAGCTGGTCATATAATTGACAATATATTTTATATCGTATTTCTTGATAAAGAACATAAATTCTGGCCGTCAAAATTGAAGCATACATAATAGAGCTCCTATAGAAACCGCTTAGAAATGCCTTTAATTATCTTATCTTGCTTTTAGAGGGTATTACCGGAATATCATAGTCGTGAGACTTTAGAAAACGCTTAATACTTTCTTCATACATTACATCGTTTTGCTCAGGGTTATATATAACGCTCTTTAATGGCAGTTTACCGTTTTCTTCAAAGGAAACATCTATTTTACTAATCAGGACCTCTATCACCGCTTAATTTGACGGTTACTTCACCGGCAATTAATGCCTTAACGGTTTTCTGTGAAAGCCCGGTTACTTTTGCTACCTGGGCAACAGGGAACCCCATGTCTTTCATTTTCCGGGCAACTTCAAGTTTTTCATCGGTGTGACCCTTTTCCAGACCTTGCTCCAGACCTTGTTTCAGGCCTTGCGCCTTGCCTTGAGCCAAGCCCCTTTCCATGGCTTCTTTTTCGGCTTTGTAGATACGGTATTGCCGTTCCATGCGGTTCTTGGCTTCCGCCATTTCCCGCGCAAACTTTAAATAGTCACGGCTTATCCCTTCTACCGCTTTTTCTGCCAGCATTATTCCTTCCTCCTCACGGTACAGTTTCTCTACCAGCCTCGCCGCACGCTTCTTGTGCCTGTATCTCATAAAAATACACCATTTCTCTTCTTCAGACAAGCAGTCCGTCTTTATCGCCGTTTCCCCGGCTGTTATCTCGCGTACCCGCCGTTCCAGCTTCGGCAGTTCGTAAAATATTATTTCTGAGATCTCGCTCAGCCGGTGGTGTTCCGTCTCTTCGCGGTAACCGAAGCGCTGGGGCATCTTGTTACTGTCCGGAAAAATGACGTGGTTCAGGAAAAAAATCTGATATACCCGCTTGATATCCTTATACTTTTGGCCTCTGCGCGACTGGGCCGACAAAAGCATGGAGGCGTACAGTTCGGCCCGGGCCTTCAGATCGTCATCAGTTTTGTTGATCTGTATTTCGAGGTTTGCGGATTCGCCGTCGTTGAACGTAACGTGGACGTCCAGGCGGGGCCCTTTCGCTTCCTTATGCGGAGGTACCAGGTCGTTGTTGGTGACCCGGACGGCGGAAACTTCCCGTCTGGTGCAGGCGCACAGGAGTCTGCGGAGCGCTTCGCGGGAGACATCGGTGTCCGAAGTGAGCATGGCCTTAAAAACCACATCTTCCATGACATTCAGGGGAGTTTCCCCGTCATTTTTTTCGCAAGCTGGAACAGTCATGTTGTTGTTCATACAGTATATAGGGTGAGAAGTGGTGAAAAGCTTTAGTGTTTGGGAAAAAAATTATCGAAATATGGAATATCGGTGACAGTCGCTTTTAAGTCCTTCGTACAGCCTTATAAAGCGCGGCGCGGGTGAGTTCGGTCCATATGGGGCGGCCGTGGGGGCAGTGGGGGTCGGGGAGGTTGAGGGCTTCTTTTGCGAGGATGAGGGCGGCGGTGTCGTCGAGGTAGTCGCCGTCTTTTATGGCCTGATGACAGCAGAGGGTGGCGGCCCAGCGTTCGGCGATGTTTTCGCTGGCGCCGCGCAGGGCGAGGATTTCCTTTACGGTGTCGGAGTCGCTTAATTGCCAGCCTTCCGGCAGCGCGTCAATCCGCCAGCTGTCTCCGTCCCTTTCAATGACAATGGCTAATGCCGCCAGTTCGTCTTTTTGCGCCGCGAGAAAGGCGGCGTCTTCCGCGGTTTCGGTGTTGAAAACTATGGGTATCAACAATTCCTGTTGGGGAATGGGGGAATCAAGGAAACGGTTGTATAAAATACGTTCGTGGGCGGCGTGTTGATCGATGATAAAGAGTTTGTCGCCCCATTCAATCAATAAAAAAACGCCGAAGATTTTTCCCGCGTAGCGCGGCTCGCCGTAAACGGGAGCTTCCTCGGCAACGTGGAAGGCGGCGGCAACGGAAGCAATGTCGCTGATTTTATATGCGCCGGCGTTAGGCGCAGCAGCGGCTTGATTTCCGGTTTCAAACGGCTTGTTTCCAGGAGACTTGTCGCTTAACGCCTCCAGCGCCAGCGGCATACTGTAGTCCGTCTCCGTTTGCGTTCCGGCTTTCAGATTCAAGCGGCGGCAGAAGTCTTTCAAACCGGCGGTTATCGCGTGATGAATAGCGCCGGGGTCGCGGAAGCGGGCCTCCCGTTTGGCGGGGTGAATGTTAAAATCCGCCAGGGCGGGGTCAATGTCAACATATACGGCGCCCAGGGGATGAACGCCGTTGGGGAATAATCCCTGGGTTCCGTATTCCAGGGCGGTCATGAGGGCATAATCCTGTATCCGTCTGCCGTTGGCAAAGACGTACAACATCCGCCGGTCGGCGCGGAACAGTTCGGGGCCGCCGATGACTAGGTCCGCGGAAAAGCCTTCGCCCGCGACATGAATCTGGTGGAGGAAAGCGTTTTCCTGGGTATCCAGCAGGGCGGCGGCAAAACGTTCCTTTTTTGAAGCGGCGGCGGGAAGGAACACTTTGGATCGCCCGTCCTGAATAAAACGAAAGGTAATTGCGGGAAAGGCAAGGGCCTTTTCAATAAATATCTGGCGGCAGAGCGCCGCTTCGCTGCCTTCGCGTTTGAGAAAGCGTTTGCGGGCGGGGATGGTATCGTACAGGTTAAGGGCGCGGACGGTGCTGCCTTTGGTTCGGGCGGCGGGTTCTATACGCGGGGGGCGGCTTTCGCCGGGGCCTACGGTAAAGCGCCACGCCTCGCCGTTGTCAATACCGCTG